>Ga0335083_10000114_pt1 | contig 146425 bp, 135 predicted proteins | sample Lox_Sample_42_FD_206716 | JGI IMG/M metagenome (GOLD analysis project Ga0335083, IMG submission 206716) | Soil microbial communities from Loxahatchee National Wildlife Refuge, Florida, United States - Lox_Sample_4.2 | ecosystem: Environmental > Terrestrial > Soil > Wetlands | place: USA... | reverse complement strand
GGGCGGAAGATTCGTTCCGGCGAAATTTGCGCAGGCACAGTAAACGTCGGCAGGATTTACCGAGAACGCGGCAATTCTTGCCGGGGACGCGGCAGAATTTGCCTCAATGTCTAATCAAACTATGCGCGGGACGCGAAGGATCGATCCTGCGCGTCCCGCGTCATCCTACTTGAACAGCGACAACAGGTACTGCGGCGACTGGTTGGCGATGGAGAGCGCCTGGACACCGAGCTGCTGCTTGACCTGCAGCGACTGGAGCAGCGCGCTTTCCTTGGCCATGTCGGCGTCGACGAGATTGCCCACGCCGGTGGTCAGCGTGTCGGAGAGCTTGGAGGCGAAACCGAGCTGGATCGAGAATTTCTTGGATCCGGCGGAAAGCTTGGCCAGCGCCGCGTTCACGTTCTGCAGCGAGGCCTGGAGCACCGAGACCATGGTCGAGGCCTTCGACTGGGTCGAGATCGTCGCCGTGGTCTTGATCGTGACGATGGCGCCGGACAGGCTCAAATTCTCCGCACTGGCGGTGATGCGGCGCGAACCGTCCGCCGAGGCGAGCGCGGTGATCAGTTGCGTCGATCCGTCGACCAGGTTGTAGCCGTTGAACACCGCGTTCTTGACGATGGTCGTGATCTGGTCGCGCAAGGCGACGAAATCCTGGTTCATCGCCGCGCGGCTGGCGGTATCCAGCGAGGTATCGGAAGCGGCCAGCGCCTTGGTCTTCATCTCGATCAAGAGATCGGAGATCGACTGGCCCGCGGACATCGCGACGTCGATCGCCGACATGCCGCGATTGAGGCTGTCGGTGACGGCGGTATAGCCCGCGATGTCGCCGCGCATGTTCTGGGCGATCGCATAGACCGCGCCGTCATCCTTGGCGGAGGAGACCTTGAGTCCGGTATCGACCGCGTTCTGGGTCTGGGCGAGCTGCGCCTGCGTGTCGTTCAAATATTGCAGCGCGACCATCGCGCCGGTGTTGGTGTTGACGCTCAGCATGTTCGGTATCCACTTCCGTTCTGGCGGTGCCGGCTTTGGCCGTCGCAACCGCCATGCCAGCGGGGAAACCGAATCTTGATCGTCTAAGCTATTGGATTTGCTTCACTATCGAACCGTCAACCGGTTGCTAACCATGGGCAGAACTTGCCGGTGGGCAGTTCAGGCCGCGCCCTTGAGGCCTTCCATGATGGTGCGGTTGACCTGGATCAGCGGATCGAGCGGGGCGCCCTCGCGCGTCACCGAGCGGGAATATTTCGCGATCCACAGGGACAGCGAAACGATCTTGGCGCGCACGTCTTCGGGCAGGCGGTTGCGCTCGTCCATGCAATCGGCGGCGAGGGTGCGCCAGAGCTTCTTGTTCCAGTCGATCACTTCGATCAGCGGCGACCCCTGTTCGCGGTTGCGCTGCACGTCGATGAGGGCGCCTGTGACCTGGCCGAACAGGCGGTATTCGGTGCTGCGCGGATCCTCAGTAATGCGCTGCGTATTCTTGTAGGCCTGCAGGGTCATAGCTCAACCGTTCCTGTTCGAAGTCGAAGAGTTTGCGGCAGTTCATCAACGCCTTGTAGTAATCGCCATTGAAGACGTCGCGGCTGATCTCGATGCAGGCCGCGAGCACGGTGCGGGTCTGCACGGCACCCATGAACTCGGTCATGCGCAGAGAGAATTCGGTGTAGTATTCCTCGAAGTTCTCGCGGTCGAGATACATCATCATGATCGGCAGATAGATGCGCCGCGCCGGCGTTCTCGCCTCGCCCGGCTGCATGATGTCCTTCTCGCGCAGCACGCAGGCCTTGTTCTGCAGGACCAGGCTGGTGCGCTTGTCGCCGTTGGTGAGCACGGCGCCGTTGAGCACGAATTTCTCGCCCGGCTTGAGCGACAGCTTGAGCGGCATGCGCTCCTCCAAAAGTCGGCGAAGCCACGCTACGCGCAAGGCGGTTAACAAAGTGCTGGTGCTTTTTGCGATCGCGTTCACCGCTGCTTAAGCATGGGCGCGGTTTGATGGAGGGCCGCACCTCAAGGTCCCGCCCATGGCCGCGCTCGCGCCCGCCCTCAGTCTGCCCGAACTGACCGGCATGGATGCCCGGCTCGCCGCGATCGCCAAACTCGAGCGCCTGGCCGAGGAATACGAGGCCATCGAGCAGCGCCGCAAATCCAATGTCGTGCTCAAGCGCGCCATCAAGGCCTGGCAGAAGGGCGAGCTGGTGCGCGCCGGCCAGCTCGCGCTCGAAGCCACCGAGATCGACGACGCCAACGCCAAGGCCTTTCACGTGCTCGCCATGGCGCTGGCGCGCATGGGCCATCAGCACAAGGCGCTCGTCACCTATGAGCGCGCCTTCGCGCTCGATCCCGACGATCCCGAGCTTCTGATCAATCTCGGGCTCGCCGCCTGGAACCTGAACCTGATCGAAGGCGCGGCCAGGATGTTCCAGCTCTATATCGGCGCCTGTCCGGATTCGCCGCTGGGCTACAACAATCTCGGCTCGGTGCAGAGCGACATGGGCCAGGCGGACGTCGCGATCGAAACCCTGCGCGCCGCGATCTATCGCATGCCGGGTGAATCCATTCTGTGGAACGCGCTCGCCACCGTGCTCGCGGAGAACGGCCGCGTGGAGGAAAGCCTCGTCTTCTACCGCGAAGCCGTGCGCCTCGATCCGGGCTTCGCGCGGCTCTATCACAATATCGGCTATGCGTATTCGCATCTTGGCCGTCTCGACGAGGCGCTCGAAGCCTATGACGCGGCGCTGAAGCACGCCGTCGACGAAGCCGAGCGGCGCGAGAGCGAACACAGCCGCTCGATCTGCCTGATGGGCATGGGCCGCATCGCCGAAGGCTTCGATGCCTTCGAGATCCGCAACGACACGCGCTTCCGGGCCTATGTGCATCACATGACCAATGCGCCTTTGTGGCAGGGCGAGCCGCTCGAGGCCAAGCGCATCCTCATCGTCGGCGAACAGGGCTTGGGCGACGAGTTCATGTTCGCCAACATCCTTCCCGATCTTGAGCGCGCCGTGGGCGAAACCGGCAAGCTCGAGATCGCCGTCGATCCGCGTCTGATCGCGCTGTTCCAGCGCTCGTTCCCCAAGGCGAACGTCGGCGCCTATGACGACCGCACGCTGCTCGACAAGGACGGCAACAAATCGCTGCGTTTCATGTCCTTCAGCGTCGACAAAGGCGATCCCGATTTCTGGGCGCCGATGGGAACGCCGCTGCGCTTCTTCCGCCGCGCCTTGTCGGATTTTCCCCACGAAGCATTCCTCGTTCCCGATGCGGTGCGCGTCGCGGAATATCTCACCCGGCTCGAGAAGCTGGGCCCGGAGCCGCGCATCGGCATCTGCTGGCGCTCGATGATGCTGGGCGCCAAGCGCGCGAAGTATTACAGCACGCTCGATCTTTGGGGCCCGATCCTGAAGGTGCCCGGCGTGCGCTTCGTCAACCTGCAATATGGCGATTGTGCCGAGGAGCTTGCACGCGCCGCCGAAATGCATGGCGTGCGAATCGAAACCATCGGCGGACTCGATCTCAAGAACGACATCGACGGCGCGGCCGCGCTGTCGGCGGCGGTCGATCTCGTCATCTCCGCCCCGACCTCGGCCGCGGCCTGCGCGGCGAGCGTCGGCACCGAGACCTGGTTCCTCACCGCCGGCCGCACCTGGCCGCAACTCGGATCGAACGAGTACCCGTGGTACCGCAAGACCCGCGTCTTCAGCCCGGAGCGCTTCGGCGACTGGTCCACGCTGATCCCCGAGGTCGGTGAGGCGCTGGCCGCGTTCGTCGCAAAGTCCGCCTCCTGAGCCGGCCGAAGGATCGCTCCGCAACTTTCTTGCGGAATTGAACCGCGGTTTTCGTCTTCTCCCGTAAGGGGGAGGATGAGAGAGCGCCAAAAACGCAAAACCTGAATTCAATTCGCGCCCGGACCGGCTAAGCCCAGGAAATGGCACGCAAATCCGCCTCGAAGTGAGCACCGGATTCTGGCACTGGTCGCGACGCACCTCCTTGTCCAACCCCGGCCACGCTGGGCGCACCACCGGACCGGCTGAGGTGGTGCGCCGCGCGCTGACTTCAAGATTTTCCGAAGATGAAATTCAGTCGGCAACCTGCCGTTCGAGCCCGGCAACAGAAGATTACGGAAAATCCACCCGCCGGCTGCCGACGGTGCCGCCGGTGAAAACGCGCTCGGCCGTTCAAGCACCGTGGCGCAGAGCGGGGAGTGCCGTGCGCGATTTCTTGATGACATGCGCGATCATGACCGGCCTCATGGCCGCGGCCGGCGCCGTTGCCCTTGTGATCATGATCCTGATCCAACTGCCGAACCTTTAGCGTCGGCGTTGCCGCTCCGGCTCTCACTCCTTCTTCATCAGCCCGCTCATGCCGGCGATGAAGAGGGAGATGAAGGTCCAGCCCAGGATTTCGTCCAGCCAGTAGACGAGTCGGTGAAAGCCGTGACGGAACAGCCATTCGGCCATAGCGGTCGCTCGGCCGAGTACCAAGCCGCCATTCGCATCACCGCATGTTCCGTGCGGCGCGGGCCTGGATTTCCAAACGGCATTCTGTCCCGACAGAAGCCGCTTCGCGCAGGTGAACCATCCTTCGCCGGCCTCCAGCGGGCGAAGCCCGCCACGCTGGGCGACGCTCGGCTCCCACGACAGATCCTGGCCCAGCTCGATCACCGGCAGATAGGCGTCCATGGCGAACACCAGCGCATTGAAGCGCGTATAGTCTTCCGGCAGCGGCGCCTTCGGATTGGCGGCGAGATAGGCGACCACGCTGCCGTCGCGCGGCGTCATGAAGCCGAGATTGGCGGCCGTCGCGAAAGTCAGCCAACCGAACAGGATGAAGACGGCGGACCACACCCCTGCCCATTCCGGCTTGTAGCCGCAACCGACCGTGAAAAAAGTGAAGTAGTGCCACAGCTTCCAGTACCATCTCACGGAAGGGCGGAGGGCGCGCGCCTTTTCGAACTCGATCCCGAGATTGCGCGCGTCGCGGTCGTGCCCCATGTCGCGCAGCACCTTGATCGCCTGTATCCAGGGCTGCGGGCGAAATTTCGAATCGAGGTGGTGGCGGTCTTGCAGCGACAGCCACGTCGTGCGGGCCTCGAAATCCGTATCGCAGTCATCGAAGCGCTCATAAATGAACCCGTCGAGTGCGAGCTTGCCCTTCTCCGGCCAGGACGAAGTGTCGTCGCAATAGGTACGGCACCTGGCTTGGGTCAGAACAAGCCGCCCGTTCATGCCGGTGTTGCTTCCGCTGGGCGGCTTGAGGGCGCGGACGAACAATCCCGCTCCGATTTGCGCCAGCATGAGATCGAGCGCGTCGCCCGATGGATTGTCCAGCGTCGCGCGCTGGAGGTACAGATTCGATCCGATCCTGGCATTTGCGAAATCGACTTCGCCTTTGGCCGAAAAGCCGCCGCTAAGAAACACGTCCGTGCCGACGCTGAGCGTATCGCAAGTGAGGGCCCTGTCGTCAGGATTGTCAAAGCTGCCATTGCTGCACGAAAACTGGCCCTTGATTGTCGCTCGAACAAAACTGACTTCGCCGTTGGCCGAAAAGCCGCCGCGAAGGAGCACGTCCGCGCCGACGCTGAGCGCATCGCAACCAAGCGCCGTGCCGCCCGGATTGTCGAAGGTCCCATTGACGCAGGCAAGTTGGTTCTCAATCGTCGCACCCCTGAGAATGACTTCGCCCCTGGTCGAAAAGCCATCACTGAGAAAAAGAGTGCCTTCGATCGTACTGCGCTCGGCTGTCAATCGTGGAAGGTGAGAACCATGGAGAGACACGGTTTTCAATTTCGCATCCATGAGCGTGACCGCCGCCTCGAAGGCGCAGTCATGCAGCCCCAGTATTTGGCCTACCGTGGCGCCGTCGAGGTTCAACTCACCCCGTATCCAGGCGCCTTGGACCATGAGTCCGCTGGGGCCGACACGCCAGGGAGCGAGGCGCGTCGGCCAGACGTCGCCTGCGGCGAGCGCGCGGATCACGGAAGCGCGCAGGACGCGGCTTGTGTCCCAGGGATCGGACGAGATCGGGTTGTCGGGTGCGCCGGTGTATTCCCACCATTCCCCTTTCTCCGCGCAGCGGATGAGCCATTCCTCTTGCAAGGTGAGATTGGGATCGTCGTAGTCGACGGTAAAGGGATCTTTTGCCACGGCATGCCCCAGCGAAGGCGGACACGATACAATCGTGGATAGCGGAAGTCACTGTGGCTTCGCGGGGCGCTTCGGGCTCTTTCCAACTAGAGAGACTTGTGAACGAATGGAATCGGCCCACAAATCTCAAATCTCGTCATGCTGAGGTGCGCCGCGCAGCGGCGCCCCGAAGCACGCACCGTGGCGATGTCATCCTTCGAGGCCCGGCTGCCGCCGGGCACCTCAGGATGACGACAGGCGCGGCTTTGTCGGGCACCTCAGGATGACGGAGTGGATCGATTTGATGGCAGCCAGTCTAGCAATATAATCCGTATACAGACTTATGCGCTTGCCTTTCCCTCTCGCCACATGGCGATCAGCGGCGGGGCGCCGGAGGGTGCGATGTTGCGCTGGGCCGCGAAGCCCAGCCGTTCGTAGAGCCGCGTGTTCTTGGGGTTCGAGTTTTCGAGATAGGCGGGTGCGCCTTGCGCGTCGATGCGCGCGATGTTGGCTTCCAGCATGGCGCTGCCCAGTCCCAGACCTTGCAGGCGCGGCTCCACGCCGATGAAGGCGAGATAGAAATGCGGCGCTTGCGGATGGTGCTTTTCCATCGCAGCGCCCATCGCCTCGCCGCGGCGCATGCGCGCCAGGCCGCAGAGCTTCACGAACATCGGCAAGAGCAGAAGCTGCTCCCAGAAGCCGCCGGGGCTGGCCGGCGCACCCGGCGGCACCCACACCGCGACCACGCCGTCCGCCATCCACACTTCGCCGAATGGCAGCGCGCGCGCGGCGAGAATCCAATGGAAGAATTTCTCCAAGCCGCGCTCGCGGCCGGGACCGCTGCGCGCGATCCAGTCGATCACCGGATCGGCAAGGAAGGCGCGCGCGAGCAATTGGGACAGCGCGCGCGCATCGGCCGTCGCCGCTTGCCGCGGCGACGACGCTTGCGCGAGCAATGCGTGGCGGTCGATCGCGCCGCTCATATCCGCGTCGACAGCGCGATGGCGATGCGGCAGCCGGCCTTGATCGCTTCGCTGAGCAGCCGGTAGCCCGGCGCGTCCGCCGCGCCTTGCACCAGCGCCGCGTCGCGGTGCGCGATCTCGTCGGCGCGGAAATCGGTGACGGTATCGCGCAAACTCTTTTCATCGTCGCCGAGCTTCGCGATCTGGCCGGCATAATGTTCGTCGATGACCTCTTCCACCGCCGCGGTGCAGGCGAAGGCCGCTTTCTCGCCCAGCAGCGCGGTGGCGGCGCCGAGCGCAAAGCCCGCGATCCGCCACACCGGCTCCAGCGCGGTGGGCCGCACGCGGCGCTCCACGATCAGCGTGTCGAAGGTTTGAAGATGGCGCTGCTCGCCGTCGGCCATGGCGCGGATCGCATCCTTGGCCGGCCCGTCGCGCAGCACCGCGAGCTGGCCTTCGTAGATCCGCACCGCGCCATATTCGCCGGCGTGATCGACGCGGATCATCGCGGCGACGTCGTCGCCGGCCTGCGCGCCCGGGGCCAAGGGACGGGGCTTGCGCGTCACATCCGCCTCTTGAGCAGCACGGCGGCGCCGGCGAGCGCTGCGGACAAGTCGATCAGCGCGTTCCAGCCCGCGAGCGAAAGGCCCAGGAAGCGGAAGCCCGGCAGGTCGCAGCGCACCTGTCCCGGCGCGTTGAGATCGGACATCGCATGGAACACTGCGCGCGCGCCGGTGCAGGCCGCCGGCCCCTGCCACCAATGCCATTCCGCGCCCGCCTGATAGACGCCGATGGCGCCCGAGGCCGCGACCAGTAGAATGGCAAACCAGGCAAATGCTTCGCCCGCCGCGTCGTCGCGCTTGACGATCAGATAGGCGAGCGCGCCGACGCCGATCGCGCCGAACAGCGGCCAGCGCTGCCACATGCACATCTCGCACGGTGGCAGATGGCCGATGTACTGAAAGCCGAGCGCACCCAGGATGAGCGCGAGCGCCAGCGCGCCGAGCGCGGCCGCGAGCCGTGACGGCTTCATGTCGCGAAGATCCTCTTCTCGTCGTCGAAGGCCTTGAATTCGAGCGCGTTGCCGCTGGGATCGGCTACGAAGAACGTCGCCTGTTCACCGGGCTCTCCTTCGAAACGGATCTCCGGCGGGATCAAAAACCGCGCATCGGCCTTCTTCAAGCGCTCCGCCAGCGCGCGCCATTCCGCCATGGAGAGAATCGCGCCGAAATGCCGGACGGGAACTTCGTCGCCGTCAACAAGATTATGCGCTTTGTGTCCGGTCTCGTTCGGGCTTAAATGGGCGACGATCTGGTGACCGAAGAAGTCGAAATCGACCCAGCAATCGCTCGAGCGTCCCTCGGGACAGCCGAGCAGACCGGTATAGAACGAACGCGCCTTGGCGAGATCGTCGACCGGAAAGGCAAGATGGAAGCGCGGACGTTCGGTCATCGGTCGATGCGTCGAGGTTCAAGGCGAAGGGAAGCCCATGCGTAAGATGAAGGCAACCCGCAAAGTGGCGCGGCGCGAGCTGCTCGCCATCGAGGGCCGGCCGGTCGAGGTAAGCATCCGCCTCAATCCGCGCGCGCGGCGGCTGATCGTCAAGGTCCATCCCTCGACCGGGGAGGTCAGCGTCGTGGCGCCTTCCCAAAGGGCATTGGAGCGCGCGCTCGATTTCGCCCGCGGCCAGAGCGACTGGATCGCCAGACAGATCAAGCGCGTGCCCGCGCCGGTGAGCCTTGGCGTGGGCACGGTCGTCCCGCTGCGCGGCCAGGACCATCTCGTGCGCGAGGGCGCATCGGGGCGCGGTGCGGTGTGGATCGAGGCGGAGGGCGGCGCGCGGATTCTGTGCATTGCCGGCCACAAGGAGCATCATGCGCGGCGGCTCCAGGATTTCCTCAAACGCGAGGCCAAGCGCGATCTCGAAGCGCGCGCGCTGGAATTCGCCGCGCAGATCGGCCTCAAGCCCAAGCGCATCACCGTGCGCGACACCGCGAGCCGCTGGGGCTCGTGCTCGACCTCGCGTTCGCTGTCGTTTTCGTGGCGGCTGATCCTGGCGCCGCCTTTCGTGCTCGACTACGTGGTGGCGCATGAGGTCGCCCATATGCGCGAGATGAATCACGGTCCGCGTTTCTGGAAACTGGTGCGCGACATCGCGGGCGATCCGCGCCGGCCGCAGAATTGGCTGCGCGACAACGGCACCTTGCTGCACCGCTACGCGATGCGGGGGTAAGTCACTACCTCAACCGTCATGGCCGCCCTCGTGGCGGCCATCCATAACCTGGGTCTGATACCGTGAGTATGGGTGGCCGGGACAAGCCCGGCCATGACGAATTGGATATGGTGTTGAAACCGACTTACGGCACGCTCAATCCCGTTCGGCGGCTCCAGACGTCGTCGAACAGCCCGAGCTGGCCCTGACGGAAATGGTCGACCGCTTTGGTGGTGTCGTCGAACACCAATGTCTCACCGTCGCCCGGAGTCACTTGCGGCCATTGCGGCAAGCCAGCCCCGTTGGGATCGCCGGTCTTGGCGAAATTGGTCCAATAGGCCTGCGTCAGCGCGATCATCCGTTTGTCTTTCTCGCTCGCGGCGTCGGCGATCAGGCCCAGGCCCTTGAGCCCGAAGACGTAGGGAATCTCGCCGCCATGACCGACCCCGGGCTGCTTGCCGCGATAGCTGTCGGCCAGATAATCGAAGCGGTAGACATAGGCGTTGGCGCCCATCTTCGCCTCGAACACCGCAAGGCCGTGCGCGCCGGCGGCAAACAGCGCGTCGTTGAACAGTTCGCGCTCGAATTGCGCCTCGCTGATGGCGCCGCCCGCGTCATAGATCGCGCGCACTTTCGGCAGCAGCGGACCGAACTTCGCCGGCCCCTTGGCCAGATCGGTGCCGATCGCGGACGCCAATGTCGCCTCGTCGCTGTTGGAGCCGGCCATGTAATCGACCTTCGCCACGTCGGCTTTGGCGAAGGCGACGGAGACATCCTCGGGGATCACCGCGCCATCGACATAGGGCTGCACCGCGGTTTCGCCATTCATGCCGCCCTGTTTGCGCAGGATATCTTCGACGCTGAGCGCGCGCAGCCTTGCGAGCGCCGCCGCGCCGCTTCCGTCGATGCCCTCGTCCACGGCGAACGCCATCGCCGCCTTCTGCGCATCGCCAGCACTGCGCACCGGAAGCAGGCCCAGTCCCGATTCGGAAATCGCGCGGATGAAAAGACCGCGCGCAAGCGGCGCGGCGACGAGATCGTTGACGCTGATCCCGCCCGCGGATTCGCCGAAGATCGTCACCTTCGCCGGATCGCCGCCGAAGTTGGCGATGTTGTCCTTGACCCATTCGAGCGCCGCGATCTGGTCGAGCAGGCCGAAATTGCCGCTGCCGGCGCCGCTTTCGGCCCCGAGCGCGGGATGATGGAAGAATCCCAGCACGCCGAGACGATAGTTGAGCGACACCACCACGACGCCGTGCTGCGCAAGCTCGGTGCCGTCGTAGATCGGCAGCGCCGAACTGCCTTCGATGAAGGCGCCGCCATGGATCCACACCATCACCGGCAGCTTCGCGTTCACGTCCGGCGTCCAGACATTGAGGCTGAGACAGTCTTCACTTTGCGGCAGCTTGGGATTGAAGAGGCTGGGCCTGCGGTTCTGCGGGCAGACCGGACCGAATGCGCGTGCCGGCCGCGTCAGTTCCCAATGCGGCGCCGGACCCGGCGGCTGCCAGCGCAGCCTGCCCACCGGCGCCGCGGCATAGGGGATGTCCTTGAAATAGGCGATGCCGTCCTCGCGCCCGCCGCTGAGCGGCCCCTGCGCGATGGCGACATCGACCGCGGCAGCCGCCGCGCTCGACGAAGCGAGGGCGAAGAGAAGAACGAGAAAGGTAGGGCGCATCGCATATCTCCAATTTCAAGCTCAATCATGCTGGTCGGGCCTTCAGGCCGTCCGGAATGTGGTTCACGCGGAGCCGCGGGGGCCGCGGAGCGGCACTTCTTCTCCGCGTTCTCCGCGCCTCCGCGTGCCAATCCAAAGGCCGACAAGTACGATGAATTGAATGTGCGATTATTTCAAATCGTGATCTGCGTTCCCAGCTCGACCACGCGGTTGGGGGGCAGGCAATAGAAGCGTGCCGGCGACAGCGCGTTCGAGGCCAGCCAGGTGTAGAGCGCGATGCGCCAACGTCCCAGTCCCGGATGGGCGCCCGGCACCAGCGTCTCGCGGCCAACGAAGAAAGTGGTGGTGTCGACATCGATGACGAGGCCGAAGCGCCGCGCCGCCTCGAGCGCGCGCGGCACATCGGGCGTCTCGAAGAAGCCGCAATGGATGCGCACCTCGAAGAAGCCCTTGCCGGGCTTTTCGACGTCGACGCGACGGCTCTGCGGCACGAAGGGCGTGTCTTCCACAACGACGCTGGCCAGCACGATGCGCTCGTGCAGCACCTTGTAGTGCTTGAGGCTGTGCAAGAGCGGGCTGGGCGCGATGTCGAGACGCGGCGTGAGGAACACCGCGGTGCCGGCGACGCGCTGCGCGGTCTTGTCGGCGCGCGCGAGGAACAGCGGCAGCGCAAGGGCCGCGTCCTTGATCTTCTCGAGATGGACGCGCCGGCCCAGCCGCCAGGTATCCATCACGACATAGATGCCCGCGGCGACGAGCAGGGGCAGCCAGCCGCCTTCCACGATCTTGAGCGAATTGGAAGCAAGGAAGGCCAGGTCCACGATCGCGAGCACGCCGAACAGCGCGATGATCCAGCGTCTTCTCCAATGCCATTGGCGCAGCGCCACCGTCGCGACCAGCACGGTCGAGATCACCATCACGCCGGTGACCGCGATGCCGTAGGCTGCCGCCAGCGCGTTCGAGCTCTTGAAGATCAGTACGATCAGCACCACGCCGATGCACAGCATCGCATTGATGCGCGGAACGTAGATCTGTCCATACTCGGTCGCGGAAGTGTGGCGGATCTCCATGCGCGGAAGCTGTCCGAGCTGCACCGCCTGCTGGGTGATCGAGAACACGCCGGAGATCACCGCCTGGCTGGCGATGATGGTGGCGACGGTCGCGAGCACGATCAGCGGATAATGCGCCCAGCCCGGCGCCAGCGCATAGAACAGGTTCGGCGCATCCGCGGGATGCCTGAGAAGATAGGCGCCCTGCCCGAAGTAATTGAGCAGCAGCGCGGGCAACGTCACCACAAGCCAGGCGAGCCGGATCGGCAGCCGGCCGAAATGGCCCATGTCGGCGTAGAGCGCCTCGCAGCCCGTCACGGCCAGCACCACCGAACCCAGCGAAACGAAGGCGATCCAGGGTTCGCGCAGGAAGAGCGCCAGACCGTGCCAGGGATTGACCGCCATCAGGATCTCGGGCGCCTGCACGATCGCGGTGATGCCCAGTACGGCGAGCGCCGCGAACCACACCACCATCACCGGTCCGAACAGGCGGCCGATCTTCTCCGTGCCGCGCGCCTGCAGGACGAACAATCCGATCAGGATCGCCAGCGTGAGCGGAAGGACCAGCGGCGCGAACTGCGAGCCGTCGGCGCCAAGGCCTTCGATCGCGCTCAACACCGAGATCGCAGGCGTCAGCATGCCGTCGCCGTAGAACAACGCCAGCCCCAGGATCGCCGCGACGCCGATGGCGGTTTTGGTGACGCGTCCCAGCCCCTGGCTGCGATGCGCGAGCGCGGCCAGCGCCAGCACGCCGCCCTCGCCGTCGTTGTCGGCGCGCATGATGAAGGTGACGTATTTGACCGTCACCACGATCATCAGCGCCCAGAAGATGAGAGAGGTCGCGCCCATGACGGCGAACGCGCCGGGCGTCTGCCCGTTCGCGGCGGCGAGCGCGGATTGCCGCATGGCATAAAGCGGGCTGGTGCCGATATCGCCGAAAACGACTCCCAGCGCTCCCAAAGTGAGCCAGAAGTTGCGGCGCAGCAGCCTGCGGCGCACTTCGGGCGCGGGGCGCGGGCTCACGCGCTCGTTCTCGTCTGGATGAGCGCCGTCGGCCGGAATGGATTTCATTTGAGTTCCCGCGCCTTGGTCAGATCGAGATCTGCGCGCCGAGCTCGACCACCCGGTTGGGCGGCAGATGATAGAACCGCGCCGGCGAAAGCGCGTTGGCGGCGAGGTTGATATAGAGCCAGGCGCGCCAGCGGCTGAGCACCGAGTGCTCCGCATGCACCAGGGTCTCGCGGCCGACGAAGAAGGTGGTGGCATCGACGTCGATCATCAGGCCGAACGGCCTGGCTTCCTTGAGCGCCAGCGGCACGTCCGGAGTCTCGAGGAAACCGTGGCGCACCTTGACGCTGTAGAAACCCTTGCCGAGCTTGGCCACTTCGACGCGCCGTCCGGCGGGCACGATCGGCATATCCTCGACGGTGACATGGACGAGCACGACGCGCTCATGCAGCACGCGGTTGTGCTTGAGATTGTGCAGCAGCGATCCGGGCACGACATCGGGGCGCGCATTCATGAACACCGCGGTGCCGGCGACGCGCGTCGGCGTCTTGTCGGCACGGGTGAGAAAGAGATCGAGCGGCATCGATTCGTTGCGCACGATGTCGAGATGCTCGCGCCGGCCGCGCCGCCAGGTGTCCATTACCAGGAACACGGCGGCGGCGATGGCGAGCGGCAGCCAGCCGCCTTCGATGATCTTCAGCGAATTCGAGGTCAGGAAGGACCAGTCGATAATGGCCAGGAATCCGAACAGCGCGGCGACGACGCGCAGATTCCACTTCCATTGCTTGAAGGCGACGATGCTGGCGTGGAAATTGTCGATCACCATCACGCCGGTGACCGCGATGCCGTACGCGGCCGCGAGCGCGGAAGAGCTTTTGAAGATCAGCACGATCAGCACCACGCCGATGCACAGGATGGCGTTCATGCGCGGGACGTAGATCTGTCCGAATTCGGTCGCCGATGTGTGGCGGATCTCCATGCGCGGAAGCTGGCCGAGCTGCACCGCCTGGCGCGTCATCGAATAGACGCCCGAGATCACCGCCTGGGATGCGATGATGCCGGCGATGGTGGCGAGCAGCACCAGCGGGAAATGCGCCCATTCCGGCGCCACCGAATAGAACGCGATCGGCGCCTTGGACGGATCGGCGAGCAGCGCCGCGCCCTGGCCGAAATAGTTGAGCAGCAATGCCGGCAGCACGATGAAGAACCAGGCGTGCTGGATGGGCTTGCGGCCGAAATGGCCCATATCGGCATAGAGCGCCTCGCAGCCCGTCACCGCCAGCACCACCGAGCCCAGCGACACGAAGGCGGTCCAGGGCTCGCGGATGAAGAGGGCGATCCCGTACCAGGGATTGACCGCGCCCAGAATCTGCGGCGTGTGCCAGATCGAAACCGCGCCCAGTCCGGCGAGCACCGCGAACCACAGCACCATCACCGGGCCGAACAGACGTCCGATCTTGGCGGTGCCGCGGCTCTGCATCACGAAGAGTCCGATCAGGATCGCGAGCGTCAAGGGCAGGACCAGGTGGCTTAAGCCCACGCTTTCGACCGAGAGGCCTTCGACGGCGCTGAGCACCGTGATCGCCGGCGTCAGCATGCCGTCGCCGTAGAACAGCGCGAGCCCGATGATCGCGCCGATGCCGATCGTGGTCTTGATGCGCCGGCTCAAGCCTTGGCTGCGATGCGCCAGGGTCGCCAGCGCCAGCACCCCGCCTTCGCCGTCGTTGTCGGCGCGCATGATGAGGGTGACGTATTTCAAGGTCACCACAAACATCAGCGCCCAGAAGATCAAGGACAACCCGCCCAGGATCGAGGCGGCATGGGGATGGCCGCGGCCGGCGGCGAGCGCGGTCTCGCGCATCGCATAGAGCGGGCTGGTGCCGATATCGCCGAAGACGACGCCGAGCGCACCCAAGGTCAGCGCCGCATGATGGCGCAACGAACTCTTTTCAAGCGCGGCATGGGGATGGGCCGAGAGCGGCGTCGCATCGATGGCGGCAAGCGGATCGGCGTTATCGGCGCGCAACGCCTTTTGTTCGATGCTGCTCAACGGGTGCGCCCGACGCTGATCCATACTCGGTTAAAACGCGAAAGCGGCGCAAGGGCGCGCGGGCCCCCTCGTCGCGTTCAAGGCCGCGGACCATATGCCCCTCGGCGGGGAAGAAAAAGAGGGCGAGGCGGATGGACGCGGGGGGCAATGTGACTTTAGTCCTGAGTTTGAGGTCGTCATGGCCGGGCTTGTCCCGGCCACCCATAACCGCGGTGGTTAAAAAAGCTCGCCCGTCCCGAAGAAAGAGGCAACAAGATGCGTTGTCTGTTATATTCGCCATCTGTATCTGCAGGCTGACGAGGAGCTCGTGGTCGCGCGAGACAGCTTTAGCGTCCTCATCGCGGTTTATATGATGGCCAATAGACGGCACGGGACGATCTACATCGGCGTGACGAGTGAACTGGTGCGGCGCGTCTATGAGCATCGCGAAGGTTTGAGGCCGGGATTCACGCGCAAATACGGATTGAAGCGCCTTGTATGGTTTGAAGTCCACGACAACATGCAGTCCGCGATTCGGCGGGAAACCTCATTGAAAAGATACAAGCGCGAATGGAAGATCAATTTGATCGAGCGCGAAAATCCCTATTGGATCGACTTGTATCCCTCGCTGACAGGACACTTGCGGAGCCAGTCTGCGATATCGAATCGCAGCGTTTAATACCGTGGCTATGGGTGGCCGGGACAAGCCCGGCCATGACGTCCTTTGTGTTCAAATCGGCGCTGCGATCCGTGTGCTACGGCTGCGAACTTTCCGCCCTAAACGGGGCGGAAAGTGTCAATCCGGCGCCATGGGGGCGGCGCTTGCGGCGGGTTCGCCGCCATCGCCCCTGCCGCCGATGAAGCCCTGGACGTTGTAGACATGGCCGCCCCAGCCATGGGTCTGGACGTTCCAGACCAGCACCTCGCTCCAGTCGTTGTTGGGGCTGATATCGGCCACCGGATCGTCGAGGAAGATCGCGCCGTTGTTGAGCCAATTGGCGTGATCGACGCGGATCTCGCGGCGCGACACGATGCGCCGCACCACGGCGACATGGGCGCGTTTCGACCCGGCGTAACCATCGAGCACCATCACGGCGCCGGGACTGGGACGTTCGCCGCGGGGATAACGGCCTTGCGCCTGGTCCCACCAGGTCCAGGCATCGCCATGGATGTCGATGTTGGAATGCTCGCGCGCAAAGGGCACGCAGGACAGCGGCGTATCCGGCACGGTCATGGTCGCGCTGTCGCGCGAGTCGCGGGGCGCGCGGCCGTAATCGTCGTTGGATGCAAGATCGGGTCCGCCGGCGCAACCGGCCAGCACCGTGCAAAAAGCGGCTGCCGCCGCGAGCCGAACGAAAGACCCCACCATCAAAAGCCCCTCAAGCGCTCCAGCATGCGGCAGCCGATGAGGCGACGCTAGCAGGAGCGTTTCAAGGCGCCGTTAGAACGCCCGATCGCATTTGTCTAAAATTTTAATCGACCCGATATAATTCCGGATTGTACCTGTCGCCCGCAATGCTTTCGCGCGAAGGCGCCACCGCGGCACCGCTCCAGCCCATCGCCCCGATCGACACAAGCCCGGCCACCGCGAAGACGAAGAACGGCGCGCTCCAGGCTTGTTCGGTGAACGCGAAGACCGGCAAGAGCAGCCCCGCCACCAGTTCTGGCCCGCCGCGCCAGTTTCCGACATAGCGCTCGCCCGCGCGCAAAGTCCGCGTGAACACCATTTCGCTTCCCGCAAAGGCTTCGACGGTGGCGCGCGCATTGGCGAGAATCAGGCCGCTGGGGAAAACGATGCCGAGCAAGAGCGCGCGCGCCAGCTTCGGCGCATCCTCGCGGCCGAGGATCACTTGTCCCAGATAGAGATAGCCAAGACTCGCCAACAGCCCGAAGGCGGTGACCGCAAGGCCCAGGATCGCGACGCTTTGGATATAGACCACACCCATCGCCATCAGGGTCAGGCTGATGACCGCGCTTACGAAGGCGAGCGTGTAGAAGGCGAACTGGCAGATCTGCAAGGTCATGATCGCCTTGCGCGCGAAAGGCAGCGCGCTTGCCCAGATCTGCGGAAGAAGTTTTTTTGCGCATTGCGCATGGCCCTTGGTCCAGCGCGCCTGTTGGGCGCGCCAGCCGGCCGCGCTTTCGGGCAACTCTCCCGGGACTTCCAGCTCGGGCAATAGCGCGGCCCGCCAGCCTTTGAGCGCGCAGCGCATCGACAGGTCGAGGTCCTCGGTCAGCGTGTCGCCGGTCCAACCGCCGCCATTGTCGATCGCCTCGCGCCGCCACACGCCTGCCGTGCCGTTGAAGGAGATCGGCAGGCCCGCGCGGATGCGGCCTTCCTGCTCCACCGCGAAATGGGCGTCGAGCAACAGGCCCTGCACGCGCGTCAGCCAGTTGTGCTCGCGATTGGCATGGCCCCAGCGCGCCTGCACGAAGGCGAGGCCGCCATCGCCTGCCAGCACGGGCACCGTGCGCATCAGGAAATCGGTGGGCGGCACGAAATCGGCGTCGAAGATCGTGACGTAAGGCGCTTCCGAGTGGAGCAGACCGAAGGCGAGATTGCCGGCCTTGAAGCCGGTGCGTTCGCCGCGGCGCAGGATCTCGACCTTCACCCCGGCGGGGATGACGCTGCGGATGGCGCGCGCCAGCTGATCGTGGTTTTCGGCGGCGCCGTCATCCAGCACCTGGATAAAGAGGCGGTCCTTGGGCCAGTCCATCCTGGCTGCCGCGGCGGCAACGCGCACAGCCAGCGGGCCCTCGTCGCGGACCGGAAGCTGGACCAGCACGTCAGGCAGCGCGGATTCGGGCAGCGCGGGAACGCGCAGCCTGGGCTGCGCCCGGAACTGGCGGATGGCGCCAAGAGCGACGAGCTGGGCCGAAAGCAGCGCCAGGACCACCAGCACCATAGCCAAAAGGCATTGCAATATCAGGGACATACCAATCACGGGCGCTGGAACCCCCACCTGTCCGTCGTTGGCACCGCCTTATCGTGCGGCGGTGGCGCGAGCTTCGTTGGAGGTCCGGCGGCGCCGGACCCGTAAAAGTTAGCTGAATTTGTGCTGGCAGGGGCGGAATGGCAAGGGGAACTTGCTCAGTCCAGCGTCCGCCGGAATCGCAGCAGGGCGATGCCGCCGGCGACGAACAGGAACAGAATCAAGGGCCAAGTGTCGGGCCAAATCTCCCAGAACACATTGTCCTTGAGCAGGATGCCGCGCACCACGCGCAGGAAATGCGTGGCCGGCAGAATCTCCCCGATCCACTGCGCCCAGTCCGGCATGCCGCGGAACGGAAAGGCGAAGCCCGAAAGCAGGATCGAAGGAAGAAGGAAGAACACCGTCATCTGCATCGCCTGAAGTTGGTTCTCGGCGATGGTCGAGAAGGTGTAGCCGACCGCGAGATTGGCGGTGATGAAAAGCAGCGTGATCGCGGCGAGCAGCGGGATCGACCCCAGCATCGGCACGTCGAACACGATGCGCGCGGCGAACAGCACCAAACTCGCCTGCACCGCGCCGATGATGATGTTGGGTGCGATCTTGCCGATCATCAGCTCCATCGGACGCACCGGCATGGCCAGCAGGTTCTCGTAGGTGCCGCGTTCGCGCTCGCGGGTGAGTGCCAGACAGGTGAGCAGCACCATGGTCATGGTGAGGATGACCGCGAGCAGCCCCGGCACGACATTGTATTGCGTGATGGCTTCGGGATTGTAGAGCGGGTGCAGCACGAGGTTGTACGACGGCGCGGCCAGCGCGCGCTGGCCAAGCGGGCCTTGGAGGTCGTCGCGCAGCGCATTGTCGAGAATCTCGGTCAGCGCACCGACGGCGTTGGCGGAAGCTGCGGGGTCGGTCGCGTCCGCCTCCACCAGCACGGACGGTTTGGTGCCGCGCACCAGTTCGCGCGAGAAATCGACGGGGATCTCGACCACGAAGGAAACCGTGCCCTCCTTCAGCAGCTCACGCGCTTTCGCCGGCGAATTGGTGGCCTTGACCACTTCGAAATAGGACGAGTTCTCCAGCGCAGCCACGATAGACGCGGAAAACGTGCCCGGATCGTCGATCGCCACTGCCGTCGGCAGATGCTTGGGATTCATGTTGATCGCGTAGCCGAACAACAGGAGCTGCAACACCGGGATGCCGACGATCATCGCCAATGTCGGCCGGTCGCGGCGGATCTGGATGAATTCCTTGGCCAGCACCGCGCCGATGCGCGCCGGCGAGAATCGCGCGCTCATCGTGGTGTGCCTTCCTCCTGAAGCTGGATGAAGACGTCTTCGAGGCTGGGCACGGCTTCGCTGATGGCGAGACCGGGCTTGCCGCGATAGGGGGCGAGGGCGCGTTCGAGCGCTTGCTTGTCGCGTCCGCTGACATGCAGGGCCGCGCCGAAGAACGAAACGAACTCGACGCCGGGCTTGTCGCGCAGCGCCTGTGCCAATTGCCGCGCGCCTTCGCCTTCGACGATGAAGGTGAAGAGGCCGGACTGCGCGACGACGTCGGCCACGGTGCCGCGCGCGACGATGTTGCCGAGACTGATGTAGACGATGCGGTCGCAGCGCTCCGCCTCGTCCATGTAATGCGTGCTGACGAGCACGGTGAGGCCTTCGCCGCTCAGCCGGTGGATCTCGTCCCAGAAATCGCGCCGCGCCTTGGGATCGACGCCGGCGGTGGGTTCGTCGAGCAGAAGAAGCTTCGGCTCGTGCAGCATGCAGGCGGCGAGCGCGAGGCGCTGCTTCCAGCCGCCGGAGAGTTCGCCCGCAAGCTGGCGCTGGCGGCGCTCGAGGCCGAGCCGCGCGATGGTATCGTCGACCCGCACGCGATAATCGGCGAGCTGGTACATGCGGCCGACGAATTCGAGATTCTCGCGGATCGACAGATCTTCCCAGAAGCTGAAGCGCTGGGTCATGTAGCCGACCTCGCGCTTGATGCGTTCGCTCTCGCTGCGCAAATCATAGCCGAGACAGGTGCCTTTGCCCGCGTCGGGCCGCAGCAGGCCGCACAGCATGCGGATGGTCGTGGTCTTGCCGGAACCGTTGGGACCTAGGAATCCCCACACCTCGCCATAGGGCACAGCGATGTCGATGCCGCTGACTGCGGTCTTGGCGCCGAAGCGCTTGCTCAGGCCGGTCACGTCGATGGCGAGACCGGCGCTCATTTTGCGTGGCTGCCTTCGCGTGGATGCGGTATGTCGAGACTTACGAATTCTGGCCGCCCGGAAGTCTTCTCCATTCCATCCAAAGAAAACGTCATTGCCCGGCTTGTCCGGGCAACCCAACATTTTTCAGAGCGGGAAAAAATTGGACCGCCCGCATGAAGCGGGCGATGACGTATTGTTTTTGAGCGGGAGCGAACCATGATCTGCTCTAAATCGGGCTGACATCGACCGGCTGTCCGGGATGAAGCGGCAACCCGGCGGGCGCGCGCGCCTCGACCTTGAACACCAGCTTCTCGCGATTGCGCACCGAGAAGATCACCGGCGGGGTGAATTCCTGCTGCGCGGCGATGAAAGTGACTTTGGCTTCGAGGTTTTTCGCGCAGCCGTCGCAGCGGATGGCGACGCGCTCGCCGAGCCTGACCTTCGCGAACTGGGTTTCCGGCACGAAGAAGCGCACATAGATGTTCTTGGGCGGCAGGATCGACACCACCGGCGTCATCGCCGGCACGTATTCGCCGGGACGGAAATAAATGTCCTGGACGACGCCCTGCGTCAGCGAGACGACGTCGCGCTGCGAGAGCTGATAGCCGGCGCCGGTGAGCGTGGCGCGCGCCTGCTGCTCCACGCCTTCGATCTGCGCGATGCCGGCCTTGGCGGAGTCGTAAGCCGATTGCGCCTGATCGAGCGCCTGTTTCGAGGTTGCGCCACTGCGCAAAAGGTCTTTCTGTCGGACCAGTTCCTTGCTCGCGAGCGCGAGCGTGGCGCGCGCCTGCGCAAGCTGGCCCTCCGCCTGCGCGATCTGCGCCCTGGCCTGATCCGCGGCCGCTGCCTGCGCCGTATCGTCGAGGCGGAAGAGCAGATCGCCCTTGTGCACAGTTGCGCCGCGTTCGACGCGCAGATCCGCCACCCAGCCCGCTTGCGGCGCGCCGATCAGCGCGTTGTCGCCTTCGGCATACCCCAGCCACGGCTCGGGCGCCGGCTTCCCGCAGGCCGACAGCAGCGGAAAGCCAAGCACGAGCGCGATCCAGATTCTCATGGCGCCAGCCCCCGGAAAAGAATGTCGAGATGAGCGTCGAGCAGGCCCTGGTAATCGTAGGGCACCGCATCGAATTGCGCGAAGGTCGAGCGCCAGATCGCGCTCAACAGCAGCGGCGCGATGCAGAGCCTGACGACGTGCTCGACCGGCACCTTGCGGAACTCGCCCTGGGCGATGCCGCGTTCGACGATCGCGGAGAGCCGTGCGATGCCGCGGTCGATGATCTCGCTGCGCCAGAAGCGCGCGAGCTCCGGGAAGGTGCCGCTCTCGCCGAGGATGATCTTCGGCAGCACGGCGCGCTCGCCGCTGGCGAGCAGGTGCGCGATTGTGCCGAGCGCGAAGCGCAGCAAGGTCTTGGCCGGGCCATGGAAGTTCTTCTGCGCGTCCTCCATGCCGGCGAGCGTGGCGCCGATGGATTCGCGCACCAGCGATTTGAACACCGCTTCCTTGCCGTCGAAATAGAGATAGATCGTGCCCTTGGTGACGCCGGCCGCGCGCGCAATGTCGTCCATCCGCGCGCCGGCATAGCCCTTCTCGGCGAACACCTTGAGTGCGGCGTCCAGAATCTCCGCCGGCCTCGCTTCTTTGCGGCGGGCCCAGCGGGCGGCGGTTTCCGCGGCTTGACGCATATCCAGTCCAGTAATAACTGACCAGTCAGTTATATACCGCAAAGCCCACCAGTCAAGTGCTTCAGCAACTCGAGCATTCCCTCTCCCCCTTCTTCAGGGGGAGAGGGAGTGCCTGCAACTTTACTCCCGCCGCAACCGCATTCGCGCCGCGGTGCCCTCGCGCGCGACGGCCACCACCGCGAATCCCTCTCCCCGACACATATGCGGCACGTCGATGGGGGCCATCGGATCGTCGGTGAGGACCTCGATTTCGGTCCCCGGCGCCGCGCGCAAGAGGGCGCGCTTGGCGAACAGCGCGGGCAGCGGACATTTCAGTCCGCGCAGATCGAGAACCTCCGTCATCGCGCCGCCTTGACCGGATGCTGCCCGATTCTATCTTCACCCGGAAGCTCGAAGCGAATCGTCGATGTCATGGCTTGAGACGATTTCGCGCGAGGCGACCTATATCGGCGCGATCGCGCGCACCATGTTCCTGCTGCGCCATGTCAAGCCGGATTCGCCGCACACCATCAACGACGTCTTCGAAAGCGTCGCCGCCACGAAGCCCGACAATATCGCGGTGCTCTACGAGGACCGCGTGCTCACCTATCGCGAACTCGGCGAAGGCGCCAACCGTGTCGCGCATTGGGGAGCCGCCCAAGGCCTGCGCAAGGGCGATGCCGTGGCGCTGTTCCTGGAGGGCTGCCCGGAATATCTGATGGCATGGCTGGGGCTGGTGAAGCTTGGCGCGGTGGTGGCGCTGATCAACACAAATCTGCGCGGACCGGCGCTGGCCCATTCCATCCAGATCGCGAACGCAAAGCTTGCGATCGTCGGCGCCGACCTGGCCGATGCCTATGCCGAGGCGATGAGTGCCGCGGCCTCGCGTCCGGTGCCGTGGATTCTCGGCGGCGCTTCGGCAAGCGGCGAAGACCTCGATGCGGCGCTGCGCGCCGCGTCGCCGGCGCAAGTCGACAAGAGCCTGCGCCAAGGCCTGCTGGCGAAGGACAATGCGTTCTACATCTACACGTCGGGCACCACCGGCCTGCCCAAGGCCGCGCGCTTCAGCCATATGCGCATGCTCTACATGATGTACGGTTTCGCCGGCGCGCTCGACGCGCGCGAGAGCGACCGCATGTACGACACCTTGCCGCTCTATCATTCGACCGGCGGCGTCTGCGCGGTCGGCGTGGCGCTGACGGCGGGCGGCGCGCTCGTCATCCGGCGCAAGTTCTCGGTGCAGGCCTTCTGGGAAGACTGCCACCGCTACGAGGTGACGCTGTTCCAGTATATCGGCGAGCTGTGCCGCTATCTGCTGAACGCGCCCCCCGGCCCGCACGAGCGCGACCACAGGATCCGCGCGATCACCGGCAACGGTTTGCGCCCCGAAATCTGGGACGCCTTCCAGACGCGCTTCGCCATTCCGCGCATCGTCGAGTTCTATGGCGCGACCGAAGGCAACGTCTCGATGCTCAATTACGACGGCACGCGCGGCGCGGTGGGGCGCATCCCCTGGTATATGCGCGGCCTCGTCAAGACGCGGATCGTGCGCTTCGACGTGGAGAGCGAACAGCCGGTGCGCGGGCCGGACGGCTTCTGCATCGAATGCGGCGATAACGAGGTGGGCGAAGCGATCGGCGCGGTGGAAGACGAGGCAGGCCGCCGCTTCGAAGGCTATACCCAGAAATCCGAAACCGAGAAGAAGCTGCTGCGCGACGTATTCGCCAAGGGCGACATGTGGTTCCGCACCGGCGATCTGATGCGGCGCGATGCGCACGGCTATTTCTATTTCGTCGACCGCATCGGCGACACCTTCCGCTGGAAGGGCGAAAACGTCTCGACCGGCGAAGTCGCGGGCGCTCTGGGAGAGGTGCCCGGCATCGCCGAAGCCAATGTCTATGGCGTCGCGGTGCCCGGACAGGACGGACGCGCGGGCATGGCGGCGCTGGTGGTGGAACCCACCTTCGACATCGCGACGCTGGCGCCCGCACTGGAAAAGAAGCTGCCGCATTACGCGCGGCCGCTGTTCTTGCGACTGCGGCCCGAGATGGAGATCACCGGTACTTTCAAACTGCGCAAGGTGGACCTGGTGAAGGACGGCTTCGACCCCCATCGCGTCGCCGATCCGCTCTACTGGTACGACGCCGAGGCCGGCCGCTACGAAGTGCTGGATGCGGCGCGCTACGAGGAAATTGCCGAGAGCCGGATCAAGCTGTAGGCCCCGGCATCACGCTGGGTTCCGGTACAACATCTTCCCAGCAAGTTGTCATCGCCCGCGAATGCGGTCGATCCAATTTTGAGAAAAATAGGTCGCCCGGACGAGCCGGGCGATGACAATTTAATGATTGGCCGAGGCAATCTTTCACGTCTTGGGCTGATCTTCACGCGTCAGCGCCTGATAGGCGTGTGCTGCCGCGCCCGACAGCATGCCGTACATCAGCACGGTAACCGCCGCGCTGAGGGGATAGAACAGGAGCCAATACCCGGTCGTGAGATGCTTGACCGATGCCGCGACCGAACGGCCGATCGCCTGACTCTCCTGCGGCGTCATGCCGGGATGGAATCCCTTGAACACGGACGCGAAGAACGCCACCGCCACGGTCGCTTCGACGAGAATGAAAGGAACGAGAGTGGCAAGGAACACGAGGACGATTCGTCCGCCATTGCCTGCGGCCAATTCCCAGCCGCGGATCAGCGAAATTCGCCGTTCGGCGACCGCAACGGGACCGATGAAAAACGACAGCCGCATGGCGACATAGAAGAAGGCAAGAAATCCGATGACGGCGGCGACGGCGATGACTGCGCCGCCGATCTTTCCGGCATGCGCCGCCGCAACCAGCCCGCCGCCCAACAGAATCGCGAGGAACAGTCCGATATAGAGGACGATGAGCACGAGATAGTAGAAGAAGAACGCCACGGCCATCCGCCATGTCGCGGGGCGGAAGGGAAACTGCAGCAAGGCCGGGCCGGTGCGCATTCCCAGTGCTTCGCGGGTGAGAAGCATCGCCTGCGCGGCCACCAGCACGAGGCTGACCAGCGAGAACAGGAAATACATCGGATAGGTCTGCGTCACCATGTGCGGATCGCGGTCGAACTCCGCGAAGGCCTTGAGATAGGGCTGCTGCATGAACCATGTCGCGGCCCAGAGCAGCGCGACGCTGCTCCACACGAGCGCGAGATTGGTGAAGAAATGGCCGAAGCCGAAGCCATAGGCACGCGCTATCGTGCCGAAGACCGGAAACTTACGCATGAACACCCCCAACCCCTTGCCGGGATGATAGCGCAAGACCGGCCGCCCCGCCATGCGGGCCGCGCGGTCATTTTCCCGGAACGGCGAATTCCACGACCGGCGTCCAGCGTGCTTCGCGGCGCGAGACGCGGCTCTCGCTGTTTTCCGCGTCATAAACCGATGGCACAAGGGGAAAATCGAGGGGCGGCGGATCCTTCAACGTGTTCACATTGACCGTGAACCAGCCCGTGCCGCCATCGGGCAGAAGCGCGCCGATATAGACGCCGCAAGTTCTGCAGATCAGGAAATCCGCGGTGCGCAGTGCGAAGCGATAGCGCGCGAGCTGCGCGCCGTCGCGCACCTGGATGCGCATGGTGCCATTGGGATCGGAGGTGTTGCGCGCGCCATGCGCGCGGCAAAAGGCGCACATGCAGGCGCGCAGGCCCAGCGTCTCGAGCGGCGCGCTCGCCTCGAACAGATAAGACAGGTTGCCGCAATGGCATCCGCCTTCGAAGCGGTGGATGTCTGAAGCGCGGTCCGTCATCCTTCGAGGCCCGCCCGCGTGTTTAGAGGGCCGCTTCGCGGCCGCCTCAGGATGACGCATGTCGGCATTACTCCGCCGCCTTCGCCGCCTTCTTCGCTTCTTCCTCGTGATGCTTGGCGATGGTCTGCATCGCCGCACTCATGGCCGCGCCGATGAAGCGTTCCTTGTTGTCGCGCGCCCAGTCGAAGGCGGTGGCGCGCGCTTCGTTGGCCTTGTTGATGACCGGCGTCACATAGCGCTGCCACATCTCGTAGGATTTCTTCGTCGCGTCGAAGTCCGCCCAATTGTGCGCGAGCTGGAGGAAACAGCCGAATTCGCCCTGTTTCTTCTGCAGGCGCTGGATCTGCGCGATAGCGTCGTCGGGCGTGCCCACCACGATGACGCCTTGTTTGATCAGGTCGTCGATGCCTTGCGACTCCATCGCCTGGCGGCCGGCGACCGCGCTGATGCCGGAGAAATAATCCTGCCATTTCTGGAAGCCGAACTTGATGTTCTCGAAGGCATTCTCGCGCGTCTCGGCGATGTGCACGGGGCCTACGAGGCGCAGGCGATCCGGATCCATCTTGCGGCCGTTCTCTGCAGCCGTCTTGTTGGCAACCTCCCAGTTGATCGCCAGCGCATCGTAGCCGCCCATCTGCGTCGCCGCCACGCACAACATGCCGAAGCCGTGACGGCCGGCGAGCTTGCCGCCCGACGGCGTCACCGACGAGGCGACCGCGATCTCCGGATGCGGCCAGGTATAGGGCCGCAGCTGGCACGTCGCGTCGATCAGATTGAACCAGTCGGATTTCTGCGTCACGCGCTCCCCGGCGAACAGTTTCAGGATCACCTCGATGGCTTCGACCATGCGGTCGCGTTGCGTGGCGGGATCGATGCCCATGGCAAAGGCATCCGACGGCAGCAGTCCCGGCCCCACGCCGAACATCACGCGGCCGCGCGTCTGGTGGTCGAGCTGGATGATGCGGTTCGCCGTCATTAAGGGCGAGTGATAAGGCAGCGATACAACCCCGGTGCCCAGCATGATGCGCCGGGTGCGCTCCGCGGCGGCGGCGATGAAGACTTCGGGACTGGCGATGATCTCGTAGCCGGCGGAGTGATGCTCGCCGATCCACGCTTCTTCATAGCCGAGGCGATCGAGATGCTCGATCAGCTCGAGATCGCGCTGGATGCAGAGCGTGGGGTCTTCGTCGACCGGGTGGAACGGCGCGAGGAAAATGCCGTTGCGGAGCTTGAGCGTCATGGCGGTCCCTTCGGAAATGGCGATCCGCTCTTATGACATATTGTCAGAGGGGAGTCAGGACGCCGGCGCTTCGCTTTCGAATCTGTGTCTCTTGTGGCCCATGTGCCGAAATACGCAAAAGCTTGAGAGTTGATTTCACGAATCGCGGCACCCCCTCCCCCCCTTCCCCTGCTTCATTCCAACAAAGGTGAGGGCTTTCCGCGAACAGCAAAGATGGGAAGCGGCGCGAGCGTGTTCAAGAGGCCGAATTCGCGTAACACGGCTGGCCTCAATTTGTCTCGCCCATCGGGCTGAGTTTGTCGACGCATAAGGATCGCGATACTCGCCAGAAAGTATAGTCTTGAGTGCCGTTCTATTCGTGGGCAAACGATGGCTGTCCGGTCCAGTGCCAGGATGAAATTGAAAGTGGTCGCGCCGCGCAGATCAAAAGCGTCGAGGGTAAAGCCCTCCTTGCACAAGCGTCTGAGCAAAATTGCCGATCAGCTCGAACGTGCGCCCGAGACTGGAAAGAAGGCCGACAAGGGGTTCTTCGATGAATTGTCGGGGCACTGATGGATTAGAGACCTGTTTTACATTCCCGAAGGCGCCGCGAATCCTCCCAGGCTCTCTTCCACCGCCGCGGCGATATCGAGCAATCCGGCTTCGCCGTTCAGCGGTCCCACGATCTGCACGCCGATGGGCATGCCGTTCGCCGCGCGTCCTGCCGGCGGCACAATGGCGGGCAGATGCAGCGCGGTCGCAATCGCGATCCAGCCCAACATGGTGCGATAGGGATAGTCCGTGCCGTCGACATCGAGCTTGCGCTCATAGAACGGCTCGCTGTGATCGTGATTGAAGGCCGCGACCGCCGCGACCGGCATCAGGATCGCGTCGTAACCCTGGAAAAATGCCGCCATCCGGTCCTTGAGTTCCTGCCGCGCACGTTGCGCGGCGATCACCTCGTCGGTCCGCGCGGTCGTCGCCAGGCGGTTGAACGCCATGCTCCAGGGGTCGCGCTGCCCGGCGAAGGCTTTGAGATCCGCCTCGCGCGTCTTGCCGATCTCGTTCAGCACCGACTCCGGAAACCCCGCTGCGATGATGGAGCTGAGAATCCAGATGTAGTTGATCAGCAGCTCGCGGGTGTCGACCGGCGCGGCGATGGCTTCGACCTGCGCGCCTTGCCGTGCAAGCGCGTCCGCGGCGCGCGCGACCGCCTCCTTTGCGTCGCGTCCCAAGGGCAGCAGCGGATCGCTGTCCCACACGGCGAGCTTGAGCCCTTTCACAGTCTTGCGCGGCCGCTCGGGCTGGCCGCTCAGCACGCTCCACAGAAGCTTGAGATCGTCGATCGTGCGCGCCATCGGGCCGCCGACGCCCAGATCGGCAGTGGCGTCGATCCCCGGCGGCGGCGGCACGTGCCCGCGCATCGGCAGCACGCCCCAGGTGGGCTTGAGCGCGCAGACGCCGCAGAAATTGGCGGGCACCCGCAAGGATCCGCCGATGTCGGAGCCGATCTCCAGCGGAGTCATTCCGCTTGCCAGCGCCGCGGCCGCGCCGCCGGACGATCCGCCCGGCACGCGCGTCAGGTCATAGGGATTGTTGGTCGTGCCGTAGATGTCGTTGTAACTTTGCCAGTCGCTTAAGAAAATCGGCACATTGGTCTTGCCCCAGACGACGGCGCCGGCGGCGCGCACGCGCGCCACGAGTTCGGCATCGCTGCAATTCTTCGAGCGGTCCTTGTAACCGGGATAGCCCGCGGTCGCGGGCATGCCCTGGACGTCGTAACCGTCCTTGATCGTCATCGGAAGTCCGGCGAGGCGGCCCAGCGGTTCGCCCTTCGCGCGCGCGGCATCGATGCGCTCGGCATCCTCGAAGGCATGATCGAGATCGGTCTCGACCACCGCGTTGATCGTTGCGTGAAGCTTCTCGCGCCGCGCGACATGGGCCTCGAGCAGCTCGCGCGCCGAGACGCGGCGCTGCTCCAGATCGGCCAGCATTTGCCGTGCCGTGGCGTAAAGGTCGGTCATGGCGTTTTCCGGTTCCCTGTCTCCCCCTCGATGACATAGCGTTCGGATGCAGACTGTCCAGCAGGAAAACCATGCGCGCCGCCGTCTTCAAGGAAATGTCGAAGCCCCTCGCCGTCGAGGCGATCGCCGATCCGGTGCCGGGGGTGCACGACCTGATCCTGAAAGTCAGGAATTGCGGCATCTGCGGCTCCGATCTGCATATGACGGAGCCGACTTCGATCATGCCCTTGCCCGTGGGCAGCGTGATGGGCCACGAATTCGCGGGCGAAGTGGTGGAGATCGGCAGCGCGGCGCGCGGCGCCTGGAAGAGCGGCGACAGGGTCGCGGGCTTTCCCTTCATTTGCTGCGGCGAGCACAGCCCTTGCGCCAATTTCGCCTTCGGCGCGCGCAGCTGCATGAAAGGCACGCCGGTGGGCCTCGGCCAGAGCCACGGCGCCTATGCCGAGTTCGTGCGCATCGGCGCGGGCAGCGCGTTTCGCCTGCCCGACGGCGTCTCGTTCCGCGAAGGGGCGATGGTCGAGCCTTTGGCGGTGGGACTCCACGCGGTCGACATGGCGCGCATGGAGCGGGGCGCGACGGTGCTGGTGATCGGCGCGGGGCCGGTGGGGCTGGCCGCGATGCTGTGGGCGAAGTTCCTGGGCGCCCGCCATGTGATCGTCAGCGAGAAGACGCAGGCGCGCCGCGCCATGGCGGCCAAATTCGGCGCCACCGACGCGATCGATCCCGAGCGGCCCCTGAGCGAACAGGTCGAACGCATCACGGCCAAAGGCCCCGACATCATCTTCGAATGCGTCGGCGCGCCGGGTCTCATCGGCCAGACCATGATGGAAGCGCCGCGCGGCGCGAAGATCGTGGTCGCCGGCGTCTGCCAGCAGCCCGACACCATCATGCCGCTGATGGGCATCGTGAAGGAGCTGAACCTGCAATTCGTGCTGGGCTATCGCCCTGCCGATTTCGACTATGTGATCGCGATGCTGGCATCGGACCGCATCGATGCGGCCGCGATGATCACCGACGTGATCGACCTCGACGCGCTCCCCGCCGCCTTCGAAGCCCTGCGCAAACCGACGACGCAGTGCAAGGTGATGGTGGAGAATTAGAACATCGGACGTTCAGGTGCACGCGATTTCACCGTCATTCCCGGCGAGCCGCGTTCCATAGCAACAGCGTATGGACGCGAGGGAACGTTTCATATCCCAGGATCTGCATCGTAACTTTCAATATGATTGCCTGAGATCAAATAAAGTTAGGACTTCGCGCCCTCCGCCAGTTTTTCGCGCAGCGGAATGCGCTCGTGCAGGCCGACCGCGGTCTGGACAAGCGCCATGTGCGAGAAGCCTTGCGGGAAATTGCCCATCAGCCGCTTGTCCACGGGGTCGTACTCCTCGCTGAGCAGTCCCAGGTCGTTGCGCAAGCCGAGCAGCCGCTCGACCAGCGCGTGGGCTTCGTCCAGCCGGCCCTGGCGCTGATAGACATCGGCGAGCCAGAAGCTGCAGGGCAGGAACACGCCCTCGCCGGGCGGCAGACCGTCGGCCTTGCTGGATGTGCGATAGCGCATCACCAGCCCATCCGCGACCAGTTCGCGCTCGATGGCCGCGACCGTTCCTTTTACGCGCGGATCGTCGATGGGCAGAAACCCCATCTGCGCGACGAGCAGAAGGCTGGCATCGAGTTCCCGGCTGCCGAAGCTTTGCGTGAAACTGTTCAGCTCGGGATCGAAGCCCTGGTCGCAGACAGTCTGATGGATGCGTTCGCGGATCCTGCGCCAGCGCTCCAGCGGCGCCTCGAAGCCGAATTTCTCCGCATCGCGGATGGCGCGGTCGAAGGCGACCCAGGCCATCATCTTGGAATGCGTGAAGTGGCGGCGCGGCCCGCGCATCTCCCACAGGCCGTTGTCCTTCTTGCGCCAGATCTTTTCGAGATGGGCGATGGTGAGGCATTGCAGGTCCCAGCCCGACGGCTCCGGCGCCAAGCCGCCTTCGCGCGCCAGGTGCAGCACATCCGCCATCTCGCCCCAGACATCGAGCTGGAGCTGGCGCGAGGCGGCGTTGCCGATGCGCACCGGCTTCGCGCCGCCATAGCCTGCAAGCCAGCCCACCTCCCATTCGTCCAGCCGCCGTTCGCCGCCGACGCCATACATGATCTGCATGGCGTCGGGCATGCCGGCGAGCGAACGGTGCAGCCAGTTCCGCCACGCCGCCGCCTCGTCGTAATAGCCCGCGCCCATCATCGCCGTGAGCGTCAGTGTCGCGTCGCGGATCCAGCAATAGCGGTAGTCCCAGTTGCGCTCGCCGCCCAGGCGCTCGGGAAGCGAGCTCGTGGGCGCCGCGACGATGCCGCCGGTCTCGGCGAAGGTCAGCGCTTTCAGCGTCAGGACGGAGCGCAGCACCGCTTCGCGCCTTCCGTCTTCATAGGTGCAGCGCGACGCCCAGCGCTCCCAGAATTCGCGGCTGGATCCGAGCGCCTCATCCGCATCGGTCGCGGCCGGCGCTTCCAGATGGGAGAGGCCATAGCTGAGCACGAAGCTCTTGCGCGCGTTCGCGGAAATCTCGAATTCGGCGACGGTCGACAGCGCTTCGCCGTGCAGCGGCACGTCGCTGCGCAGCGCGACGAGATTGGGACCGGCGATGGCGACGTTGCCGTGGCCCTCGTCCAGGCGCGTCACCCACGGCACCCAGGAGCCATAGTCGAAGCGAAGAGTCAAATCCATTCGTACACGGACGGTTCCCGCCCGTCCTTCGACGATGCGGACGAGCGAAGGCGCAGCCGTTCCCATGGGCATGAAATCGATGAGCGCGAAGCTGCCGCCATCGGCCTCGAACACGGTTTCGAGGATCAGCGTGTCGCCCTGGTAGCGCCGCTTGCTCTGCCACTTCGCGCCCGCCGGGCGGATGATCCAGCAACCGTTGCCGGCGTCGCCCAGAAGCGCCGCAAAGCAGGCGGGACTGTCGAAGCGCGGCCAGCACAGCCAGTCGACCGAGCCGTTGCGGCCGACCAGCGCGGCACTTCGGCAATCGCCGATCAGGCCGTAGTCGCCGATATCGAGCGGCCGTTCGTGCCCGTCCCCTACCATCGCTTCACCGATCGGATCTCTGGAATGGAAGCTTGTTGAATGTTGCGCGTGTCAATGGCACGGTTTTGCAACGCCCGATGGACGCGATTGGTTCACGCCGTCCCACCGCGCGGGAACTCCGCCGCCGGGGCGCGCCGTTTCGCGCGCCGGCGCATCACGCCAGGATAGCCCTTGAGAGGCGACACTGCTTCGCCGCGCCAGGTCCATTCCGGCGCCTCGTCGAGATGGAGGTGATAGAGCGCTTCGCGGCCGGTGCGCGTATCGAACAGCGCACGCGGAATGTTCACCATCTTCGGCGCGTGCGCGCGCTCGTAGAACAGCGGCGTTCCGCATCTGGCGCAGAAGCTGCGCACCGCGCGCGTCGCCTTCTCCTCGAAGCGGCGGATGTTTCTGTGGCCTTTCAGGACTCGGACCTTGCTCTTCCAGCAGCCGACATAGGTGGCATAGGCGCAGCCTTGCGCGCGACGGCTTGCCTTGGAGTGATCGTGCCAGGCCCAGAACGCCGGGACGACGATCTCGATCTCCACCGCGCCGCAATGACAGGCGCCGGTCGCGCGCGCGGCGGCGGCGCTCATGTCCCGCCTTTGCCGAACAGGCTGTCGAGGAAATGCGAGAAGGAGCTGTCGTTTTCCTCGGCCGCCGGCGGCGCCGGCGTTTGCGACGCGCCTGGCAAGGGCCGCACCGGCAGTCCCGCCTCCGCCTGCTGCATGAAGCTCTTGAAGATGTGCGCCGGGAGCCCTCCGCCGGTGGCGTGCTTCATCGGCGCATTGTCGTCATTGCCGATCCAAACGCCGCAGACGAGATCGGCGCTGAATCCCACGAACCAGGCGTCGCGGAAATCCTGGCTGGTGCCGGTCTTGCCGGCGCTCGGGCGGTCGTCGAGGCGGGCGGCCTTGCCGGTGCCGGTGGTCACGGTCTCGGCCATCAGCGCCGTCATCGCCTGTTCCGGCTCCGTGGCGATGATCCGTTCGGCACCCGAACTCTTGCGCGACCACAACACCTTGCCGGACTGCGTCCGTATACGGACGATTCCGAACGGCAGCGCGCTCCGCCCGCCATTGGCGAAGGGGACATAGGCGGATGTGAGTTCGAGCGGCGTCACGCTCGAAGTTCCGAGCGCGAGCGAATCGTTGAGGTCGAGGTGCGAGACGATGCCGAGCGCGCGCGCGGTGTGCGCGACGGCGAGCGGACCGAGCTCCGCCATCAATTGCGCCGCCACGGAATTGGACGATTTCGCGAAGGCGCGGGTCAAGGTGATCTCGCCTTCGTATTTGCCTTCATAGTCGTCCGGCTTCCAGCCATGGATGTCGATCGGCGTGTCGTTCATCAGGTCGGAGGGTTTGCGGCCGCGCTCGAAGGCGGTGAGATAGACGAAGGGCTTGAACGCCGAGCCTGGCTGGCGCATCGCTTCGGTGGCGCGGTTGAACGGGCTTTGCGCATAGGAACGCCCGCCGACCATGGCGCGCACCGCGCCATCGGGCGTCATCGCCACCAGCGCCGCCTGTCCCGCGTCGAGCTTCTCGCCCTCGAGGGCGAGCCCTTTGTCGACCGCGATCTCCGCCCTGCGTTCGAGATCGAGATCGAAGGTCGTCTCGACCACGATCGGATCCGCATTGTCGCCGATATAGCCCTGGATCTGCGCCACCACCCAATCGGTGAAATAGCCGCTGCCGGCATGTCCGCTGCCGCGCACGACATGCGGACGCGTCGTCTCGGCGTCGGTGCGCTTGGCGGCATCGATGAAACCCGCATCCTGCATCGCCTTCAGCACGACGCGCGCGCGATCTTCCGACGCATCCGTGTCGTCGAGCGGATTGTATTTGCCCGGCGCCTTGACGCTGCCCGCCAGCATGGCGGCCTCGGGAAGCGTGAGCTCGGCCGCATGCTTGCCGAAGAAGCGCTCCGCCGCCGCCTCGATTCCGAAGGCGCCGGCGCCGAAATAGACCCGGTTCAGATAGAGCGTGAGGAGCTGGTCCTTGGAATAGCGCTGCTCGAGATAGATCGCGAGCATCGCCTCCTGCATCTTGCGCTCGAAGGTTCGGCTGGGATCGAGGAACAGGTTCTTGGCGAGCTGTTGGGTCAAGGTCGAGCCGCCCTGCACGACGTGGCCCGCCTGCATGTTCTCGAAGGCCGCGCGGACCAGGCCCACCGGATCGAGGCCGATGTGGTCGCGGAAGCGACGGTCTTCGATGGCGATGAAAGCGTTGGGGACGTAGCTGGGAAGGTTCGAGACCTCTACCAGGGCGCCCTGCATCAGACCGCGGCGCGCGATCAGCCGCCCCTGGTCGTCGAGCAGGGTGATGTCCTGCGACGGCTGCTTGGTCATCAGGCTGGAGACGTCGGGGAGGCTGGAGAGGAAGCGCGAAAAGAACACCGCGCCGAAGATCGCCAGCCAAACCAGCACGACCGCCAGCGCGATCGGCCAGACCCGCTTGCGGCGCGGTTTCTTCGGCGGTTGAGGCGGCGGTGCCATGTGGCCGCCCTCGGCCACCCGCTCGAGACGGGCTTTCGTCCTGTCTTTGCGTCCGGCCGCCATGAGCGTCCTTCTATGGGACAAGGGTTAACGGCCATTAAAGATTGGAATAGCGGCTTTCCCGCCCTTGACCTTGTCCTTACGGCACCACACATCCTTCGCGCTGTCAGACAGGCGCCGGGGAGCCCAGACGTGAATATCCGAGAACCGGCGCCGCAGCCGGACCAAGAACTCGCATCGCGCATCGGCTTCGGCCGCAAGGGACGGCGCTGGCGCCGGCGCCTGATCTGGTCGGGCGCGGCCCTGGCGGTCGTAGGGCTCGCAGCTTTCTTCGGTCTGCGCGCCGGCCCGGCCCACAGCTACGTATTCAAGCCGATGACGCGCGGCACCCTGGCGGTCAACGTCAGCGCCACCGGCACGCTGGCGCCGCGCGACCAGGTCGATGTCGGCTCGGAAGTCTCCGGCAAGATCGACAAGCTCGAGGCCGACTTCAACGATCACGTGACCAAGGGCCAGGTGCTGGCGCGCATCAACACCGACCAGCTCACGGCACAGTTGCAACAGGCGCAGGCCACGCTCGAACAGGCCCAGGCCACGCTGGTGCAGATGAAGGCGACGCACGAACGCTACCGCGCGCTGGAACAGCACAACGCGCTGTCCAAGGAGCAGCTCAATCTCAGTGAAGGCGATTTCGCCCGCGCCAAGGCGGGTGTGGCGCTGGCACAGGCCCAGGTGGACCAGGACAAGACCATGCTCACCAAGGCCACGATCTATTCGCCGATCGACGGCGTCGTGCTGGACCGCAAGGTGAGCGTGGGCCAGACCGTCGTCGCCGCCTTCCAGATACCGGTGCTGTTCACGCTGGCGAGCGATCTCAACCAGATGGAGCTCGACGTCGATATCGACGAAGCCGATGTCGGAGAAATCCGTGCCGGCGCCAAGGCGACGTTCACCGTCGACGCCTATCCCACGCGCAAATTCAACGCCAAGCTGGTCTCGATCCACAACGCGCCCAAGACGGTGCAGGGTGTGGTCACCTATGAGGGCGTGCTGCTCGTCCAGAACGAGGGCGGCATGCTCAAGCCCGGCATGACCGCGACGGCGGAGATCGAAGCGGCCAATGTGCACGACGCGCTGCTGGTGCCGAACACGGCGCTGCGCTTCGTGCCGCCGGACGACGTGAAGGCCGGCGCACCGCCGCCGCCGCCCACGCTCAACGGCATCAATGCGGGCCGGGTGTGGAGCATGAAGGGCACCAAGCTCGTGCCGCACGATCTGCGCCTGGGCGCCACCGACGGTCGATCCACCCAAGTGCTCTCCGGAGATCTCAAAGCCGGCGAGGAGGTCGCCACCGATCTCGCGGACAAGAAGCCGGGGCAGCAGTGACGGCGCTTATCGAGCTGCGCGCGGTCGAGAAGATCTACGGCGAAGGTGAGGCGGCGGTCGCGGCCCTCGGCGGCATCGACCTTTCCATCCATGACGGCGAGTTCGTCGCGGTGATGGGCCCGTCGGGATCGGGCAAGTCGACCTGCATGAACATCCTGGGCTGTCTCGATACGCCGACCGCGGGCCACTATTATTTCCGCGGCGCCGATGTCGGCGCGATGTCGCGCGACGAGCGCGCGCTGCTGCGCCGCTATTACATCGGCTTCGTGTTCCAGGGCTTCAATCTGCTGAAGCGCACCACCGCGCTCGAGAATCTCGAACTGCCGCTGATCTACCGCGGCGTCCATCGCGGCGAGCGCCGCAGGCAAGGCCTCGAAACGCTTGGACAGCTCGGCCTCGCGGACCGCTCGCATCACACCGCCGCGGAGCTTTCCGGCGGCCAGCAGCAGCGCGTCGCCATCGCCCGCGCGCTGGTGACCAACCCCTCCGTCGTGTTCGCGGACGAGCCGACCGGCAATCTCGACACCGCCAAGAGCCACGAGATCATGCAGCTGCTGCGCGCGCTCAACCGCGAACGCGGACTGACCATCGTTCTGGTGACGCATGAAGAGGACGTCGCCTCCTACGCCCAGCGCCAGGTGCGCTTCCGCGACGGCCACATCGAGTCCGACACGGGAGCGCGGCCGTGATCTGGAACGCGATGCTCCTGGCGTTGCGCGAGATCCGCAACAACCTTCTGCGCGCGGGACTGACCACGCTCGGCATCGTCATCGGCGTCGCCGCAGTGATCCTGATGGTGACCCTGGGCGCGGGCGCGACCAAGCGCGTGACCGCCGATATCGGCTCGCTCGGCAACAACATGCTGCTGGTGATCCCTGGCCAGCAGCGCGGCCCCCCGACCGCGGTCGTGCCCTTCGACATGGCGACGGTCGATGCGATTCAGCGCGACGTTCCCGGCCTTGCCGCAGTGGTGCCCGAGCTCGCGGTGCAGGGCGTCGCCGTCAACGGCAACCACAATCACGCGACCCAGATCAACGGCACGACCAATGCCTATCTCACGAGCCGCGACTGGGACTTGAGCGACGGGCGCGATTTCTCGCCTGCGGAGATCCTGGGCGGCAAATCGGTCTGCGTCATCGGCCAGACCGTGCGGCGCGAGCTTTACGGCGATCAGGTTCCCATCGGCGCACGGCTGCGCATCAACAAGGCGAGCTGCGAGATCATCGGGCTGTTGTCGTCCAAGGGCGAGGCGATCTTCGGCCAGGACATGGACGACATCATCCTGATGCCGCTCAAGGCCGTGCAGCGCCGCCTCGCCGGCAACACCGAAGTCAACGTCATCCGCGTTTCGGTGGTGCGCGAATCCGATATTCCCGGCGTCAAGGACCAGATCCAGCGTCTGATGCGCGAGCGCCGCCACATCCTGCCCGGGCAGGTGGACGATTTCGACGTGCAGGATTTGAAGGAAGTCACCCAGCTGCTCACCAGCGTGACGACGATCCTCACCGCCTTCCTCTCCGCGGTCGCGGCGGTGAGCCTGCTGGTCGGCGGCATCGGCATCATGAACATCATGCTGGTCTCGGTGACGGAGCGCACGCGCGAGATCGGCATCCGCCTTGCCATCGGCGCGCGCGAGCGCGACGTGCTGCTTCAGTTCCTGATCGAAGCGGTGGTGATGAGCGCGTTCGGCGGGCTGATCGGCATCCTGATCGGGCTGGCCGGATCGGCGGCGATCGCCGCGGCGGTGAAAGTGCCGTTCGTCTTCCAGCCCGGCGTCATCGTGGTGGCGGTGGGGTTTGCGGCGCTGGTCGGCGTCGGATTCGGCTTCTTCCCCGCGCGCAGAGCCGCCCGCCTCGATCCGATCGAGGCCTTGCGGCACGAGTGAGAAATCCACTTTCCCGTTGAGGGAGGGTCGCGTCCTATTTCGGTTTCACCGGCGGCGCAGGCGGTGCCGCAGGCGCGGCGGGGAACCCGTCCGGTCCGATCTTCACATCGGCCATGCCGTCCGTGGAAAGCTTGCCGCGATAGGAGCGCAGCTTCACGCTGCCCGAACCGAACGCGCTGATATGGGGATCGACCGCTTCGCCGCCGAAGACGAAATTGCCGGCGCCGGCGATGTCGAGATGCAGCGGGTCGGCGACGCCGTCTTTGATGTTGACCGAGCCGGCGCCCATGATATCGACCTTGACCGGGCCGTCGACGCGCTGGGCGCTGAAGTCGCCCGAGCCCGCGATATCGAGATGCAGTTCGCGGATCTGACCGAGGCTGGCGGTGCCGGAACCCGCGATATCGGCATGCACCGCGCGCGCCGAACCTGTCCTGATCCGTCCCGAACCGGCCACGGAAAGATGCAGGTCGCCGTCGATCCGCGCGACGTCGATCTTGCCCGCGCCCGCCATGTCGAGATGCGCCTCGCGCACATGCCCGATCGTGGCGTTGGAATCGACGGCTTCGAAATGCAGGTCGCCTTCGGTATCGCCGATGGCGGCGTCGCCCACCATGTCCTCGACATCGAGCGCGGTGCCCTTGGGCACCACGACATGGACGTCGACGTCCTTGGTGCTGTTCTCATGGCTGGAGAAGTCGAACCAGTTGCTCCAGTCCCAAACCGAGTTGCGGTTCTCGCCCTCGATGATCAGCGTGTTGCCGGACTGGCGGACGGTGATGTGATCCAGCCGCGCCTTCCTGCCCGACACCTGTACGCCGACCTGCGCCTGGGGCTTCACCTCGACCCGGAGATGACCCACGACGCTGTCGATCTTCACGTCGTTGACCTGGTAGCTGCGCCACGGCCAGGTGATCCAGCCGCCATTGTTGTCGGCGGCGGCCGGAATGATCAGCAGCGCGGCGACCCCGGCGCCTCCCAGCATCGATTTCCACTGAACGGCCATGGCGAAAGCCCTCCTTGGGGCGCGAAATGTGCGTGTCCTTCACGGGACACATATGATGTTCACACTAGTGATGTACAGACTAGTAAGTTTGCATATCTCGCATGCAGAAATTGCATGCCTTTCCTTTACTCTCCCGTTTGGGGGGGAAAGGCACTCACGCCATCAACCGATACCCGCCGCTCTCGGTGATCAGCAGGCGTGCGCGCGCCGGATCCACCTCGATCTTCTGGCGCAGCCGATAGATGTGGGTTTCGAGGGTATGGGTCGTTACCGCCGGATTGTAGCCCCAGACCTCGTGCAGAAGAGTCTCGCGCGGCACCGTTTCGCCCGAGCGGTGGAGGAATTTGAGGATGTTGGTTTCCTTCTCCGTCAGGCGGATCTTTTTCGCGGCCTCGTCGATCAGGAGCTTGGCGCTGGGCCTGAAAATATAGGGCCCGATGCGGTATTGCGCTTCCTCGCTATGCCCATGGCTGCGCAGATGCGCATGCACGCGCGCCATCAGGACCGCGAAGCGGAAGGGCTTGGTGACGTAATCGTTGGCGCCCGCTTCCAAGCCTTCGATCGTGTCCGAATCGCTTTCGGCGGCCGTCAGCATGACAATGGGGGCGGTGACGCCCGACTGGCGCAGCTCGCGGCACAGCGCGCGGCCGTCGCCATCGGGCAGGCCGACATCCAGAATCACGAATTCGTACAGACCCTCGGCCGCCTTGGCCCGGCCGTCCGCGATATTGCCCGCTTCCACCACTGTATAGGCACCTTCGGCCTGAAGCTGTTCGGCCAGCGAGGTGCGCAGCATCTGGTCGTCATCCACGAGCAGGACGCGTTTGGGGGCGGGCATAGAGAGGTCCGGAACCTTTGCACTACAAGTCTATCCTTGGGGCGGTGTATGTGGGAAGCCGATGCGCGCGAAAGTGAAATCGCCGAAAGCCCGGACCGAAGGCTCCGCGATTGCGCGCGTCGCCAGGGCGGTGGATGCGTTGCGCCGCGGCGAGCGCGTGCGCATCGACGATGGGACATCCCTCTACGCGTGCGCGGTCGAGACCGCGCCGGAGGAAATCCTCGCCGAAATCCGCAATCCGCGGCTGCTGATCACGCACGCGCGGGCGCGCACGCTGAAAATCCGGCTTTATACGCCGCAGATCGTGGCGCTGGCTGTCGCCGGGAACACCCGGATGGCGGAGCTGCGCGCCATTGCCGATCCCGCCGCCGATCTCGACAATCCGCTGAAGGGCCCGTTCAACGCGCTGCGCGAAGCTTTGCCCGACGGCGCGCGCGCCGCGGTCGCGCTCGCCAAGCTCTCGGGCCTGCTGCCCGCGGTGCTGGTGTGGAGTGGCGGCGGCGAAGCATCTGCCGAGATCGCCGCATGCGAGGTCTTGGACTACGAAGCCGAGACCGTCCGTGGACTGAAGATCGTCACCCGGGCGCGCGTGCCGCTGGAAGACGCCGAACACAGCGAGCTGATCGCCTTCCGCGCCGGCGACGGCGCGCCCGAGCACTATGCCATCGTCATCGGCGCGCCGCCGACGCACCAGCCGGTGCTGACGCGGCTGCATTCGGAATGCTTCACCGGCGATCTTCTGGGCTCGCTCAAATGCGATTGCGGCAGCCAGCTGCGCGGCGCCGTCGCGGCCATTTCGAAGGCCGGCGGCGGCGTGCTGCTCTATCTCGCGCAGGAAGGCCGCGGCATCGGATTGATCAACAAGCTGCGCGCCTATCGCCTGCAGGATCAGGGTTTCGACACGATGGAAGCGAACGAACGATTGGGCTTCGGCAGCGACGAACGCCTCTATGGCGTGGCCGCGCGCATGCTGGGTCTGCTCGGCTATGACAGCGTGCGGCTGATGACCAACAATCCCGACAAGGTGTCGGCGCTCGAAGCCGCCGGCGTGACGGTCGTGGAACGCGTGTCGCACAGCTTTCCCGCGCACGACCACAACCGCGCCTATCTCGACACCAAGCGCACGAAGGGCGGGCATCTGTTGTAGGCTTGGCCGGCAGCGGATGGGCACTGGATCGCGCGAGAGGCACGGCCGCGTGATGACGGTGTTGAAAAGAGAGGGCTCTGCGCGCCTGCGCGCGAGACCGCCAACAGTGACATAGCTGGTCTGCCGCCCGGGAAAACTTTGCCGAGCCCTTGCCAGGAAAGCCGCGGTTCCGGGCGCTTTCCCCTGGCCCGGAGCTTGCGTCGCGAAGGGACATGATCACGACCGGAAGCTCGCTGACGCTGACGCCGCCCGCCCATGCGGTCGCCGAGGCGCAAGAGGCCAAACCGGCTCCCGCACATCATTTCTCGTTCGGCGACCTCCTCGACATCGTCAATCCGCTTCAGCACATTCCCGTCATCGGCACGCTCTATCGCGCCATCACCGGCGACACGATCGACACGCCGGAGAAACTCGCGGGCGACACGCTGTATGGTGGGCCGATGGGCGCGATCTCTTCGCTGGCCGATATCGGCTTCAAGGAGATCACGGGCAAGGATTTCGGCGACACGATCTTGTCCTGGTTCACCGGCCATCATGACGACACGCCCAAAGCGGTCGCCGATGGGGCGCCGCCCAAAACGCCCGCGCCGGTTCAGGCAAACGCCTCGGCGGACGAATCCGCGTTGCGTGCCTCGCTCGATCGCAGCGGCATGGACGCGGCGACGGCCCAGCGCGCGCTGTTCGCCTACCGCCGCTCGCTGGCGGCGACTCCATCCTTCTTCGCGGCCAATTGAAGCCGCGGGCCGAACAGCGCGCTGCCCACGCGCACATGCGTGGCGCCGAAGCGGATCGCGGTCTCGAAATCCGCGCTCATGCCCATGCTGAGCAGCGTCAGGCCGTTGTCGTGCGCAATCTTGGCGAGCAGCGCGAAATGCGGCGCGGCATCGGCGTCGGCGGGCGGGATGCACATCAGCCCTTTCACGGGTAGCTCCAGCCGCCGCGCTTCGGCGATCAGCGCGGGTGCCTGCAAGGGCGCCACGCCGGCCTTCTGCGGCTCCTCGCCGGTATTGACCTGGACGAAGAGATCGGGAACGCGTCCGCCGCGCTGGCGCTCGTCCGCCAGAGCCTGCGCCAGCCGCGCACGATCCAGCGTCTCGATGACATCGAACAGCCCGACAGCATCGCGCGCCTTGTTGGTCTGCAGCGGACCGATCAGGTGCAGCACGATGCCGGGATAAGCCGCTTTCAGGGCGGGCCATTTGCCCAAGGCCTCCTGCACCCGGTTCTCGCCGAAGACGCGGTGGCCGGCGTCGAGCAGCGGGCGGATGCGCTCTGGCCCATGCGTCTTGGTCACCGCCACCAGCGTGGTCGACGGCGCCGGCGCGAGCGCGGCCTTTCGCGCCGCTTCGATGCGCGCGAGGATGAGGGCGAGGTTCTCCGCTTCGAGGGACATGGGTGAGCGATAAGGCGTCACGCGCGCGATTGGCAAGGGCGGCAGAGCGGCTGGGCGGCACGCCCCGGCTGCCTGCGCTCGTGCTGATGACCGACGACGTGCGCCTGCCCGAACCCATGGATGCTGTGCGGGCGCTGCCCAAAGGAAGCGCCGTGATCGTGCGCGCGCGGCGACATCGCGAAGAACTTGCGGGCCAGGTGATGAAAGTGGCGAAGGCGCGGCGGCTGATCGTGCTGGTCGCGGGCGATGCGCAACTCGCCGTGCGCCTTGGCGCTGACGGCGTGCATCTCGCTGAAGCACGCGCGCGAGAAGCGCCACATTGGCGTGCGCGCTTTCCGCATCTCATCATCACCTGCGCCGTGCATTCGCCGCGCGGCCTGCACCCGGCCGCGGTCGATGCGGTGCTCCTCTCGCCGGTGTTTGCCACGCCCAGCCATCCGCAGCGCGCCGCGCTCGGCGCAGCGCGCGCCAACCTCATGGCGTTCAATGCGCCTGTCGCGGTCTATGCCTTGGGCGGAATCGCTGCACGCAACGCGGCGCGGCTTGCCGGCTTCAAAGGCATCGCCGCGATCGGCGCTCTCAAACCTTGAATTCGAAGTTGAGGAAACCCGCATTCATCTCGATGCGCGGCAGACCGGTATAGAACGTTCCCGCGTCGCGCCGGTAGAGGAACCGTTCCCAGCCAAGATTGACCTGAAGGTTGGTGTTGACGACATAGCCGAGCGTGGCCGATGCCGCGTGAAGGCCGTAGGTCGGCTCGCCCAGCCGGCCTTGCGCGGTTCCTTGCCCGAGCTCGGCGCCGAGGATCCATGAGTCATGCGTGACAGCCGCGCTCAGATGTGCGCTGGTCGTTGCGCCTGAATTGAACACGTCATTGATGTCGAAGCGATAGGCGTTGGCCCGCCGCCAGGCACCGCCGAACGAAATCTTCCAATCGTCGTTCACCGCATAGTCCGCCGAGGCGCCGAAAGCGTAATCGGTCAGCCCTGCGTGTCCGGGCGTCTTGTTGTCGTCATGTCCGACCGACCATCCGGCCGACAATCCGTACGACAAGGGACCGGCATTGCCGACATAGCTTGCCGCCAGTTCCCAGATGCTCTTCTGCCGGTCGGGCACTTGAGGCCCGTTGTTGGCGAATGGCACGACGTCCTTGCCTTCCGACGGCGTGTACGACGCGGCAAGCTCGATGCCGAACAGGCGCGGCGTGTAATACGAAATCTTCGCATAGTTAAGCGACGATTCCACCGCGCTGTTGAGCGCAAAGACATTCGCGAACGCCAGCCCCGTCGCCGGATCGCGGAAGTAGGTCGCGTTGGGATTGTCGATCGAAGAAAAGCTCTCGACCACCGGGCCGGTCACCGCCAGCGCATAGGCGGCGCCGTCCTCGTTGCCGATCTCGACGCGGCCAAGCCCCGTTTGCACGCGGGCGAAGACTTTCTGCACGAAGTCGCCGCCGTAATTGTCGACGGAAAGCCGGTCGTGATAGATCTCGAACACGCTGTTGAGCGAGATCTGCAAGCCGCTGTCGTAGTCGCGCTCGATGCTCACGCCGGCCCAGCCGGTGCCTGTCACGCCGCTCGGATCGAGGGCCGGGCTGGGCTGGTCGTTGGCATAGGCCGAGCCGTCGAAGGCACCGTTGACCTTAAGGGAAATATTGTCGCCGAGGTCGGCCTCGTAGGGCGACAGGTTCCAATCGGAAAGATCGAAAGCCTGGACGGGCCCGCACAGAAGAGCCAAGGCAACCCCGGCCGGAAAACACGTCTTGAACACCCTCGGACCCCGCTCTTTGCCGCATGCTTAGCGCAAAACCGGCCCGCGCGGGAGCGTTGCACGGCCAATCCTGCCAAAGTATAAGCGCAGCCCATACCGAAACCGGGGGAATTCGGGTCCGGCCTCCGGCCCGTGAAAGAGCGATGAAAAAATGCGCGCGTTAACGATTCTGCTCTGTGCCCTGATCCTGGCGGGCTGCGGCGGCGGCGACATCCAGGAGGTGGACAACGGCACCACCGCGGTCGCGGGCGGCACCTCGCGCACGGTGGGCGTGAACTCCTATCTCTGGCACGCGACCCTGGACACGTTGTCCTTCATGCCGCTGGCCTCGGCCGATCCTTTCGGCGGCGTCGTCATCACCGACTGGTACTCCGCGCCGGACGACGTCAACGAGCGGATGAAGGTGACGATCTACATCCTCGACCGCCGCCTTCGCGCCGACGGCATCCGCGTGGCGGTTTTCCGCCAGACACGCTCGAACGAAGGCTGGGTCGATGCTCCGGTCAATGCCGAGACCGCCACCAAGCTCGAAGACGCGATCCTGACCAGGGCGCGCGAGCTTCGGCTTGCGACCAGCAAACCCTAGAGTTTGAACCAAGTGAGCGCTAAGCCTTGCCCATCCGGGGCGCCGAGCGCTGCGGAGAAGGAAAGAGCATGGCGCGCTACAACGCCAAGGAATCGGAACGGCGCTGGCAGGAGGTCTGGGCCTCGCGGCAGAGCTTTGCCGCATCCAACGAGTCCGCGAAGCCCAAAAGCTACGTGCTCGAGATGTTCCCCTATCCGTCGGGGCGCATCCATATGGGCCATGTGCGCAACTACACCATGGGAGACGTGATCGCGCGCTTCCGCCGCGCCCAGGGCTACAATGTGCTGCATCCCATGGGCTGGGACGCCTTCGGGCTTCCGGCCGAGAACGCGGCGCGCGATTCCGGCGTCTCCCCGCGCGACTGGACCTATGCCAACATCGCCGCGATGCGCGCGCAGCTCAAGATGATGGGCCTCGCCATCGACTGGAGCCGCGAGTTTGCCACCTGCGATCCCGACTACTACGCGCAGCAGCAGAAGCTGTTCATCGCGTTCTACAAGGCGGGCCTGGTCTACCGCGCCGAGGCCGACGTGAACTGGGATCCGGTCGATCAGACCGTGCTCGCCAATGAGCAGGTGATCGAAGGCCGCGGCTGGCGCTCCGGCGCCTTGGTCGAGCGCAAGAAGCTGTCGCAATGGTTCTTCAAGATCACGGCGTACAGCGAAGAGCTGCTCGCCGCGCTGGATCGGCTGGAGCGCTGGCCCGACAAGGTGCGGCTGATGCAGAAGAACTGGATCGGCCGCTCGGAAGGTTTGCGCTTCACCTTCGATCTGTCGAACGGCGAAACCGTCGACGTCTTCACCACCCGGCCCGACACCTTGTTCGGCGCGAGTTTCGTCGCGATTTCGCCGGATCATCCGCTGAGCCGGACGCTGGCAAAGACCGATGCCAAAGCTGCTTCGTTCATCGACGAATGCCATCGCATGGGCACGTCGGAAGCCTCGATCGAGACCGCGGAGAAGATGGGTTTCGACACCGGGCTCAGTGCGGCGCATCCCTTCGACGAAACCTGGAAGCTGCCGGTCCTGATCGCGAACTTCGTGCTGATGGGCTACGGCACGGGTGCGATCTTCGGCTGTCCGGCGCACGACCAGCGCGACCTCGACTTCGCGCGCAAGTACCAATTGCCCGTTCTGCCTGTGGTGATCCCGCAAGGCGAAGATCCGAAGACGTTTAGCGTCGGCGGCGAGGCCTATATCGGCCCGGGAAGGCTCGCCAATTCGCGCTTCCTGGACGGGCTCGACGTGGAATCGGCAAAGGCCGAAGCGATCCGCCGCATGGAAGAGATGGGCCGCGGCAAGCGCGAGGTGAACTGGCGGCTGCGCGACTGGCTGGTCTCGCGCCAGCGGCCTTGGGGCTGTCCGATCCCGATGATCCGCTGTGCCGAATGCGGTTATGTCCCGGCAAAGGATTTGCCGGTGTTGCTGCCCGAGGAATTGAAGTTCGAAAGCGCCGGCAACCCTCTCGCGTCGCACCCCACCTGGAAGCATGTGACCTGCCCCGAATGCGGCGGCAGCGCGACGCGCGAGACCGATACCTGCGACACCTTCGTGGATTCGTCTTGGTACTTCGCGCGTTTCGCCGATCCCACGAGCGAGGCTCCGGTGAACGCGGCTGCGGCGGCCTACTGGCTGCCCGTAGATCAGTATATCGGCGGCATCGAGCATGCGATCCTGCATCTGCTCTACGCGCGCTTCTTTACCCGCGGCCTGCGCAAGTTCGGCTATGTGAAGATCGACGAGCCGTTCCAGAGCCTGTTCACGCAGGGCATGGTCTGCCACGAGACTTATAAGACGAGCGACGGCGAGTGGGTGACGCCGGATGAAATCGAGAAGCGCGAGGGCAGAGCCTATCTCAAAGGCACCGCCACCGAACTGAGCATCGGTCCGTCGGAGAAGATGTCGAAGTCGAAGAAGAACGTCATCGCGCCCGAGACCATCATCGACGTCTATGGCGCGGACACCGTTCGCTGGTTCATGCTTTCCGACACGCCGCCGGAGCGCGACATCGAATGGACCGACGAGGGCGCGTCGGGCTGCTACCGATTCGTGCAGCGCGTCTGGCGGCTGATCGAGGAGGCGACCGATCTGCCGCCGCCGGGCACGAAAGCGCAAGGCGCTTCCGAACTGCGCCGCGCCACGCACCGCGCCGTCGCCGCGGTCACCGACGACATCGAGCATCTGCGCTTCAACCGCGCCGTGGCGCAGATCTACACCCTGGCCGGCGCGATCGACGCCAAGGCAGATCCGGCGGACCGCCGCGAAGCGCTGGAGACCCTGGTGCTCTTGATCGGGCCGATGATGCCGCACCTGGCGGAAAGCTGCTGGGAAGCGCTGGGGCACAGGACTCTGCTCGTCGACACGCCGTGGCCGAAGGCGGATGCCGCGCTGATACGCTCCGACACCGTCACGCTCCCGGTTCAGGTCAACGGCAAGCGGCGCGGCGAGATCACCGTCGCCGCCGACGCCGGCGAAGAGGCGGTGCGCGCCGCGGCACTGGCCGACCATGCGGTGGCGCGCTTCCTGGACGGTAAGCCGCCGAAGCGTATTATCGTCGTGCCGCAGCGCATCGTGAACATCGTGGCATGAGAAAGCTCGCACCGCTGGTCCTTCTCGCCCTGCCGCTTGGCGGCTGCGGCTTCCATCCGCTTTACGGCGACACGGGCGCGACCGCGGGCACCGCGGACAAGCTTGCGCGAATCTATGTCGAGCCGATCCGCGACAAGCTCGGTTACGAATTGCGAAACGAGCTGATCGATCTTTTCGATTCGTCGGTGCATCCGTCGCAGGACAGCTATCGCCTGCACATCGCCCTGAAGACCAAATCGGAAGGCGTGGCGGTCCAGAACGACGCGGCGATCACGCGCTACAACGACACCCTCGACGTCACCTATGAGCTCACCGACATGAAAGGCGCGCTGGTCACCAAGGGAACCGAGAGCGGCCTTGCGGCCTATAACGTCGTCACATCGCCTTATGCGACGCTGGTCGCGCAGCAGGACGCGGAAAAGCGCGCGGCGCAGGACATCGCCTATCGCATCCGCACCGACCTCGCCGTCTATTTCGCGCAGGCCGCCGGCGAGAAGAAATGATCGTCAAGTCCTCGGACGCGGACCGCTTTGCGGCCAAGCCGCCCCAGGGTCTGGTCGCGGCGCTGGTCTTCGGGCCCGATGCCGGACTGGTGCGCGAGCGCGCCGAGAAGCTGATGAAGAGCGTGGTCGAAGACTTGGGCGACGCGTTTCGTGTCGCGGACCTCGACGATTCCGCGCTCGCTTCCGATCCCGCGCGGCTCTGCGACGAAGCGGCGGCGATCTCGATGCTGGGCGGACGCCGCGTGGTGCGCGTGCGCGGCGCCGGCAACGCTCTGGCCAAGCTGTTCGAAGCCTTTCTCGAGTCGCCGAACGGCGATGCGCTGGTCGTGGTGGAAGGCGGCGATCTCGCCAAGGGCGCGGGTCTGCGCAAAGTTTTCGAGGAGGCGGACAACGCGGCCGCCATCGCCTGTTATGCCGACAGCGCGCGCGATCTCTATGACGTCGTGCGCGAGGCGATGAAGGCCGAGGGTCTGGCGATCGCCCCCGATGCGCTGGAAGATGCGGTGGGCCGGCTCGGCTCCGATCGCGGCGTCACCCGCCGCGAGCTGGAGAAGCTTGCGCTCTACATGCATGACAAGAGGCAGGTGACGCTGGACGACGTGCGCGCGGTGATGGGCGACGAAGCCGAAGCGCGCGTCGAAGAAGCCATCGACGCGGCCGGAAACGGCGACGTGGCGCGGCTCGACCTTGCGCTCGAGCGGCTGTGGATCGCGGGCATCTCGCCGGTGCAGGTGCTGCGTCAGGCGATGTCGCATTTCCAGCGCGTGCTGCTTGCGGGCGTGGAAAGCCGCCGCGGCGAGTCGCTCGACGGGGCGATGCGCAAGCTGCGCCCGCCGGTGCATTTCAGCCGCCAGGCTTCGTTCAAGGCGCAGGCACAACGCTGGAACGAAGCCAAGCTGATGGAGGCGCTCGACCTGCTGCTCGACGGCGAGGCGCTGGTGAAGACCACCGCCGTGCCCGCCGAGGCCGCTTGCTCGCGTGCGCTCTTCAGCGTCGCGGCGATGGCGCGGACGGCGAAGTAGCCTGTTCTATTTCGCCGTCAGGAACGCCCGCACATCGGCGGCGGATTGGTCCGCGACCTCTTCCATCGGAATGTGGCCGGTCTTGGGATAGACGATCAGCTTGGAGCCTTTCACCGCTTTCTGCCAGTCATGCGCAATGGCGACCGGGATCAGGTGATCCTGCTCGCCCCACAGGATCAGGGTCGGCATGGTAAGTGCGCCGGTATGGTCGGCGACAAAGGTGTCATACGGAAGCTGAAAGCGCTTCAAGGTGGCTGCGCGCGTGCCCGACATGCGCGCGAAATCCCAATAGGAATCGATCATTGCGTCGGTGATGATCTCCTTATGGACGACCGCCTGGTTGAGTCCCTGCACCACCAGCGAGCGCGGCGTGACATAAAGCAACAGCCTGTTCGCCACTGGCATGCGCGCCAGCTTGAACGCCAGCGGTTCGCCGCCCTGGGCCTCGAACGGCAGTCCGCCGGCATCGACCAGGATCAGTCTGGTCACGCGCGCCGGGTTTTCCTCGGCGAAGCGCGCCGCCACGCCGCCGCCCATGGAATTGCCGGCGAGCGCAAACGTCTTGAGCCCGAGCTTGTCGGCGAATTCGCCGACGAACTTCGCCATGCCTTCCTGGCTGTAGTCGCCGCTCGGCACCGCGCCGGTGAGCCCGTGACCGGGAAGATCGACGCTCACGACGTGGAAGCTGTCCGACAGGCGCTTGGACCACGACTCCCAGGTGAGCAGCGAGGCGTTGGAGCCATGCAGCAACAGAAGCGTGGGTGCATTGGGCGACCCGCGCTCGCGGTAGTCGGCGCGCGTGCCGTCCGCGAGCGCGACGAAATGCGTCTCGGGGGAGGCGTATTTCGTTTCCAGCGCCGCGCGCGGAATGTCCGGTGTGGAGAAATACCAAAGCGCGCCCGCGATCAGCGCGACGAGAACCGCCAACCCAATCAGAAAATTCCGCATGAAATCCCCCTTGCCGCCCGAGACCATTCTAGACGATGGCGAGGGAAATGGGAGTCATGGTGCGAGCAGAGCGAGCAAGGCATCCTGGTTGGGCTTCGCAGCAATCCGGAATTCGCGGAACCCCAGAGGTGCGAGCGCGGCTGCCGTTGCGTCACTGATACACAGTGCCGCGACATGGGAAAGTTCGAGGCCCGCGGCGCTCTTGCGGAAAGCCGCCGCGCTGCGCGGCGAGAAGAACAGCGCCGCATCGATGTTCCGCGCCAAAGCCGCTTCAAGCGCTTCACGCGCCTCAAGCGGCACGATGTCGTAGAGGATTTCGCTGCGAACCGTGAAGCCTTTGGCGGCGAGCAGTCCGGCAAGCGTGCCCGGCGCATCGCTGCCCTTGATATGCAGCAGCGCGCCGCCCCGCGCAGAGGTCCAACCGGCAACCGCGTCCGCCAGTCTTGCGGCATCGCCGTCGGCGTCGCGCACGCTGGTGAAACCCGCCTCGCGTGCCGTCTCGGCCGTCTGGGGACCCACGGCAAACAGCGGCACATCGCGGCGCGGACTGCGCCTCGCCAGTGCGCGCACACCATTGGCGCTGGTGGCGAGAATCGCCTGCACGCCAGCGAGTGAAATCTCGGCACCCTCGCGCATGCGCGCTTCGAGCAGCGGCACGGCGATCGCTTGGTGCCCCATGGATTGCAATGCCTCGGCGGTGCGCGCCGCATCGTCGTTCGGCCGCGTCACCAGCACGCGCATCAAAGATCGAGCCAGCGTGCCGCGCGCCCGCGAATGGAAAGACCCGCTTCGCGGCCTGCGCCTTCGGCGTCGCCGCGATCCGCATCGATTTCGGCGGCGACAGAGTCGCTGCCGTCCGGCGCCAGCACCTCGCCGCGGAAATGAACACGGCCGCGATGCACGGTCGCCAGGCCCGCCATCGGCGAGCGGCACGAGCCGCCAAGCGCGGCTTGAAACGCGCGCTCGCAAGCCAACGCCACCTTCGTATCTTCGTCGTTCAAGGCGGATACCGCCGCGATCGCGCGCGCATCGTCCTGGCGCACCTCGATGCCGATGGCGCCTTGCGCGAGCGCGGGAAGGAAATCGAGGACTTGAGTCGCGCGATTGTCGAATCCGAGGCGCTTCAGTCCCGCGCGCGCCAGGATCATCGCGTCCATCTCGCCGCGATCGAGTTTCGCGAGCCGCGTGTCGACATTGCCGCGCAGCAGAACGGTCTCGACAGCGGACCGTGCGCGCTTCACCTGCGCCACACGGCGCACCGAACTTGTGCCGACGCGCGCGCCGCGCCCGAGCGCATCGAGCGAGGAAGCGGCATTCGAAACGAACACATCCGCCGGATCCTCGCGCGGCAGCAGAGCGGCGATCGAAAGTCCGTCCGGAAGGATGACCGGCACGTCCTTCATCGAATGCACGGCAAGATCGATGCGCCCGTCGAGCAGCGCCTCCTCCAGCTCCTTGACGAACAGTCCCTTGCCTCCCGAATCGGCCAAGGGACGATCCTGGATGCGGTCGCCGGTCGTCCTGAGCACGACGATTTCGGTCCTGGACCCAAGCGCCTTTGCCGCCATCTCCGCTTGGACCAGCGCAAGCCGCGAGCCGCGCGTTCCAAGGCGCAGCGGTTTTTCGTCTGGCGGCATGAGCGGCTTCGGGCTAGGACGCACGGGCTTTCTAGCATGCGGGCGCGAGCGTTGCGCGAACTGACGGTCCTGGGTCTGGAGACGAGCTGCGACGAAACCGCAGCGGCGGTCGTGCGCGGGTTGCCACCGGGGCCGGGCACGATCCTGTCCAATGTCGTGTTCTCGCAACTCGAAGCGCACCGCCCTTATGGCGGCGTGGTGCCGGAAATCGCCGCGCGGTCCCATGTCGAGCTTATCGACGGCATCGCGGCGCAGGCGCTTGGCGCGGCGAAGCTCGCGCTTGCCGATCTCGACGCCATCGCGGCAACGGCAGGTCCGGGTCTCATCGGCGGCGTGATGGTGGGACTGACCACGGCCAAGGCGCTGGCGCTGGCGGCGGACAAACCGCTGATCGCAGTGAACCATCTCGAAGCCCACGCCCTGACCGCGCGCCTGAGCGAAGGCGTGGAATTTCCCTTCCTGCTGCTTTTGATCTCCGGAGGTCACTGCCAGTTGCTGGCGGTGGAAGGTGTCGGCCGCTATCGCCGCTATGGCACCACCATCGACGATGCGGTGGGCGAAGCGTTCGACAAGACGGCCAAGCTGCTAGGTCTGCCCTATCCCGGCGGGCCCGCGATCGAGCTGGCAGCGCAGACCGGCGATCCCCGCCGCCACCCATTGCCGCGTCCCATGGTGGGCCGCGAGGGCGCCGACTTTTCCTTCTCGGGCCTCAAGACGGCGGTGCGCCAGATCGTGGCCGAGCGGAACCCAAGGTCCGAAGACGTCGCCGCCTCGTTTCAGGCGGCGGTGATCGACGTCCTGACCGACCGCAGCCGCGCCGCGATGGACCGCTTCCGCGCGGACTTTCCGTCTACGGAGCATCCCGCCTTCGCGGTCGCCGGCGGCGTCGCGGCCAATAAGGCGATCGGCTCCGCCCTGTCCAGGCTCGCGGCGCGCGAAGGCTTTCCGATAAAAATACCCCCGCCAGGCCTCTGTACGGACAATGCCGCCATGGTGGCCTGGACGGGGGTTGAACGCGGCCAGCTCTCGCTCTTCGACCCGATGGGTGTGGGGCCGAGAGCGCGCTGGCCGTTGGACGCCCTTTAGGGGGGAGCTGCTCGGGCGTCCAATCCGGTCAGACGAGCGACAGCGACGTCGCGATCAGCAGCACGCCGGCGCCGACGATCAGAATGGTTGTCAGGAAGCTCACGACACCGGTGTCGCCGGTCTCCCGCTTCGCGCTTTCGATGAATTCGGTCATGGTTCTCTCCTCAATCTGGGCGCCGGGATGGGGCAGCCGGAGCCCGAAAAATCCGCCGGCTCGACCGCCGGACAGGGCTGAAATAGGAGGGGGTCCAGAACTATACAAGTGAATGATTTATGTAATATTCAGCATTCAATGGTGACGAATCCATTCTAATGCTTTGAATTTACAAAGAAATTATGATTGTAAGATAATTTCGTGGAAAAATGCATGGCGGGAATGCCCTCGATGCATGCCCTTGACGAAGCAGTTCAAGGAGGTTTCTTGAACCCCGAATTTCGACTGTAAATAGGTTCTTGAGGCGCGGCGGTGGATCGGGCAACGCGATCCGACCTTCTCCGGTCCGCTCTCGCTCTTCGAGCCTCGGCGGACACCGTGGCCCATCTTGCCCGCCGTAACCTTGGCGAAGGCGGGTGGCGGAGAGGGAGGGATTCGAACCCTCGATACAGTTGCCCGTATGCCGCATTTCGAGTGCGGTGCTTTCAACCGCTCAGCCACCTCTCCGCGGCGGGGCGTGACATAGTGAGCTTTGGCGCGAGAGGCAAGCTGGCCGCGATCCTCGTTGCGACAGATCCCGCGGCTCGAAGCGCAGAAGCGATGCCTATTCCCCGCCGGCAAGCCATTCCAGCCTTCTCTGCGCAGGCCCATTGCGTCCGAGCAGCGGCGCCGCGTAGTCCGCCGCTTGCGCCATCGCGCCCGCGAAGCCATAGGGCGGGTTGACGATCAGGAGTCCGGCGGCAGCGAGCGCTCCGTGCCGCGCATCGACCCGGAAATCCAGACGCAACAATTTCCGCGCGCCCTGCGCTTTCACTTCGCCGCAGAACGAGTCGGCCGCGGCCGCGGACTTGATCGGAAACCAGTTGAGGACGATTCCCGTCGCAAACCGCGTGAGAATCGTCTTTACCACGCGCGCAACGGCTGCGAATTCGTCGGACGATTCGTAAGGCGGGTCGATCAGGACGAGGCCACGACGTTCTTGCGGCGGAAGCAACGCCGGCAGTCGGGCATAGCCGTCGCCTTCGATCGCACGCGCGCGCAAGAAGGGCTTGAGCGCCCGACGCAGCGCAGCGAAATCCTCGGGATGCTTCTCGATGGCGATCAGGCGATCCTGCGGCCGCAGCAGCGACGTGGCAATGAGCGGAGAACCCGGGTAAGAGTTGGGACCGAATGAATCGGCGATGGCACGAAAGCGGCGAACCAACTCCGGCCCATCCTCCCGGCCGCGCAATCGGCCGATGCCGTTCTGCCATTCGCCGCCGCGGCGCGCTTCGCCGCTTTCGAGGTCATAGAGCCCGCGCCCGGCATGGGTGTCGATCACCGCGAAGCCCGCCTCTTTCTTGCGCAGACCTTCGAGAATCGCGACCAGCGCCAGATGCTTGATCACATCGGCGAAGTTTCCGGCATGAAAGGCGTGGCGGTAATTCATCGCACGGAGATGATCGGCCGCCTCGAACGGGGCATAATGAACCAAGGGGGAAACGACGATGCGCGTCGACATGCGCCTGGCCGCGGCGGCGATCCTGTTCGCGGGCTTTTGCGCGACGGTTGCGATCTCATGGCCGGGGCATCTCTCCTACGATTCCATCGTGCAGCTGCACGACGGACGAACCGGCTTCTATCACTCCTGGCACCCGCCGGTCATGGCATGGCTTCTGGGGATCGGCGACAGTCTGATGGCCGGAAGCGGGCTGTTCCTGCTGCTCGATGCGGCGCTGGGATTTGGTGCGCTGGCGGCGATCCTCTGGCTCGGGCCTGTTCGGGGATGGGGCGCGGTCCTCATCGCCGCGTTTCTCGTCTTCCTGCCGCAGCTCATGCTCTATCAGGCGATCGTCTGGAAGGACGTTCTGTTCGCCAATGCCGCAGTGGCGGCGTTTGTGGCACTGGCGTTCGCCGCGAAGAACTGGGAGCGTGGCGGCGCGCGGGCGCTTTGGCTTGCAGCCGCCATCCTGCTTCTGGCACTCGCGTGCTTGAGCCGTCAGAACGGCGCGGTGCTCGTTCCGTTCGCGGCGGCTGCGATCGGCATTGCCGCCGCGCGCAAGACTGGGCTGCGCAGCGCCATCGTTCATGGCGCAGGATTGTTTCTCGCCGTCGCCGCGGTGGCGCTCACGGCGGATGCCGCGCTGGCGCGCCACAGCGATCAAGGCGAAGGCCCGCGCGCGCAGATCAAGCTGCTGCGGCTCTACGACCTGATCGGCGCGCTCAAGCGCGATCCATCGCTGCCGCTTGCGCAATTGGACCATGACGCGCCGCAGCTCGCGCGGCTGATGCGCAGCGACGGCGTCAGGCTCTATACGCCGCAGCGCAACGACACCCTGGCGGGGTCCCAGGCGCTGCAGGACGCGCTCGGCGACGCGCCGCCCGCGCTGCTGGCCGCGCAGTGGTACGATCTCGTGTTCCATCATCCCTGGCTTTACCTGCGGACACGGGCCAGCGTCTTCGCATGGGTGTTCTTCACGCCCGATCTCGCCGCCTGCCGCCCCGTGTACACCGGCATCGATGGCCCTGCGGGCGAGATGCAGGATCTGGGATTGAGCCGCCGCTTCGACGGTCGCGACCGCGCGCTTGCCGCCTATGCCACGGCCTTCGAAGGGACGCCGGCGTATTCGCACGCATTCTTCGCGCTATTGGGGATGGCGGCAACGCTGATGCTGTTCAAGCGCGGCAGGCCGGGCGACCGCCCGCTTGGGTGCATGATGCTGGGCACGCTCGCCTTCGCCGCAAGCTTTTTCGTGATCTCGATCGCCTGCGACTACCGCTATCTCTATGCCGTCGATCTGGCTGCTCTCGCCGCCAGCCTCGCGGTCGCCTGCGACACGGCCTATTTGTTCCAGGTCGTGGCGATGTGGTCGGGATCGTTCTGGCTGGAACGTTCCGACGCCAGGAAATCGTAATAGCCGCAACGACCGCCCGGGTATTCGCGGCAGATCGTGGGTCTCGCCTTGTAGACGGTGCAGCACCGCTTCTCGGTATCGAAAAAGCGGCAGATGCGGCCGAAATGCGTGTCGGCCTTGCGGCGCATGGCGTATTTGGCGCCGACCTCGACCTTGGTGAACTTCTTGCGCGCCTTGGTGAAACTCAATCCGAAATGCTTCGCCAGCCGCCCGACATCGCGCTTGGTGAGCCGGATCAGCGGGTAGGAACAGCAATAGCCGGGGCATTTCGCGCAATTGTACATGGCACTTCGGGATTCGCGGGCCGCCTGTTCAAGCAACAGGAGAACGCCTGGCGACGCAAGGCCGTTCCGGGCGCGGATTTCGCACAGCATTCGCGACAAGTCGCTGCGAACCGGTAACGGATCGTAAACGCCGCCCCAAAACCATTTCTTCATTTCGCACAGGCAGACTGGAAACGCTTTCCCGGGAAAGGCTTTAGGCCCAAAAGCGCGTGCCTCTCAGGACCGAAATCTTCAAGTCGCCGAGCAAACCCCATTGGGTGAGCCAGCGCGAACGTGCGGCGACCCGGGCGAATCTCGTCAACGTGGCGCGCGAACTGGTCGCGCGCGAAGGCGAGGCGGCGCTGACTCTCGGCGCCGTGGCCGATGCCGCGGGCATGGCGCGGGCAACGGTCTATGGTTTCTTCTCCGGCAAGGTCGAGCTTCTGCGCGCGGTCACGGCGCTGGGGCCGGTGGTGCCGGAGACTCCGGCACAAGAAAGCGAAACCGCGACGGAGCCCGCGTTCACCGCCGTCGAACCCGATAGCGACGATGACGAATGGGTTGTCTTCGACGGCGCGGCCGCCGAACCCGAACAAACCTTGCAGACGGAAGCTCCCGTGCGCGCCGAACCGGCGGTGCCCGCGCCTTCGGAGCGAGCCGCGCCGGACGTTGCGCAACCATCCGAAGATACGCAGGGCGCCGATAACGAAGACAAACCCGATTCCACAGAGCAGGCCCTTTCCGAGCCAGTCACCGAGGCGCAAGCAGAGTCGGTTGCGACATCCGAAGTCACGGAACCCTCCCAGACGCAGCAAACGTCTGCGGCCGAACAGGCGCCGGCAGACGCGGCCGGCGACGCTCAAGATGACGAACCCGGCGCGAAGATCGAGATAGCGCGGCCGACAGAGACGATGGCCGACGAGTTTGCGGTGCCGCAATCTGCGCCGGTTGCGTTTGGGCTCGACGAGGAGCGGCGCAAGCTTCAGGCCGTGCATCTCGAAGAGATCGCACGCCGGCTGATCCTGCCGGAAAGCGCGCTGAAGGAAGGAACCGATGCGGTCATCGCGCGCCTCGACATGCGCGTGAAGGTGCTCGAGAAATCCGTGGCCGCGCTCGAAACCCGCGCCACCGCGCAGGAAGCCGAACTGCCCCGGCAGCTCAAACCCTTCGACTCCCGGATCGAACAGTTCCATGCGCGCGCCGATGCGTCCGAGAGGCGCAATCTGGAAGCGGCGGCGGAGCTTCGGCTTGCCATCCACAAGTTGGAAGTCAGGCTCGATACGCTTTCTCCGGCAAAGCACGATGCGCCGGCGCACATCGAAGCAGACGCGCCTCCGTCCAGCGAAACATCCGCGTTGGACGAGGCATCCCAGCCGGAGGCCGAGCCTGTGCGGTCAGCGCAAGAGGGCGCCGCCGAAGGCGACTGGCAGGGTGAAGATTCGAAGCCTCACTATCTCGCAACCGCGCGCAACCTCGCCAGGGAAGAAGCGCGCCAGGCCGCCGAACGCGAGAGCCAACTTGCGGAGCAACAACAGGCGCGGCGGCGGCGCATGATGGCGGCTGCAGGCATCGCCGCCGCCTGTCTCGCGGTTCTCGGTGGGCTGGCCGAGCTCCGCCAGGGCGCCCATGGCGTCAGCGCCGCGCATTCTCATCCGGCGCCGGCGCCGAAGCCCGTTTCCGCCCTCGCGCCGCTCGACGAGCTCAGCGCGCTTGCAGGACGGGGCAACGTCGAAGCGGAATTGCTGGTCGGCCTCAAATATCTCGAAACCGCGGGCGACGAGAAATCCGCGGCGCGATGGCTCGCGCGCGCTGCGGATTCCGGCAACGCGGTGGCGCTCAATGCGCTGGGCGCGCTCTATCAGCAAGGCCGCGGCGTCAAAGCCGATCTTGCGATGGCGGCGCGCCTCTATCAGGCGGCAGCGGCAAAGGGCAATCGTCACGCCATGAGCAATCTGGCCGTTCTCTATGCCGGCAGCGATGCGCGCATGAAGGATCTGCCGGAAGCCGCGCGCTGGTTCGAGCGCTCGGCGAATCTCGGCTATCTCGACGCCCAGTTCAATCTTGCCGTTCTCTATGAGCGCGGCGACGGCGTGGCGCAGAGTCTGATCGACGCCTACAAATGGTACGCGATCGCGGCCGCTGCCGGCGACGGCGTGGCCAAGGCGCGTGCCGGAGCGATCGCCACGCAGCTCGAACCCGAGGAGTTGGCGGCTGCGGAAAAAGCCGCGGCCGAGTTCCACGCGCAGACGCCGGACCCCGCGGCGAACAGCGTTCCCGCCATCACCCAGATCCTCGCGGCGAACTAAGGCTGTTTCGGCAACACGCGGATGATCGCCATCATGCCGCCGTCCTCATGATCGAGGATATGGCAGTGATAGACGAAGTCGCCGACCACGGCGCCGCGGAAATCCATCTTGACCTTGATGTAGGGATAGGGACCTTCCCCCTTCCAATAGCCGACCTGATAGGTATCGAAGAACTGCTGTTGGTCCTTGGGGATCTTCACGCCATTCACTTCCTGCACCAGGAAGTGAATCTGGTGGATGTGGAATTCGTGCACCTCGGGCGAACGATTCTGGATGATCCATTCCTCCACGGCGCCGCGATTGGTGGTGATCGCGGGCGGATTGTCGGGACTGTAGAGTTGAAGCGGTTGGCCCTCGACGGCGATGTAGAAGTTCACGCCTTCGGCTCCGGGAGGCTTTGGTTTGCCGGCAGACATGGCATGACTGCCCGATGGCGGGGTCACCTGGGCGTGCGCCGGAATCTCGATGAAATAGAGATTGCGGTGCGCCGTCACCTTGGCGTCGGCGAGGCTCTCGAAGAGCTGCTTGGTCGGCGGCCCGTCGCGCGCCGGCACCTTCTTGAGCGCCGGCGCCTTGTTGCTCACCAGAATGTTGGCGAGCGGCCGCGTCGGGCTGCTGTCGGCGGCAGGCCCGCCGTGGATCTTCTCGGTCTCGAGCTGGGCGGTTTTCACGTTCGGTCCAGGCGGCGCCACGATGAACTCCACGCGGCTCGCCGGCGGCAGTAGCACGTCTTTCTGCGTGACGATCACGCCCTGGCGCGTGCCATCCTGCGAACCGGTCGGTACGCCGTCGAATGCCACGATCTGCAATGGTTGCCTGACCCCGTCATACTTGACGCGCAGATGCATGATCGTGTTCGCGCCCGCGTTGGCGACGCGCCAGAACTCGGGCTGGCCGCTCTGCATGGTGATGGTCGCGGGGGTGTAGTCCGGATACGGCACGGTCACGTAATTGACCGAGACGTCCCAGCTGGGCGCCGGCGCCGGGCGCTTGGGCTGATTTCCGACCAAAGGCTCGTCGCGCAGGACGATGTAGCGCTGCGGCAAACCGGCCACCGCAGGCTGGATATTCGCGATGCCTTCGACTTCGATCAGCCCGCTCGCGCCGCCCTGTACCGAGATCGACGAGATACCGTGAATGTGCGGATGGTACCAATACAGACCGGGTGGCTCGGTCGTGGGGATGCGGAAACTGTAGTCGAAACTGTTGCCGGCATTGACAACCGTGTGGATGACCTCGTCGCCGTGACAACTGGGCGTCACGTTCATCCCGTGAAAGTGCATGTTCACGGAGGTGTCGGTCTGATCGGGATCGCCGCAGACGGTGCCGACGATGGCCATGTCCATGCCCCCGGCATGAGGCGGCAGCGCATTCGTCAAGTGGATCTTGACCCGATCGCCCGGGAGCACGTGCAAGGTTGGGGACTGGCTTCCGTCGGAGGTGACGAAGCAATAAAGCGTGCGGCCCTGATCGTCGGTGGCGGTGTGATAGCTGAGCGATGTCTCCAGCACGCCATTGACGCTGTAAAGGTCGGGGGGCTGAGCGATCTCGCTGCCGACCGGCGGCCTCGGACAGACGCCGCCATTGGCGAAGGCTTGCCCCGGCGCCAGAATTCCTGCCAGGAGTGCCAAAACCGCTCCAAGCACCATCGCCCGCATGGTGAAACCCCTAGCTTTAGCTCGGGAACCGGCCCATCGCGGCCCCTTCCCAGGCAGGTTGGCATAGTTGAGAATAACTCTCAAGAATTATGCGGCCGCGTCGAGAAATTGACGCCGGATGGTTCAGCTTTTTGTCCTGGAGGCACGACGGCAGGGCGATAGCTCTGCCGTTTCAAGGACGGATGGGAGGCCCATGGTCCAGGAACAACCTCGCGCGGGCTCGCGGATCGATCGCGCCAGGACAGAGCAACACCCGAGCCTGCGTCAATGGGCCTATCTCATCCTCGAGGAGGGGCAGACCGAAGGCACTCTCAGCCGCGCCGTCGAGTATTTCCTGATCGCGCTGATCGTCAGCAACACGATCGGGGTGATCCTCGAGACGGTGCCCGAACTCTACGACGCGCACCGCAATTTCTTCGCGGCCTTCGAGCAGATCACGGTCTACATCTTCGCCGTCGAATATTTCTTCCGTCTCTGGTCGTCGGTCGAAGATCCCCGGATCGGGGACAGCAACGGATTCAGCGGTCGGCTGCGCTTTGCCCTGCGGCCGATGATGATCGTCGACTTCCTGTCGTTCGCGCCGTATTTCATCGCACTGGCGTTCGGCGCCTCGGTCGATCTGCGTGCGCTGCGCGTGCTGCGCCTGCTCAGGCTTCTCAAGATCGCGCGCTATTCGCAGGCGATGCCCGCGCTGCTCGGCGTGCTCTATGCCGAGCGCCGCGCGCTGTTCGGCGCCTTCATCCTGCTGATCTTCACGGTGTGCGTTTCGGGTGAGATCATGCATGTGATCGAAGGCTCGGCGCAGCCCAGGTTGTTCGGCACGCTGCCGAGCGCGATGTACTGGGCGATCACCACCTTGACGACCGTGGGTTATGGCGACGAGACGCCGATCACCTGGGCGGGCAAGCTGTTCGCGGGCATCACCATGGTGACGGGGCTGGTGCTCTTCGCGCTGCCCGTCGGCATCATCGCCACCGGTTTCGTGAACGGACTGCACAAGCGCGAATTCACCATCACCTGGAGCATGGTCAAGCGCCAGCCGCTGTTCGACGGCTTCGACGTCGAAGCCATCAGCCACTTCCTCGACACCATGGGCGCGAGCGTGGTCCAGGACCACACCCGCATCACCGTCGCGGGCCAGGACGCCGATATGTTCTATCTGGTGATCTCGGGCCGCGCGCATGCGGAAGACGAAAGCGGCTCCTGGGACATCGAACCCGGCGACATCATCGGCGAAGAGGCGCTCGACGACCGTGCGCGTTACGCGCGCACGATCTGGGCGCGCACGGAAATGCGCATGATGAATCTTCTGGGCGAGGATCTGCGCCGGCTCGCGCGTAAATATCCGCTGCTCGGACAGCGTTTGCGCAATGAAGTGCCTTGGTAAAGATCGACGCGCAAACTGACGATTATTTCCCATTCGGCATCGCTGCCACAAGTTGAGACAGTCCGCCCGCGCAGCGACAAACATCCGGCAAAATACGCAGCACCGGCGCCCGCTAGCGTGCGCCCATGTCGGGGGGAAATCGAACTCAAACGGCGGAAGCGGCGCGCAACGCCGATGCACGCCGATTCGCCAACGATGTGCGGACGCGGTGCGGCCCGTATCGCGGCGGTTCGCCGAGCGCGATGCTGCGTCTGGGCCGCCGGCTTCTTTTCGGCGACGGTCTCGATGCCGATCCGGGCGCGGGCGTCGACCTCATCGAGCGGGCCACGGAACAAGGCGATGCCGAAGCCTGCGCGCAGCTGGCGACGTTGACAGCGGCCGGCGCGTGGACGATTCAGAGCTGGCCGCGCACGCTCGACCTGCTCGAGCGCGCCGCAACGCTCGGATCGGCGGACGCCCGCGAACAGCTTATCCTGCTCGCGTCCGATCGCGGCGACGACAGGCCGTTCACGCAGGGACCGACGATGTGGCGCATCTTGCGCGAGCGCATCGATCTGGAACGCTATGTGATACCGCCGCAACCCGAACAGATATGCTCCAGTCCGCGCGTCTGGCGCGCGGACCGCTTTGCATCCGCCGCGCTCTGCGAAAGGCTGATCGCGTGTGCGAGGGGAAAGCTCAGGCCCGCGAGAATGTACAATCGCCAGCGCGGCACGCTGGAATTCATGGCCATCCGCACCAACAGCGAATTCCACGTCGACATCACACAATCCGACGTCATGCTTGTGCTGTTGCGGATCAAAATCGGCCTTCTGGTGTCGCTCCCCCCGCCGCATATGGAGCCGCCGCAAATCCTGCACTATGCGCCTGGCCAGGAATTGAAAGCGCACTTCGATTTTCTCGCAGGAAACGGAACCGATTTCGGTCGCAACGGAAAACATGGCAGCGACCGCGTGGTGACGTTCCTGCTGTACCTCAACGAGGACTACGATGGCGGCGAGACCGAATTCCCCAAGGCCGATCTGCGCTACAAGGGCCGCAAGGGGGACGCGATCTTCTTCGCGAATCTCAAAAGCGGCGAACCGGATCCGATGAGCCTGCACTGCGGCAGACCCGTGGCGCGCGGCGAGAAATGGCTGTTCTCGCAATGGGTCCACGACGGACCGTTTACAGCTTAGACACGGAAATAGTGGGGAGATTCTGTTGCCCAGCTCTCCCCGGGCTGCGCTTACCTGTTAGGCAGCGAGGGCCATTTCGTTATCGTTGGCACCTGTACGATTAGCCCGATAACGGCGGAACCATACCGAGCGAAAGAACCACCTTTACACGTCCGTCGATCCTGTTTCGCCCCCGCCGAGGGGCTCCGCCCCAGAAGTCGGAAGTCAGAATTCAGAAATCAGAAGAAAATTCTGAGTTCTGGCTTCTGGCTTCCGACCTCCGGCGCGAAGCGCCTCGGTGGAGGCGCCGGGTACCGCCCCCGGGTCCGGTCCGCTTATTACGAGGCCGTTTATCGCCATAGTCCGGTTGCCCGGACAGGACCTAATATAGGGGCTAGGCCTTAAGATTTGAAGATGGATTGCGCATGCGCTGCAGTTCCCGCCAGGGCCAGGGCAATAGCGCGACCGCGGCAATCAGAAGATCGCGGGCGCGGCGGATCAGCGAGAATGCGATCGCATTGGCGGGCGACACGGCGAATAGCCCGCAGAGCAGCACATAGGCGCCTTCCTGCACGCCGACGGCACCTGGCACCAAGAAGCCGAACATCCGGATCGCGCCGACCAGGCTGTCGATGACGAGCGCTGGGCCAAGCGCGACGCGGCTCTCCATCAGGCGGAAGATCAGCCAAGTTTCGGCGGCGCCCACGAACCAGCCGAGACTGTGCAGCAGCATCGCCTTGCGCCGGTCACCCAAAGCGGGTGACCATCGCCTGAGCGCTATGCCGATCTGACGAAGGATTTTCGGACCGCGTCTGCGGGGAATGAGCATCGTCGGATGAAGGTCCTTTGCTCCCAAGAGCACAATCACGACGGCCAATGCCGCAGCGAGCAGACCGCCGCCGATCGCATCGTTGCCGCGCAACAGCAACAGAAGACCCAATCCGAAGAGAACATAAGGGAGTTTGGTCGCGAGCTCGATCATCAGATCGAGCAGCGTCCAGATCACGGCCTTGCGGCCGCCCACATCGAACAGCGCCAGCGCACGCGCGCCCATGGCGAGGCCGCCGAACTGCGACAGCGGCAGCACTTCCGATCCGGCGTCGCGCAAGGCGCGCGCCCAGATGAAGTGCATTGCGGCGGGACGAGGCCATATGCGTGCGCTGTGGCGCCAGGCCAGTCCCAGAACCGCGATCACCGGAAGATGAGCTACCGCAACGATGACAAGTCCCGTCACGCCAATGGTGGCGAGCGCGCCCTTGAGCGGAGCAATTCCTGCCCGGACGATCAGCCACAGGAGAACCGCAATACCGGCTGCAAGCGCCAGCACAGCCAGCGCCGTTACGTGGCCGCGACGGCGCGCCTGCGGGCGGTCCTTCTCCATGCTTCCGATTCACCCTCGACTTCGAAGTGCCGCATATAACCTTCAAAGGCGGCGCAAAGCTCCGCAGCTTCGAGACCGAACTCGGCAAGATCATAGCGATTGCCGCCGGACTTGGCTTGCGCGAACTGCCGCATCACGGCGGCGCGCGCAGCGGGCGTGAAATCGAGATCGAAATGATCGTAGAGCGCCGCGATGGTTCCGGCCGGCTCGGCGGCGAAACCGGCATAATGGACGTGGAATATCTCGCTCTCCCTGTCGGCCTTGGCCGCGGCAACCATGGCCTCTGCCGCTTCCGTCAGCCGCCCCAGCACCTGACGGCCGATTTCGCGGCGGTCGATCTGACGGGCGAAAGGCTGCCGCACCACTTCGGTGAGCTTCATGGCCGAAGCGGCGACGCGCAACGGATCGCGATGCACGAACACCATCCGGCGGTCCGGATAAACCGACCCGATCGCTGCCAACGCATGGATGTGGTCGGGGCATTTGAGGACCCAGCGCCGTGGCCCCTGCCCGTGCTGGAGGTGACGCAGGAACCGGCGGTGAAACCGGTACGCTTCGAGATGGCCCTCCGCATCGAGCCAACGCTGATAGGAGGGCACGCGGTGCGTCATCTCGAAACGCAGGCTGCGGAACACCTGTCCGGTGATCTCGGTGCATTCCTGCGGACTGTCGGCGTCGAGCGGATGCATCACCGCCATCCGCGGCGCGAGATTCTCGAACATGCGCAGCTGCCGGTCGACCTGCTGTCGCCGCCGATCTCGACCGTGCGGCGCATAGGGCTCCATGATCTCGAAGCAGCGCGGAATCCGGTTGGCAGGGTCTTCGATGAGCAGGCTGTGCAGCAGACTGGTTCCGCTGCGCGGCATGCCGGTGATGAACAGCGGCCGGACGATCCGTTCACGGCGAATTTCCGGATGCGCCTCTTCCTCGGCGTCGAAGCGCAGCAGACTCACCAGACAGCGCTGCGCATCCCATCGCGCAGCATAGCGGCCCAGCACATTGAGATCGGCTTCGTCCTCGTAGCATTGCAGCAGGAGCCGCAGAGGTTCGTAAAAACTGTGATCCGAAAACCGTTGGCGGCCCGACTTTTGGAGCGCGGCCGCGCAGATCTCGTCGGCATCGAGCGGCGCATTGGCGACGCCCGTGGCGGCCGCCACGTCATCGAGAGCATTCAGGAATCGCTCGAGAAGCTGCATCATTCACCCGCGCCAATCGCGGCCGCCGAGCCGTGAGATGCCCCCAAGACACCCATCCCGCCAGGTACGTACGCTCCAGCGCAGGATTGGTTGCGACTCAGGAACCCGCCCGCGGCTTCGTGCAGTCTAGCGCAGGGGCGCTATACTGTCCGCTGGAATCGCGAGCCGCCCCGCATGCGCCAGTACCACGACCTGATGAAACGCGTCCTTGCCGAAGGAGTCGAGAAGCACGACCGCACGGGGACCGGCACGCTCTCGATTTTCGGACATCAGATGCGCTTCGACCTGGGCCATGGCTTCCCCATGGTGACCACCAAGAAGTTGTTCCTGAAGGGCATCGTCTACGAGCTGCTATGGTTCCTCAGGGGCGACACCAATGTGCGTTATCTGCAGGACCATGGCGTCACGATCTGGGACGAATGGGCCGGCGGGAACGGCGAGCTGGGTCCCGTCTACGGCCATCAATGGCGGTGCTGGCCCGACGGACAGGGCGGGACGATCGACCAGATCGCGCAGGTCGCGCGCGAGATCCGCCGCAATCCCGATTCGCGCCGGCTGATCGTGACGGCGTGGAATCCGGCCGACGTCCCGAAGATGGCGCTGCCGCCATGCCACTGCCTGTTTCAGTTCTATGTCGCAGAGGGACGGTTGAGCTGCCAGCTCTATCAGCGTTCGGCGGACATCTTCCTGGGCGTACCGTTCAACATCGCAAGCTATGCGCTGCTCACCATGATGATGGCGCAGGTGAGCGGCCTGCAGGCCGGAGAGTTCATCCACACCTTCGGCGATGCCCACCTTTACCTGAATCATCTCGATCAGGCGCGCGAACAGCTCTCGCGCCGGCCCTATCCGCTGCCGCAGATGCGCATCAATCCGGATGTGAAAGACATCTTCGATTTCACGTACGAGGATTTCCACCTGGAAAACTACGTCGCGCATCCGCACATCAAGGCGGCCGTCGCGGTATGATGGCGCGATCCCGGAAGACGCCTCCGGGACCGCGCCAAATCAATGCCGGGCGCTGAGTAGAATCAGTAGAAGATGCCGTAGACCACCCGGACGATTTCGCCGGTGTCGAGGTCCACAAGCACGGCATCGTCACCGACCTGCACCCAGGCATAGCCGGGCCACGGCTGGATCAGACCGAAAGCGGACCAATCCGCGATCCAGTAGTTGCGGTCGAACCATGCGCGCGGCAGCCTTTCGCCATAGACCCAGCGATGCGCATACCAGCCCCGCGGCCGCACATAGGCGCGGAAGTGGAAATGGCGGGGCGCCGTGATGTTGCCGTGGAACTTCATGATGACGTTGCGATCGACCGTCTTGTGCACGACGCGGTCGCGGTCGTCACGATCGCGATCACCCATGTGGTCGTCGCGGTCGCCGTTGCCCATGTGGTCGTCGCGGTCGGGCGGATTGGCGTTGCGGTCGTTGTCGCCGCGATTGGCGCGGTCGCGATCCTGGTCGCCGTTCTGCTGGGAATTGGGGCCTTGCATGCTGCCGCCCGACATGGTGCCGGAAGCTTGTGCGGTACGCTCCTTCGTCGCCCGATCCTGCGTCGCCGTGCGGTTCTGCAGCGGGGTGGGCGCTGCGGTGGCGTCGCGGTCCGGCTTTGCGGCTTTGGTGTCGCGGTCTCGATCGGTCTGTGCGCTCTGGTGCTTGCCGTTCTGATCCGGCGCGGTGCTTTGATCCTGGGCAAAAGCGGCAGGTGCGCTCAGCGCCAGAACGGCCGCCGCCGACAAAAACAGTTTTTTCATCTATGGCTCTCCTCTCACGGCGCTGTTAACGAAAAGGTTAGGGCGAAGTTCCCGATGGCCCCGGGACTATCAATTGCTTATCGTTTGCGAGGAGGGTTTCCTTGGCCGCTCATGCAATCCGTGCCGCCAAAGCCGGAGATGAAGAAACGGTCGTCATGCTGCTGCGCGCGCTCGCGGAGTACGAGCGGCTTGTCGACCGCTTTCGCGTCACGCCCGAGATCGTGCGGCGCGACTATTTCTGCGAGACGCCGCTCATCTTCTGCGACTTGCTGTTCGAGGACGAACGGCCGGCCGGCATCGCCACCTGGTGCTGGACCTATGGGAGCTTTGCGGCGGCGCGGAAGATCTATCTCGCCGACCTGTTCGTGGCGCCCGAATTTCGCGGCAGGCATTATGGCCGCGCCCTGATCGCGCATCTCGCGCGCCGCGCTCTGGAAAGCGACGGCGTTGCCGTCGAGTGGGAGGTGCTGGACTGGAACAGGCCGTCGATCGACTTCTACGACAGCATCGGCGCACGTCCGATCGAGGGCTGGATCGGGTATCGGCTCGAAGACGAGGCGCTCCATCGGGCGGCAAAACGATGAGCGCCCTCACGCTCGTCGTTGCCGCGGCCGAGAATGGCGTGATCGGCAAGGACGGCGCAATTCCCTGGCGCATCGCCGACGATATGCGCCGGTTCCGAGCGCTGACCATGGGCAAGCCCTGCATCATGGGCCGCAAGACCTGGGAGAGTTTGCCGAAGAAGCCGCTGCCCGGCCGGCAGAACATCGTGGTCACGCGCGATCCGGATTTCGCCGCCGAAGGTGCCGCTACGGCGTCGTCGCTCGATGCCGCGGTTGCCTTGGCCGGCCAAGTTCCGGAGATCTGCGTCATCGGCGGCGAGTCGCTCTACCGTGAAGCCTTGCCCCGGGCGCGGCGCCTCTACCTGACGCAGGTGCACCGCAGCTTCGAGGGCGACACGCACATGCCCAAGATCGACCGCAGCCGATGGCGCGAGACCTCGCGCGAAGACGGCGTCACTGCGGACGGTCTGGCCTACAGCTTTGTGGCGCTGGAAAGACACTTGCGCGCGGACGACGCTTAGCTAGCCTCTACCTTCCAAATGGGGGACTGCATGAGCCTGCGCGAGCTTGCGAGCGGACTGCGCTTTCCGGAAGGGCCCGTCGCGATGGACGACGGCTCGGTCATCGTGGTCGAGATGGCCGCGGGCAGGATCACGCGCATTAAGCCCGATGGCGCAGCCCAGACCGTGGCTTCGCCAGGGGGCGGGCCGAATGGGCTGGCGATCGGTCCCGAGGGCGCGCTTTATGTCTGCAACAACGGGGGCAATTTCGAGATCCATGAGCGCGACGGATTGATGATCCCCGGTCATACGCCGGCGTCGCACAAAGGCGGACGCATCGAGCGCGTCAATCTCTCCACCGGCACGACCGAAGTGCTCTACAGCGAATGCGACGGCGAAAAACTGCAGGCGCCGAACGATCTGGTCTTCGACCAGGACGGCGGATTCTGGTTCACCGATCACGGTTCGACGAACGACAAGTACCGCACCCATGGCGCGCTCTACTACGCGCGCGCCGACGGCTCGAAGATCACAAAGGTTCTGCGCGAACTGCTCTCTCCGAACGGCGTCGGGATGTCGCCGGACTATAAGACCGTGCACTATGCAGAGACCTTTCCAGGACGCCTGTGGAGTCTTTCGCTCTCGGCGCCCGGCACCGCAGTGCCGCCGTCGGGCTTCACGCCGGCGAATTTCACCGGCGCCTATCCGGGGCTCGCCTATTTCGACTCGCTCGGCGTGCAGGAAGACGGCGGCGTCTGCGTGGCGACGATTCTGGCGGGCGGCATTTCGACCTTCTGGCCGGACAGCGGAAAGTTCGAGCATACGCCGCTGCCCGATCTGCTGGTGACCAATATCTGCTGGGGCGGCAGAGACATGAAAACTGCTTTCATCACCATGTCGTCGACGGGAAAACTCGCCGCCATGCCCTGGCGCTCGCCGGGATTGCGGCTTGCGTACAATGCGTAGTCAACCAATCGAGGGAGGATTTTCAATGCGCAAATTCATGCTTTGCTTGGGTGCCGCCGCGGTGTTTGCGACCGCGGCTGTCGCGGATGACAGCGTGCTGGCCTCGCGCTTCGGCAATACCACGATCACCAAGGCCGGCGGCGAAGAGATCCACATCTACTACAACGCCGATCACACCTTCGGCATCAAGATCGGCGACAAGAAGTCGACCGGCAGCTGGAAGATCGATGGCGGCACGCTCTGCCTGACCTATACCGATCTGGTGCCAAAGGGCGCGTCCAACCCGACCTGCCTTCCGGTTTCTGCGCACAAGGTTGGCGACAGCTGGGGGGCTGGGCCGTACTCGGTCTCCCTGGTCGCAGGCATCCAGTAGCGCCGGCGGTCGCATCCGCTAGTGCGAATAAGCACTAGCGGACGCATCTTGCGGCGGGGAATTCGCTTCCCATATCCCTGCCTGCGGCAGAATCGCCGCGACATCGGGAGGGACATTCCATGAAATCATTCGCACTCGGCCTTGCGGCCGCAATCGTCTGCGCGGCCGCGGCTCAGGCCGATCCGTTCGCCGTCGCCTATGGCAATACCGTCACCCAGACGCGGCCGGACGGCAGCAAGGTCACGATCTACATCAATGCCGACAACAGCTGGGAACAGCACATGGCCGACGGCAAGGTGGTCAAGGGCACCTATTCCTGGAAGGACGGCACCCATGCCTGCTTCACCGTGACTGACCCGGCGCCAAAGGATCCGTCGATGGCGACGAACTGCAACGAGATCAAGGGCGACCACAAGGTCGGCGACACCTGGACGGAAGACGCCGGCAACGGCCAGACCATCACCATGGCGATCACCCAGGGGCGGTGAAAGTCATTCTCAAACGCTCTTCGACCATCCTCCCGGGTTTACGCGGGAGGATGGTCGAGCTGCTCTCTGTTTGGGTGCGATGCGACTCATCACCCTGCCGGCACGGCCAAGTCGAACTCCACCGCGATGCGCTGTGCCGGTCCGTCATAGCGCCGCTCGCCGCGCGGCAGCCAGGACGGATGCAGGATGATCATCCCCGATTGCGGACGGATGATCTCGCTCATGCCCGCGGTCGATCCGCCCGGCACGCGATAGCCGAGCTGCGGCGCGATCATCGCGGGCAGCGCCCCGCGCGGATCGGCGAGCTCGCATTCGCCGCCGAGTTCCTCATCGTCCGATTTCGCATAGCCGTCGTCGATATAATAGACGCCCGACCAGAATGCGCCCGGCCGCGCCGCCAGTTCCTGATAGTCGCCCTTGTTGCGGACCACTGCCCAGGATTGAACCGCCCAGTCGAGCACCACGCGCGCACCGCTGCGCGTTGCGGTCAGGCTATTCGCCAGATCGCGCGCGACGCGGATCAGCGTCTGCGCATGCACGCCGCCCCAGCTCTCGAATTCCACCGGCGAGCGCAGTCCCTGTCCGCGCGAACCGTTGGCGGTCGCTTTCTCCAACACCAGCGGGCGCAGATCCGCATTCACCTCCGCGGCCACGGGAAGGAAATGCACCGCCACCGGCGTGGTGAAGAGATTGCGGGTCTGGGGCTTGGTTGGAGCGGCCATGGCTCTATTCCAGCACGATTCTCGGCGCCGCACGCAAGGCTGTGCGTAATTGCGCCGCAACCGCCCGGGCAATGTCCAGATAAGCCTTGGATTCCGCAGCGGCTTGGGCGACGACCGGGGTTCCCGCATCCGAGAGTTCGCGGATCGATCCGACCAACGGAATTTCCCCCAGGAAAGCCATGCCGAGAGACTGAGACATGCGGCGCGCGCCGCCCTGGCCGAAAATATGGCTCTCCGCGCCGCAATGCGGACAGACGAAGACGCTCATGTTTTCGACCAATCCCAGAATCGGCACCTTGGTCTTCTCGAACATCGCAATCGCCTTGCGCGCGTCGATGAGGGCGAGATCCTGAGGCGTCGAGACGATCACCGCGCCTCTGAGCGGCACGCGCTGCGCCATGGTGAGCTGCGCATCGCCGGTGCCCGGCGGCATGTCGACCACGAGCACGTCGAGCGGCGCCCAGAGCACATCGTTCATCATCTGGGTGAGCGCGCTCTGCACCATCGGCCCGCGCCAGATCATCGGCGTCTCGACATCGACCAGGTATCCGATAGACATGGTCTTGAGCCCGAATTTCTCGATCGGCTTGAGCTTGCCGCCCGGACCTTGCTCGGGCTTGTGCGTGATGCCGAGAAGCCGCGGCACGGACGGACCGTAGATATCGGCATCGAGAAGACCGGCGCGCAGCCCGAGCTTGGCAAGCCCGATTGCGAGATTGACCGCGACCGTCGATTTGCCGACGCCCCCCTTGCCGCTCGCCACAGCGATGATGGCGTCGACACCGGCGATGCCCGCCGCAGGCTGCGCAGCCGCCGCACGTGCCGGCGCCGTCTCCTGATGCGCTGTCAGCACGGCGCTGACGGACGCCACGCCGGGAAGCGCTGCCACGGCCGATTCACAAGCCCTGCGCAGCGGCTCGGCTTCGCGGCCGCGCGATGGCGCCACCTCCAGCGCGAAGCCGACATTGCGGTCCTTGAGCACGAGCCCGCCGATCATCCCGGCGGCTATGACGTTCTGGCCGCTCGCCGGATCGACGACGGTCTCCAGTGCCTTGAGCACCTCTTCGCGTGTCACTGCCATGCCGACATATCCCAAACGGGCCGCCCAAAAGATCAGTCGCAGAAAGCATCATTTGCGAGGCGCGTTTGCGCCTTGCAGGCCTTGCACATATAACCGCCCGACCTTGGGAAACAAGGAAAAGCGAAGGCGGCTTCATGCCCTGGAACAGTCAAGGCGGCGGCAATGGCGCCGGTCCAAGCGGACCGCGCGGTCCCTGGAGCCGCGGGCCCTCGGGCGCAGGATCGCCGCAAGGCTTGGAGGACATGCTGCGCCGGGCCGCGGACCAGCTCAGAAGGCTGATGCCGACAGGCCCCTTCACTCGCGGTTCGCTCGCCGTCATCGCTTCGGCGCTGATCGGCATCTGGCTGCTCAGCGGTATCTATTTCGTCAATACCGACGAGGAAGGTGTCGTGCTGCGCTTCGGTGCGGTGAGCGCGCTGACCGAACCGGGCATGCGCTACCACCTGCCCTGGCCGATCGAAGTCGCCTACACGCCCAGGGTCAGGAACGAGAACAAGATCAATGTCGGCTATCAAGCCAACGACGAGGACACCGCCCCCGTGGGCGACGTCAGCGAAGAAAGCCACATGCTGACGGGCGACGAGAACATCGTCGACATCAACTTCACCATCTATTGGAAGATCAAGGACGCGCCATCGTTCCTGTTCAATGTGCCCAGGCCCCAGGAAGCGACGATCAAAGCCGTGGGCGAAAGCGCGATGCGCGAAGTCGTGGGCGAAAGCCAGATCGAACGTGTGCAGACCCTGGACCGAGAGCAGATTCAGTTCCGCGTGCGCGAGATCATGCAGCGCGCCGTCGATCTCTATCACATGGGCGTGACCGTCACCGCGGTGAAAATGCAAAAGGCCGACCCGCCCGCGGAAGTGATCGCCGCCTACCGCGACGTCCAGGCTGCGCGTGCCGATCAGGAGCGCAAGCGCAACGAGGCCGAAGGCTATGCCAATACGATCATCCCGCAGGCGCGCGGCAAGGCGGCGCACATCGTCCAGGACGCCGAGGCCTATCGCCAGAAGGTCATCGCCGAAGCGAGCGGCCAGGCCAAGCGCTTCCTCGCCGTCTACGAGCAGTATCGCAAGGCGCCCGATGTCACGCGCAAGCGCATGTATCTGGAGAACATGAGCCAGATTCTGGGGCCGATGAACAAGGTCATCGTCGACGACAGCGTCAAGGGAATGGTGCCTTACCTGCAGCTTCCCAGGCCGGAGCCGCAATCGGCGCCGCAAGCCGGACCTAATGCCGCGATCCAGCAGCAGATGATGAGCAATCCGCAAGGCGGAGGCGGGCAATGAACCGCTGGTTCGGAATCGGGGCGGGCCTCGTCGTTGTTTTCGTCCTGGGCGTGGTGCTGTCCTGCGTCTACACCATCTATCCGACCGACCAGGTTCTGCTGACCCAGCTTGGGGCGCCGCAGGCGGTGATCACCGAGCCCGGCCTGCATTTCAAGATCCCCTTCATGCAGTACGCCAATTTCATGCCGCGGCAGCTTTTGAACCTCGAAGTGCCGAGCGAGGAAGTGATCGCGGCCGACAAGAAGCGGCTGGTGGTGGATGCCTTCGCACGCTGGCGCATCGTCGACCCGCTTAAATTCTATCAGTCCGTTCCCAATGCCAACCAGGAGCTGGCAGAGACGCTGCTTGCACCGATCCTGTCGTCGAGCATCCGCGGCGTGCTGGGTTCGCAGAACTTCGCCGCCATGCTGTCGCAGAAGCGCGACAGGCTGATGCAGGACATTCGCGACAACATGAACCAGGAAGCCCAATCGTTCGGCGTCACCGTTGTCGACGTGCGCATCCGCCGCGCCGACCTGCCCCAGGCCAACAGTCTCGCCATCTATCAGCGCATGCAAAAGGAACGCGAGCGCGAGGCGCAGGAATACCGCGCCGAGGGCGACGAGACCGCGCAGCGCATCCATGCCCGCGCCGAGCGCGAGGTGACGGTGTTGCTGGCCGAGGCGACGCGGGAATCCGAAATCCTGCGCGGGCAGGGCGAAGCGGAGAAGACGCGCATCCTGGGCGAGGCGTTCAGCCAGGACCCGGATTTCTTCGCCTTTTGGCGTTCGATGCAGGCCTATCAGGACGCGCTCAAGAGCGACAACACGACGCTGATCCTGTCTCCCAGCAGCGAATTCTTCCGCTATTTCGGTGCGGGCGCCGGCGGTGCGCCAAAGCGCAAATAAGCGGTACGTTACATCCTTCTAACCATGCCGCGATCCTGCCCCCTTTGTCCTTCAAAAACGCCGGGCAGTTGCACTAGACTCGCCACAGGTAACGTTCGAGGCGCTTGATGCCGATCCGCTTGTTCCCGCCCGCGCGCAGTTCGTTGTTCGCGATGGTTCTTCTGTTTGCACCCGCAGGCGCGGCGTCCGCGCGTCCGGCGCCGGACTCCTTCGCCGATCTCGCGGACAAGCTGCTGCCCACCGTGGTCAACATCGCCAGCAGCGAGACCCTGAAGCAGCAGCCCAAGGCCGCGCTTCCCGACGTGCCGCCGGATTCGCCGCTGGGCGAACTGTTCAAGAATTTTCTTGGGCCCCAGCAGGGACCCCAGCACGTCACCTCGCTCGGCACCGGTTTCATCATCGATCCCAGCGGCCTGATCGTGACCAACAACCACGTGATCGCCGACGCCGAGCACATCACGGCCACCTTCAACGACGGCACGACGCTGCCGGCGAAACTGATCGGCCGCGACGAGAAGACCGATCTGGCGCTGCTCAAGGTCAACGCCAGGAAGCCGCTGCCCACGGCGCATTTCGGCGATTCCGATCACGCTCGCGTGGGCGATTGGGTGATCGCGATCGGAAATCCTTTTGGGCTCGGCAGCACGGTGACCGCCGGCATCGTCTCGGCCCGCAACCGCAACATCAATGCGGGGCCCTATGACGAGTTCATCCAGACCGACGCGCCGATCAATCGCGGCAATTCCGGCGGTCCCTTGTTCGACATGGACGGCGCCGTGGTCGGCGTCAATTCCGCGATCTATTCGCCGTCGGGCGGCTCGGTCGGCATCGGTTTTTCGATTCCCTCCAACCTGGTGCGCTCGGTCGTCGAACAGCTTCGCAGGTACGGTGTCGCCCGGCGCGGCTGGATCGGCGTGCGCATTCAGGAGGTGACCGACGATCTGGCGGAAGGATTGGGCGTGAAGAGCAAGGCCGGCGCGCTCGTCACCAGCGTCACGCCCAGCGGGCCTGCCGCCAAAGCCGGAATCGAAAACGGGGATCTGGTGGTGGGATTCGACGGCAAACCTGTGACCGACTCCCGCGCTCTGCCGCGCATGGTCGCCGACACGCCGATCGGCAAGACGGTGTCCATCGACGTGATGCGCAAGGGGCAGAAGAAGACCGTCAGATTGACCGTGGCCAAGCTCGAAGACGAAAAGCCGATGCACGCGCAAGCCCATCCGGCGGCGCCGGCGCCGGCGGCGAAATCGCATTCGCGCGTTTCCGAACTCGGTCTGTCGCTGGCGCCGATCGACGCCGATGCGCGCGCGCAATTCAAGCTTTCGGGCGGCATCAAGGGCGTGGTGGTGACCGATGTGACGCCGGACAGTCCTGCCTGGGACAAGAATCTCCGTCCCGGCGACGTCATCGTTCAGGTGCAGAGCCAGGCCGTGCACACGCCCGACGATGTCGCGCGCCGTATCGAGGCCGAGGTCAAGGCCGGCAAGAAAGTCGCGCTGCTGCTCGTCAATCGCGGCGGCGATCTCACCTATGTCGCGCTGAAGCTCGGATAGGCTTGCGCGATTTCGCCGTCGCGATAGCCCTGCAGATAGAGCAGGCCCGCAAGATCGGCCTTCGCGATGACCGCGGACGCCGCGTCCGCCAGAATGGGCTTGGCATGAAAGGCGACGCCAAGACCGGCCCGCCGGACCATGTCCAGATCGTTCGCGCCATCGCCGACGGCAAGCGCCTCGCCGAGCGCGATTCCAAGTCTCGCACACGCCTCTTCGAGGCCCGCGCGTTTTGCATCGCGGCCCAGAATCGGTTCCGCCACTTCGCCGGTGAGAGCGTTTCCATCGTCGAGCAGGCTGTTCGCCCGAAAGCGGTCGAAGCCGGCCTCTGCGGCGACACGCTGCGCGAAATAGGTGAAACCGCCGGTGACCAGAAGCGTGGCCGCGCCATGCGCTTTCATCGCCGCCACCAGCGCGCGCGCCCCGGCCGTCAGCCGCACGCGCTCGCGATAGGTGCGTTCGAGCGCGGAAATCTTCAATCCCTTGAGCAGCGCCACGCGCTCTCTGAGCGCCCCTTCGAAATCGATCTCGCCGCGCATGGCGCGACCGGTGATCGCGGCGATCTCAGGCTTGAGGCCGGCCTGATCGGCAAGCTCGTCCAGGCACTCGCAAGTGATGATGGTGGAATCCATGTCCGCGACCAGGAGCTTCTTGCGGCGCCTTTCGACCGCGACGGCATTGACGTCGCCGCCGCACATGGCGCGGGCCTGGGCCACCACCTTGAGGTCGCCGTCGAATCCGATATCGAAGGCGCGGCGCGGGGAGAGCCAGACCGCAGGCCCGATGTCTTTCAGGCGGAGGGCTGCATCGGCGGCGTCGTCTGCGATAACGTTCAGGACATGAGAGAAGCCTGCCAACGATGCGTCCCATGGCGGTGAAGGCCGTGCTTATCGCAGGGCCCACCGCGAGCGGCAAGTCGGCGCTCGCGCTCGAACTGGCGCGCGCGCTGGGCGCCACTGTGGTCAATGCCGACTCGATGCAGGTCTATCGCGAAGCGCCGATCCTCACTGCTCAGCCAAGTGCGGCCGAGATGACCCAGGTGCCGCATCGTCTCTATGGCCATGTCGGCGCCCGGGAAGCCTATTCGGCCGGACGTTTCATTCGCGACGCAGCGGAAATTTTGGCGCAAATCGACGGCACGGCGATCTTCGTTGGCGGAACCGGGATGTATTTTTCACTGCTGACGGAAGGCCTCGCCGATATCCCCGCCATACCGGCAGAAGTTCGGGCCAAGACACGCTCGCGCCTCGAGGCAATCGGCGTCGCGGCGCTGCACCGCGAGCTGGCGGCGCGCGATCCGAAGACGGCATCGGGCCTGCGCCCCAGCGATCCACAGCGTGTCCAGCGCGCCTATGAAGTATGGGAGGCGACGGGACGCCCCTTGATCGAATGGCAGCGGGAGAAAGCGCCGCCGCTGCTTGCCGACATCGAGACCGTCAAGCTCGTGTTGGACGTGCCGCGCGCGGAACTGCGCTTGCGCATTGCCGAGCGGCTCAAGCGCATGCTGGCGCATGGGGCGCCGGACGAAGCGCGTGCGCTTGCCCACCTGGATCCGGCATTGCCGGCGGCAAAAATTCTCGGGCTCGCCGAATTCGCCGCGCTCGCGGAAGGGCGGCTTTCCGAAGACGAGGCCATCGGCCGCGCCGCCCTCGCCACCGGCCGGTTCGCCAAGCGCCAGGGAACCTGGTTGCGCAACCGCATGGCGGACTGGAAATGGCTCGGCGCGCGCGACTGTGCGAAGATTGTCGACGAACTGCGCGGGAGCTTCGCATGAAGGTTTATCACGCGCACGATGCGGATCTTGCGTTGGTCCGCGCGCGCAAGGTGGCGGTGATCGGCTACGGCAATCAGGGCCGCGCCCATGCCCTGAACCTGCGCGATAGCGGCGTTGAAAACATCGTCATCGGCGCGCGCGCCGGTTCAAGCGCCGAATTGGCGATGGCCGACGGTTTTCGGATCGCGGGCAATGCCGAGGCCGTGCGCGATGCCAACATCGTCGTGCTGGGCGCGCCGGATGAAAAGCTCGGCGACATCTACGCAAGCGACCTCAAGGCGAACATGAAGCGTGGCGCAGCGCTGCTGTTCATCCACGGGTTCGCCCTGCATTACGGACTGATCGCGCCGCGCGAAGATCTGGACGTTCTGCTTGTCGCGCCGGCAGGGCCGGGCTCGGCGCTGCGCGAAAACCATCTGAGCGGCGACGGCTATATCGGGCTTTTCGCGATTCACCGCGACGTGTCGGGAATCGCAATGGCTCTCGCGCTTTCCTACGGCATCGCCATCGGCTGCGGCGCCGGACTGATCCAGACCGATGTGCGCGAGGAGACCGAAACCGACCTGTTCGGCGAGCAGACGGTCCTTTGCGGCGGCAGCGCCGAGCTGGTGCGGGCCGCCTTCGACACGCTGGTCGAGGCCGGCTATGCGCCGGAGCTCGCCTATTTCGAATGTCTGCATCAGTTGAAGCTGCTGGTCGATCTCATGCAGGCGCGCGGCATTGCCGGCATGTACAAGGCCATTTCTAATACGGCGGAATACGGCGCCTATCGCACGGGACCGCGCATCGTCGATGAGCACGTGCGCGGGACCATGCGTGCGGTGCTGAAGGACGTTCAATCCGGCGATTTCGCGCGCGACTGGGTGCGCGAAAATGCCACGGGGCTGGCACGATTCCATACCATGCGCGCCGAGGCGGCATCGCATCCGATCGAAACCGTGGGCGCACGGTTGCGCCCGATGATGCCCTGGCTGACCAAGAACAAGAGCTAGCCTCCGCGCTCACTTTGCGGAGTCGCCGATCTCGCGGATTTCGTAGCGCAAATGCGAGCCCTGATGCTGGCGCGCATGCGCTTCGGCCTCTTCGAAAGAACCAAGCGACGTGATACGGACGATGGCGAGTTCGTCATGGGCGTCGAAGTAACGAATTTCAAAATCCGGCATGATTCCTCCTTTCCGGAAGTCGTGCGGCATTGGTTCGGGATCAAATATGGGAACGCGGCGCTTGCGGCGCGAAAGGGAACTCATTGCGGCCAAAATCCGGCGCGTTGCACTAAACCGCCGTCACGAAAGGGAAATTCCGACCCGTAGAAGCAGCCAAATTTAGTTTGCAACCGATCGCGCGCATTGCTGATTGTTGGCGCGCGGGATTTTCGGAGCCCTTATCGCCGTTCAAGCCAGCGTGCCGCTTCTTCCGGCGTCTCCTTATCGTGCCCCGCATCGACCATCAGATTGGCGCGCTGCATGCGCGCCAGATCGATCGTGCCGATCAGCGGCCGTAGCACCGAAACGAATCTTCCGTCGTTTGCAAAACTCGCGGAGACCAGCAGTACCGCATCATAGGGCGGCAGCGCGTGCTTCGGATCGGACAGCAGCTTGAGGCCGTACTGCGCGATGCGTCCGTCGCTGGAGAACGCGGTGATCACGTCCACAGCGCCATCGGTCAGCGCCTTGTACATGAAGTTCGCCTGGTACTGCTTTTGCGCCGCGAAGCGCAGGCGATAGGCCTTTGCCACGGCGCGCCATTCCGGCCGGCCGAAGATCTCGAAATCGCCGCCGATCTTGAGCCTGGGTGCATAGGCTGCGAGATCGCCGAGGGTCTCGATGTGCAGTGCCTTCGCCTCATCCGCGCGCATGGCGAACGCGTAGGCATTCTCGAATCCGAGCGGGCCGAGATCCTTCACGCCGCGGTCCGCAAGCCACGCCGAAAGCTGTTTGAGCACCGCTTCACGCCCAGGCATGTCGGTTCTGTGCATCTCGTTGGCCCAGAGCGTTCCCGAATAGTCGACATAGACATTGACGTCGCCCGCTTGGAGCGCGCGGAAGACGATGCTGGAACCCAGCCCGTCGCGCCGCGCGGTGGCATAGCCTGCGTCCCGCAGCCGGTCCTCGATGAGCGCGCCCAGGATGTACTGCTCCTCGAAACTCTTGGTTCCGACGATCACGGGCCGCTCGGCGCCGGCGAAGAGCGGCATCACGCTCGCGCCGATCACGAGCACGAGACCGAGTGCAGCGGCAACCAGGCGCGTCCGCGAGCGCAACGCGATTCCGTCTTCGGCGAGCGCCAGCAGGCGATCGACGATCAGCGCCAGCACCGCCGCGGCGACGCAGCCGAACAGCACGAAGACCCAATTCTCGGTCTGCAAGCCGGTGAAGATGTAGTTGCCGAGGCTCGTCTGTCCCACCGGCGTCGACAGGGTCGCCGTGCCGATGACCCAGACCGAGGCGGTGCGAAGGCCTGCCATCGTGAACGGCGCGGCAAGCGGCAGTTCGACTTTCCATAACGACTGCCACGGGGTCATGCCGACGGCACGCGCCGCCATCAGGATGGCGGGGTCGGTCTCCGCCAACGCCGTCAACGTGTTCCGCAAGACAGGCAAGATCGAATAGAGCGTGAGCGCGAGCATCGCCGGCAGGAAGCCTAATGCGGGTACTCCAAAGCCCAAGCTGTGCTGCGTGAACGCCGAAAGCCCGAGCAGCACCGGATAGAACAGGGCAAGCAGCGCAAGCCCCGGAATGGTCTGGATCACCCCGGCGATACCCAGGGCGCTCGCACGCAACGCAGGCAAACGCGAGGCGACCACGGCGAGCGGCAGGCTGAGCGCGAAACCGAGCGCCATGGCGCTCAAAGAGAGCAGCACATGCGCGCCCAGATACTCCGGCAGATACGCGAGTGCGGCTCCCCACATCGCGCTTACGCTCCGGTGCCGAGGCGAAGAGCGCGCGCAAGCTTCTCGGTCCGCCGCCGCGGGTGATCGAAGAGCGTGCGCACGCCCTCATCGACCGGATCGGCGAGCAACACCTCTGGGCTGCCCACCTGAACCAGCCGGCCATTGCGCATCACGCCGATCCGGTCGGCCAGGAGCAGCGCTTCGGTCATATCGTGCGTGACCAGCACCGTGGTGAGCCCGAGCCGGTCGTGAATCGCGCGATATTCGCTCGAAAGCTCGTCGCGGATCAGCGGATCGAGCGCGCCGAACGGCTCGTCCATGAGCATAATGGCAGGCTCGGCGGCCAAGGCACGCGCGACGCCGACCCGCTGGCGTTGCCCGCCGGACAGGGACGCCGGCATGCGCTCGCGGAAAGATTCGGAGGCCAGACCCACGAGCCTGAGCAACGCGTCGACTCGGGCAGAGATCTTTTCCTTCGGCCAGCCAAGCAGACCCGGCGTGACCGCGATGTTCTGCGCCACGCTCATATGCGGGAACAGCCCGACGGACTGGAATACGAAACCGATGCCCCGGCGCAGCGCCACGGGGTCCTCCTCGCGAATGTCCCGTCCCTGGACACGGATTTGTCCCCGATCGGGTTCGATGAGTCGGTTGATGAGATGGAGCGTCGTCGTCTTGCCGCTGCCGGACTCGCCGACAAGGACGAAGAACGTCCCTTTGGGCACGTCGAGGCTCACGCCGTCCACTGCCGGCTGACCGGCACCGGGATAGGTGACCGAGACGGCGTCGAGGGCGATGGCTGCGTCCATGGCACCCGGGGGTACCATGCCGCGGCTGCCACCGCAAAAAAGCCTTAATATCAGCGGCTTATCCTATTGCGCGCAAACCGGCTTCCGGCGTAAGAGTCCTGCGCAGAGCCGAGAGGCGACGCATTGCGCTCGCTGGGCGCCGGCTCGCAAGCGTTAGCAACCGTATACAGGATCGGGCGCTCGAACGAGGGGCGGCAACAATCCGCCGGGCGAAGTATGCAATTTGCATGGTTGCCGGCTGTTCCGGGTGGGCGGCGATGACGACGCAGCCCGCGCATTTTCGTGGGATCAATGCCGCGGTCGCGGCAAGGTACGCCGATTGCATGGCGTGCGGGAAAGGAACGGATTAGAGCATGTTCGGCAGTCTTCTCGGCGCGCTGTCGAGCGATATGGCCATCGATCTGGGCACGGCGAACACCCTTGTCTATGTCAAGGGGCGCGGCATCGTGCTGAACGAGCCCTCGGTGGTCGCGACCATCAATCGCGGCGGCAAAAAGCAGGTGCGCGCCGTCGGCAACGACGCCAAGATGATGCTGGGCCGCACGCCCGGAAACATCGAGGCCATCCGCCCGATGCGCGACGGCGTGATCGCCGATTTCGAGATCGCGGAGGAGATGATCAAGCATTTCATCCGCAAGGTTCACAACCGCCGCTCCTTCGCCAATCCGATGATCATCGTCTGCGTGCCCTCGGGCTCGACCGCGGTCGAGCGGCGCGCGATCCAGGAATCGGCATTGTCGGCCGGCGCGCGGCGCGTCTACCTGATCGAAGAGCCGATGGCGGCGGCGATCGGCGCGGGCCTTCCGGTCAGCGAGCCTACGGGATCGATGGTGGTCGACATCGGCGGCGGCACGACGGAAGTGGCCGTGCTGTCGCTGGGGGGCATCGTCTATTCGCGCTCGGTGCGCGTCGGCGGCGACAAGATGGACGAGGCGATCATCGCCTATATCCGGCGCCACCAGAATCTGCTCATCGGCGAAGCGTCGTCGGAGCGCATCAAGAAGGAGATCGGGTCCGCCGCGCCGCCGACCGACGGCAACGGCGTGACGCTCGACATCAAGGGCCGCGATCTTCTCAACGGCGTGCCGAAGGAAATCACGATCACGCAGCGCCATATCGCGGAAGCGCTTGCCGAGCCGGTCGGCGCGATCGTCGAGGCCGTCAAGGTCGCCCTCGAAGCGACGCCGCCGGAACTCGCCGCCGATATCGTCGACAAGGGCATCGTGCTGACCGGCGGCGGTTCGCTGCTTGCGGGCCTCGATCAAGTCTTGCGCGAAGAAACGGGCCTTCCCGTTTCGATTGCCGACGATCCTTTGTCTTGCGTCGCGCTCGGGACAGGCCGGGTGCTGGAGAATTCGAAGAGCATGCGTCACGTGTTGTCGACGGCGTTCTAAGGCGTCCTCGACAGAAGAGTTGAGTCGGGTCGGTCATGGCCAACGGTACCTGGACGAACAGGCGAACACGCGGCTATCAGCTTCCGCTCGCGGTGCTCTTCGTGCTGGCCGTGGCGCTGGTGCTGATCGGCAAGGCCCAGTCCACACTCTTCGACCGCGCGCGCGCGCATGTCACCGATTGGATGGCGCCGGAGCTCGAGGTCCTGCATAAGCCGTTCGACGCCATGTCGGGCTGGTGGCGCGATCTGGGCGATGCGTTCGACGTCCACGAAGAAAATGCGCGGCTGAAGGCCGAGAACGCGCGCCTCAAGCAGTGGCAGACGTATGCCGTCTCTCTGGAAGCGCGCGTGAAGCGCTATCAGCTTTTGCTCAAGGCGGTGCCGGATCCCGCGCTCACTTCAGTGCTCGCCCATGTCATCGGGCGCGCGCGGCGCCCGTTCCTGCAGACGATGATCCTGGATGCCGGCAGCGCCAACGGCGTCAAGCCCGGGCAGGCCGTGATCGACAGCCGCGGCATGATCGGACGCATCTTTCTGGCGGGCGAGCACACGTCCTGGGTCATCCTGCTCACCGATCTGAACAGCCGCATTCCCGTCGTCGTGGAGCCGGGTCACGCGCCGGCGATCCTCGCCGGCGACAATGCCAAGGCTCCCGCGCTCGACACGCTGGCGCAGGGCGCGGCGGTGCATGAGGGCGACCAGGTGCTGACCTCGGGTGACGGCGGCATCCTGCCGCCGGGCCTGCCCATCGGAACCGTCATCGCCGATGGGAGCGGATTCCGCGTTGCGCTTCTGGCCGATTCCTCCGCGACCCAAGACGCCGAGATCGTCGACTTCAAGAATCCCGTGGAGATCCCCAAGAGTGCCGGGGCGCACGATCTTCCGATCGCCGCCGCAGGGCTTCCGCCGGCGAGGCCTTCCCCAGCCTCGGCGCCGGGTCAGGCGCTCGCGCCCGTCGTGATGCCGGGGACGGCACAAAGCAATCCGGGTGCTGCAACCGCCGCCGCGGCGAAGCCGCAAGCACATGCGCCTGTTTCCGCTCCGCCACCGTCCCCGGACGCGGGGACGGCAGACGATCAGTGAGGGCAAAAACATGGACCGCAGCGGCATGGCAGTCGCGAGCCGGATTTTTGCCGGCGCGCTGCCTGTCGGGCTGGCATTCCTCGGCGTCTTCATCGCCAATTTGCCGCTGTCGTTCACGGGCGGCATCGTGCCGGCGCCGCTACTGGGCCTGATGCCGATCTATTTCTGGGGATTGGTGCGGCCCGATCTGATGCCGCCTCTTTGGGCGTTCGCCGCGGGCATGTTCGAGGATGTCCTGTCTGGCGGACCGGCCGGCATCTGGACCGTGTCGTTCGTCGTCACCTATGCGCTGATCGACCGCCAGCGTGACGCCTTTGCGGGCCTTTCAGGCTTCGGCGCGATCCTGGGTTTTGCGTCGGCCTGCAGTCTGACTTGCGCCTGCGCCTATCTCGCCGTCTCGCTCTATCACTGGCACATGCCGCCCTTCGCGCCGGTGATGAGCGTGCTGGCGATGAGCATCGTGTTCTATATCCCAGCCGCAATGGTTTTCGGTTCGGTGCAGCGCCGCTTCGTCGGTCCCTTGCGGAGCGATTTCTGATGCCGCTGTTCGACCGCAAGGACAAAAGCCGGTACGCGAGCTTCACCCGCCGCACCTTGATGGTTTCCGGCGGCATGACCGCGGTGCTCTGTGCCCTCGGTGGAAGGTTGTATCAGCTTCAGATCCGCGACGGCGACCTCTATCGCACCGCAGCCGAGGACAATCGCGTCAACGAGCGACTGCTGGCGCCGCCGCGCGGACGCATCGTCGACCGCTTTGGCGTGGAACTGGCCGACAACCGACGCAACTATCGCCTGCTGTTCGTGGCGGAGCAGGCGAATGGCAGCGCGCAATCGGCGCTGGACACCATCGCGCGCGTCATCCAGTTGGGCGATCAGCAGAAGAAGCGCGTCTTGCACGATCTTTCGATCAACAAGAAATTCGTCCCTGTCGTGGTGGCCGAAAATCTTTCCTGGGAAGAATTCGCGCTGCTCAATCAGCACCTGCCCTATCTTCCCGGCGCGCAGCCCGATGTCGGCGAGACCCGTTCCTATCCCTATGGCGAGGAGCTCTCGCATCTCCTGGGCTATGTCGCGGCCGTGTCCCCGAACGACCTCAAAGGCGCGGACGACGATCCGCTGCTCGGCCTTCCCGGTTTCCGCATCGGCAAGCGCGGCGTCGAAAAGCAATTCGACATTGAAATCCGCGGCGAGGCCGGCGCCAGCCGGGACGAAGTCAATGCCTATGGCCGCGTCATCCGAGAACTTTCGCGCGAAGCGCCGGTGGCCGGCAAGGACATCTATCTCACCATCGACTGCGAACTGCAGCGCTTCGCCGATCAGCGGCTGGCGGGGGAAAGCGGCGCCTGCGTGGTGATGGACGTGGCGACGGGCGACGTGCTCGCTCTGTGTTCGACGCCCGGTTACGATCCCAACCTGTTCAACGTGGGCATCAGCCAGGACGAGTGGCATGCGCTCGTCGCCGACGATCACAAGCCGCTGATCAACAAGGCGATCTCCGGCGAATATCCGCCGGGCTCGACCTTCAAGCCGGCGATGGCGATGGCGGCGGTGCAGAACGGGCTTTCCGATCTGCAGGTGAACTGCACCGGCGCGCTGCAATTCGGCAACCACGTCTTTCATTGTTGGGCGTGGAAAAAAGGCGGCCACGGGCATGTCGACCTGAAACGCGGCATCCAGGTTTCCTGCGACATCTTCTTCTATGAAGTCGCGCGCCATCTTGGCATCGACAAGATGCATGAAGCGGCGGTGGCACTGGGCTTCAGCAACCGCACCGGCATCGAGATTCCGGGCGAGCGTCCGGGGCTGGTGCCGAGCTCGCAATGGAAGCTGCAAAAGACCGGCATTCCCTGGCAGCCGGGAGACTCGCTCAGCGCCGGCATCGGCCAGGGCTATGTATCGGCGACGCCGATCCAACTCTGCACCATGGCGGCGCGGATCGCGAGCGGCAAATCCGTGGTGCCGCGCCTTGCGCGCACCGTCGGGAATCAGCCGCAGCCGCGGCCGGCGCCGTCGCCGCTGCCCTTCCCGCAGGAAGCATTCGCACAAGTGCAGGAAGGCATGAACCTGGTCGCCAACGTTCCAGGCGGAACGGCTTACGCCTGGCGGATCGCCGAGCCGGGCTTCGAGATGGCCGGCAAGACAGGGACGGCGCAGGTGCGCGTCATCACCAAGGCGGAACGCGAGAGTGGCGTGAAAAACGATGCAAGCCTGCCCTGGAATCTGCGCGACCATGGCTTGTTCGTCGCCTTCGCGCCTGTGAGCAATCCCAGATACGCCTGCGCTTGTGTCGTGGAGCATAACGCGCCGCCGCATCCGCAGGTGCAGGTGGCGCGCGACGTGCTGCTGTTCGCGCAGAAGCGCGACATCCTGGGACGCCGCACGTCTTATCCCCTGAACGCCGCGGACAATCTGCCGCCAAAGGAGCGCGCATGACGATCCGCGCTTATGCCGCCACGCGACGCACGCTGACGCTGGGCGACAAGCTCTATGAGATCAACTGGGGTCTGGTGGCCCTCATCACCCTGATCGCCTGCGTCGGTTTTGCGATGCTCTATTCGGTGGCAGGGGCGAGCCTCAGCCCCTGGGCCGGCAAGCAGATGCTTTTCTTCGCGGCAGGGTTGGTGCTGCTGGTTGCCGCATCGCTCGTCGATGTGCGGGTGTGGCTGAACATCGCCTATCCGGCTTATGCCGTCTCGCTTCTGCTGCTTGTCGTCGTGCTGGCGGTGGGACACAGCGCGCTGGGCGCGCAGCGCTGGATCGCGATCGGACCGCTCGAACTGCAGCCATCGGAATTGATGAAGATCTCCCTCATCCTGGCGCTTGCTCGCTATCTGCATGGGCTGGGAGTCGAGGACGTATCGCGCCCGCTCAAGCTCGCCGTTCCGCTTGCGATGATCGCGCTGCCGGCCGTCCTGGTGATGAGGCAGCCCAATCTCGGGACCACGATCATTCTGGCGGCGGACGGCGTATCGCTGCTGTTCCTGGCGGGACTGTCGTGGTGGTGGATCGTGCCGGCGGTGACGGCGGTCACCGGCGCCGTGCCGGTGGCCTGGCGCTTCTTCCTGCACGACTATCAGAAGCAGCGCGTGATGACCTTTCTCAATCCGGAATCCGATGCGCTGGGCGCAGGCTGGAACATCACCCAGGCCAAGATCGCGATCGGCTCGGGCGGCTTGACCGGCAAGGGTTTTCTGCAAGGCTCGCAGAGTCGGCTCAACTTCCTGCCCGAGAAGCATTCCGATTTCATCGTCACCAATTTCGGCGAGGAGTTCGGCTTCGTCGGCTGCGTCGCGCTGTTGCTGCTCTTCGCCATCGTCATCGGTTATGGCATCCAGATCGCGATGTCCTCGCGCAGCCAGTTCGGCCGGCTGGTGGCGATGGGCATCGTTCTCAATTTCTTCTTTTACATCCTGATCAACGGCGCAATGGTGATGGGCCTGATCCCGGTGGTGGGCATTCCGATGCCGCTGATCTCGTATGGCGGCTCGGCGATGCTGACCGTGATGTTGGGTTTCGGCATTCTGATGAGCATCCACGTCCACCGGCAGGTGGAAATCCCGCGCCATTCCGGCGGGATCATCTGACATCGGCAGAAAAGAGAATTCGAGAGCCCTGGCGGGGATTTGCGCGTCCGTGAGCGCGGAATGGACAGGGGGTGCGAGGCTTGCTATACGCGCCCCCTTCGCGTGCCGCGCGGCATGGGTGATTAGCTCAGTCGGTAGAGCAGCTGACTCTTAATCAGCGGGTCGCAGGTTCGATTCCTGCATCACCCACCAATATTTCCAAGGACATACCGACACCGTCAGCCGAGCTCACGGTGCGTTAGTCTCGCTATGGTCACAATGACCGCAGCGAACACGATCCGCGCGGTCATTGCCATTATTTCCCAAACCTCTCTCGAAACGCTCCTGTCGGAACCTTGCATTCCATGAACAAGCATTGTGGAGCATAGACTCCGCCCACCGCCCAAATCTTCCGGACTTTCCGGCGGGAAGCGATTGGTAACGGCATTGCTGGCAAGCCCCGATCGGACAGATCGGGCGCGCTCTTATTTTTCGCGCGTTCGTCGCTGCGTGCGCCCGCTGGCGGGTGGCTACGTCCTACGAGGTCGTGTAGAGTGCCGACCGATTCAATTTGCTCTGTTTTCAAGCGCTTGAAGCAATGTCGAACGTATTGATCGCCTGGGAAGCGCTTCTCGCGCTGGTCATCGCGATTGCCAGCTATTTCGTTTCCTTCTCACCCCATGCGCCACGGTCGCGACTGGCTCGGACCATTGTCATTGCGACGCCGGTCTTTCTCCTTGTCGTATCCCAGTATCTTTGGGCGACCACCGGGCGCGGCCTGCTGGAACGCGCGACCTGCGTTTTCCTGCCGAGTGGCGCATCCTGCCGTCCACCGGCACCCGCCGCGTCCGCGCCCGCTTCCACGTCGGCGGAACCCAAAACCGCCGATCGGCTTCTGCCGGCTTCGCCTATCGCCGGGACGCCGATCACGGGCAATCCGGTTGAAACCGCACCGCCGCCGGCGGCCAAGCCAGGCGCGGAGTCGCCAATCGAACCGCCTGCCCAACACGGCTCGAAATACGTCACGCTCACCGAAGCCAACGCCAAGGATATTTGGTCTACCAGCGTGTACTCCTATGCGCCTGGCGGCGGCGGGCCGGGAGGCGGGCTTGAGAACGATAGACTGCGCATCGGGGGCTGGGGCGACGAGTATGTCGCCTTGCTGCAATTCGACCTGCCCGACGTTTCGTGCGGCAGCAGGGTTTCGCTTGAGCTTTACAACAACAATGATAGCCGCTCGCCGACGCCGATGTACCTCAATGTCATCACCGCCCCATGGGACTGGCAGCGCGGAGACCGGCTTTGGTGGCGCAACATGCCAAGCTCCCAGCCATGGGAGAACCGCGTGCTTCCTGCTCCGGGTCTCAATGCTTGGTTTTCGATCGACATCACCAGCCTGTTCCAGAAATGGTGCACGAAGGAATTGCCCAATTATGGGCTGATGCTGCGGCCGGTGGAGAACAACAACAACTACGACACGTTCTACAGCACACGCTACAGCGGCAGCGCGGATTTGCGGCCACGCCTTGTGATCTCCGACTGACCGCACCGTTGGCGGTCATAGTCCGAGCGGCGCGAGCAGCGCCTTGACTGTCTCCAGCAAGCGCACGCCCCGCTCGAATTCCTGCGATTTGCGTTCGTCCAACCGACCGGTTCGCACCTGCAGAGGTTGCACCGCACGGATGCCGCTCACGGGATCGATGAGTGGCGCTCGGGCAGTGACAATGAGTGCCCATACGTAGCCAAAGTGAAAAACAGCAAAACGAAAGAAAATTTCGCCGACTTTCGCCACGATCCAACTTTCATTTAGCTGATCAAGGGGCTCTCGCTCTCGCGAAACGGCGCTCAAGGCACGTCAATAATTGGCAGCTATCGACGCTCTTGGTTCGCGTGCGGCGTTCTGCTTTTTTGACAAGCTAAGGGCGGGCCAGAGAGATTATGGTGTGAAAAGCGCCGCTTTGCTCGGGCCGTTGTAGCGCCTTGTGCTTTCCGCTCCGAAACCGACGACCGCGCGCGCTTAGGCACATCTCGACCGTTGTGCCTCGGACCATCCGCCGACCGCGACCGCGTGACGTCGCCGCCTGTTCGCCGCCGGCCAAAATCGGCACGCTGCCTCGTCCGGCGCCGGTCATTTAAGTGTGCGTAGCCGGCAGGTCCGTATTCGTGATGCTCGGCTCCGGGCTTGGCAGAGACCCGAATCCGCGGGCAAAGCATGTGATGTCTGCGCCACACAATTCGCAGAAAGTCCGTCGCCGCAGTGCCAGAGCACGAGTAAGAACCAATGGCTGAATTGACAGCTCACCAAACGCGTAAGTCTACTTGGAGAATTCGATCTTTCCGGGAAAATGAGCCCGGTTGACGAAGTAAGACAAAGATGTGCGCCGGAGGGGACGATGGAGGATGTGCGGTTCCGAGCTGAAAAACCTGCTCAGTTGCTCGCCACGCAGGAATCCGCGGTGCGCACGGTCGTGCGCGGAATAGCGCGTATCGCCAACGAGAACGACAATCAGAAACAGCAGATTTTCGTCGACCCCGACTTTTCCGACGCCGATCGGCAAGAGGCAGCGAATGCGCAGCGCAGCGATAAGGAGGGAGATGAGGCGACTAAGCGCCCGCATCAAGTATTTCTGATCGACGGTTCACGAGGATCGGGAAAAACCTACACCCTGCTCACGATCGAATATGCGCTGGCGCAGCTTTCCGCTCTATGCGGGCGCCAGCCGTCTTCCGGCGCGTGGACGCAGAGATTTTCGGATTGGCTCGACGGACCGAAGACGCAGACGCAAAGCGGGTCTGCGCAGAAACCGCGGGAATCCGCGACCGATAACTCGGCCATCCCCAAACTCGCCAGGCTTGCCGAGATCGCTTCCCACCACGGACGGCTCGCGCATACGCTGCGCATCATATTCCCGGGCGACATGGAGGACGGCGACGCCGTCATGGAGGCCATCTTCGCCGCCATGACGACGGCAACGAAACGTATTGTCGCGGGCTGCGGCGACAACGAAAAGCGTGCTCGCGAGGGCGAGGATCTCATCAAGGAGCTACGAGGTGCCGTGGCGCAGGGCTGGTACTTCGCGCGGCGCTTCGGGTTGGACGCCATCGTTCGCGACTCCACGGACTACAACGATCTCGTTTCTCTATTCGAGCAGGAATCGCGAAAAGCCGCGCACCGCATAGACGCGTGGCGAAGCTATATCGTGAAGTATCTGAAGTACCATCACTCCGCGCTTCTGGTCGTGATGCTGGATGATTCCGACGTCCGTTCAGAGCTCACCGAGAACATTCTGCATGCCATGAGAATGTATCTCGACCATCCGCGCATCGTGACGGTGGTGGCCGGCAACCTCAAATCCATGCGCATCAGCCTGCTGCATTTGAAGATGGCGGCGCTCAGTCCGGCCGTCAAAGCGCTCAATTCGCTCGGTCACCCGACGGCGCGCGAGTGGCGCCGACACGAGCGAAAGGAGATCGAGGATTATCTCGAGAAGATCCTGCCCCCCGAGCAGCGCGTGAGGGTCAATCCGCCGCAGATCGTGCGCTCGATGAACGCCGAGGGCAAGCAGGCCTTGAGCGACTTCGAGGTCATCGTCGAAAAGTCGATGGCTCAGATCTGCAAGGATCTGATGGACAAGCACCGGCAGCGCTTCCTGGACGTGAAGTTCCGCCTGGCGATCAAGCGTGAGCTCGGCCGCTCCGATGCCGCTTCGCAGGACGAGGCCAGAACCCTTGAATATTTCCTATCGTGGTGGCTGTTCGCGAACCGATATCGCGAACAGTTGCGTCCGCAATCCGTCAGGCAGCTGAAAACCTGGAAGATGTTCCTCGACGAGGCGAGCGGCACCTTCTCGAACAGCAAGCGGCTTCCCGTGATGCTGTTCGACAATCCCGCCAACTTCACGCTCATCCACCGCATGAGCGACGAGGATCCACGCGTCGCGGACTGGCTCCGCCGCCAGGACATCGAGGCTTCGTGGGTCGGACGGCGGCGTTTCAAGATCAACGACAGCGATATCGACGAAGGCGTCTACACATACGATTACCTGAAATATCGTCTGGACCTGGGAATCGCGATGCCGATGCGCGACAATTCCGACGAGGTCGTGTCCAAGGTCATGCTTCCATGGCTGGTGGGCCGCAGCTACACGCGCCGCTTCTTTCAGCCGCGACAGATGCCCAGGCGCCATCGCAGCGTCGGCCTCGCGCGCTGGCTCAACCACGCCGCCATTCCGGCGATTTGCGTGTATTTCTCGGATCTGTCCCGGTTGCCGGACATCAGTTTCGTGGGCGGCCTTTTCAACGAGAACAGTGACAGGAAGGCCGTCGACGAAATCCAGTCGGGCGCTTGGGAAGCTCGCCTTCCCGACAGGTGGATGGAGCTCATCGAAGATCGGCAGGACAGCCCCGAGGACGAGCATCTGCTTCGCTATTTGCGCGAAATCGTCTTCGAGGCGTTGCGCGAAACCGGAGACGCGACCTCGGGCGAGCTCGACATCGTGCTCGATCCGCCCGACCCGTATGAAAAGCGGCGCCACGGCGTTTACGAGCACTTCATCGACGACGAATGGGAATGCTTGAAGCTGGACGAGCACGACAGGCGGGACCGGTTCCGTCTCGCTGCGTCGTTCCTGCCTAGCAAGCGCAAATCAACCGTCGAGGAAGCCAAGAACAGCTACGATGTCTCGAACAGAAGCGAGCGCAGGCCAGACATCCGGTTGCCGCGCATGCTCGCTCTCTATTCGGCCATAGCAACCGACATCCGGCGCGCCTGGCATGCCATCAGGATCCACCAGGGTTCTCCGCTGTTCTCGGACGGCAGCGACGGCAACACCCGCCAGCCGTTCGAGCACAAAGCCTTCGCTGCGATCGCCAATCGCGATCTGATGCCGCTGCCGACCCTGCAGCAGATCCAGGATGTCCTTGAGGCCTCGGACTGGACGCGCGGTCTGCTCAAGGTCTTCAGCATGGCCAATGTCGATGCCGTTTTCGCCAGCGAAGAAGGCGACGCGGTGATGAAAAAAGCAGGTAAGGAAACAGAAAAACTTCTCCGGGACTTCAAATTTCTTTTCGGAGAAGCGCAGGGACTGAAGGAGCAGCAAGACATACTCGATCCTCACAAGCCCCAGGGAAGGGAGGAAGAGGAAGACTTCCAGCGCTGGACGCGAACGCTCAGGGCGCTGTGCCGTACGGCCTGTGACGGATGGCCGGTGCATGACGAACGGCCAACCGTATTTCTCGAGAAAATCTTCTTCCGAGAAGCGACTTTGGAGGGCTTGGACGTCAAGGGGTTCATGCTGGACATATTCAAATCGGAGCCCGCCTCCGCGTCCTCCGAGGACGATCCGGAGTTGAATGCGCGTATCCGCAACGGTCGTGCCGGAAGAAATCTGGTCTGGCTGCTATGGGGCTTGGCGCCCAGCCTTCCGGCCGTGATCCACGCGAATGTGATGAGTTTTGTTTATCAAGCCGAGCTGGAACGCGCCGCAGAGGCGAAATACCTCGTCAGCAGGCTCTATGGGCAAAAAAACGAGGACGGCTCCAAGAGGCAAGACGCCAAACATGATAACAACGACGAGTCCGAAAGTTCGAAGAGCTGCGAGAAGCCCAAGGACGCCGAGCGGTCCAAAGTCGAGGAATACTATGACGAGGCAATCGAAACGGCGAGGAAATGGTCGGAGTTGGTCGGTAAGCTCGCCATCATAGTGCGATATGTGAAGATAAAGTGTCTGCAACTCGACGCGGCGCTGTTCCTCGACCGAATGTACCGCGACGCGTTCCAGTGCGAACCGGAGAAGCGCAATCCGAATGACCTGTCGATGCCAAGCGATGCGACCCCGAAAAACAGCGCGGGGTTGGCGGACATCGGCAAGTTCCTCGAGAAATGCGGATACAATCCCGGCCGGCTCGGATACGAGGCGCATGGGCTTAACCATCTCAAGGATCTGGCAGAAATTCGCCTCAGCTTCTGGTCACCCGACAACGGAATACGCACGCTCGGCACGGGGCTGGCCATTCATCCCGACGTGGCGCCGTCCTCGCTCTTTGGCGACGATTGGATGAAGGACCTTTTCCAGAGAAATAGCGTCAGGAAAGTGCTCATAAAGGATTACAAGGAAGGCGACAGCAACAAGAGCGGCGACAATCCGCTGAGCGTAAATGGGCTGTTCGGCGAGGTCGAGCAATGGCTCTGGGCAGCCAGCCGTAGCCTGCGCAAGCTGCGCAGCCGCATCGAGCCCAAAGGGACGCAAAAGAAAAAGGAACCGCAGAAGGCGACCGGCGAGCCGCCTCCGCAATCCGGCGATCCCGAGACGCCGGCACCGGGAAATACGCAAGCTTGAGCGCAAGCCCGGCCTTCGACAGCCTTTTGGCGCGCGCCATCATTCTCTGGCCCGAGCGCTCAATGCGCGGCCTCTGGCGCACCAGTGAGCTTGCGGGCGCCAAGGAGTTCTCGAGCAAATCCTTCGACAGACACGTCCGCGCCAATTTCGCCGACGAAACGCGCAAGATCACCTCCACCAATCTCGCGGCCGCTTACGCGTCCTTCCTTCGCCGCCATGCGGGTCTCGGCGGCTGGTATAGCAGCTTGCTGGAATGCAGCGATGTGCACGTGCGCTGGGAGGACCGCCGTCCGACCATCGCTTTGTCGGGCACCAGCGATTGGCTGAGGCTGTGCAACGAGTTCGAGCCCGACGTGCTGTTGACATTCCATCTCGCGTGGAAGCGCATCGGCGGCAACACTCCGTCCGAGACCATCGCCGCGCTCGATGCTTGGCCGACAATCCCTCGGGTGACCGATCACGAAATGGAAAAGTTGTTTTCGGCCGGTATCTCGGACATGCACGTTCACGCGGGCGGCGTGCGCATTCCTCAGGCCGCTTGGCTCGATCTCATTCGATCGCCGCGGGCGCTCGCCTCCTTCAAATCGTTGCGCGATTGCTATCGCGACATTGGGCGCGACGTCGAGGCTGACCTGGATGCCGCGCGAAAGGCGCGGGCGAATCTCGCCAAGTTCGCGTTCGGCCGGGCGGAAGAGCCAGTGCAGCACCGGCCCACCCGCGAAAATTGGTGGAGCTGGAGCGCGAAAAATCTCTCGCGCGAGCGCGAGCTGATTCTCCATGGCTGGCATGCTTTGCTCCACGACCCCGATGTGGAGGAAGACCTGGCGCGCAACTTCGACCGCTATATCGAGCACAAGAACCGTTTCTTCGCGCGCGCCAGGGAACCGGCGTTCAACGCGGTCCGCGGCTTGCAATATTTCACCGACCGTTACTATCGAGCCATTGTACGCGTGCCGGCGCGCAATCGTTGGAAGCCGCCGCCGATCCGCGCCACTCCGGCCAAGCCTGCAGGAGATGCGCAGAGCCGGCTTGGGTGGGGCGGACGTGGGCCGCGCATTTTGTCGTCCTACGGCACCAGCAAGCGGCTGGAGATGTCCGGAATTGGGGACGCTTGCCGATACTTGGCCGAATCCAGTGGCCTTGTGCGCGCGGAGCTAAGGCTTCCGCCCTTCGATCACGCGGCGGACTACCGGCGCTTCTTCTCGCGATGGAAGGTGCTCAAGCAGCGGATAGACGAGGAACTGGAGGGCACGCAGCACACGCCGAAGCACATGCCCATGAGCATTCGCTTCGCGGTGCATTTCAAGCGCACACGCGGCCCCGCCTCCGCAACGCGTTCGCATACGAAGTCCATCATCGCCGAACTCGACCGGCATTCGGCGGCGTTGCGCGCGGTGCTCGCTTGCCGCCGGCCTGACGACGGGCTCGAAGCGCTGCAGCGCATAGACGTGGCGGGCAATGAACGCGACACTCCGCTCGCAGCTTTTGCATGGCATTTCCGGCTGCTGCGCGACGATCCCGATACCGTCCAAGCCTTCGAGAAGGGCCAGGTTCCGCCACCCTGGCGCTCCCATCTTTCGGGCTGGACGCGGCTCGAACAGCGCGGTTTGCACAAGGGCACACCGGCTCTTCGGCGACTGGGAGTGACAGTTCATGCCGGAGAGGAATTCGAAGACGTTCTGGAAGGAGCGTATCAGATCGCGGCGGCGTTGGATCTCATCCAGCTTTCGGCTGGCGATGGCATAGGGCACGGCTTGGTCCTGGCGGCGGAAACCGAGCCCTTCGAGTCCGAGCACCGCTTCGCGACCATGCCTGGCGGCGAATATCTCGATCAGCTCTGTTGGCTTCGCTATGCGGCGAAGGAGTTTGTCCCAGCCGCAGATCAGGTCGTGCAGAACGCTCGAATAGACGCTGCGATCATGCGCGCAGTCGGTGCCCTCTATGAGCCGAATTTGGCACGACGCCTATCCGCATCGGATCTGGTGTGGCTCTGGAAAACCAAAGCCGGATTTTGTCCCCGCTGGATAGAAGAATGCCAGGGCGATGCAACAAAACAAGAGCTTCTTTGGCTGGAAGATGACGAAACATTCTGTATCAAGCGCGATACTTTCGAACCGTTGGAAACGCGAAAGGATCTTGGCGATATCGCACAGGCGGCTCGAAAATGGCTGCTGAAACGCGTCAGCGAATCCGGCGTCGTCGTCGAATTGAATCCGTCCTCGAACTTGCGCATCTCCGGCGCCGAGGCAGTATCAGTCAATCCGACAGTCGTCTTGGTCGAGGCGATGGCAAAGGGTCTTCTCGCATGCGTGAACACCGACAACCCCGGCGTCTTCGTTTCCTGCATCGAAAACGAATATGCGTTGATCTTGGACGGCCTTCGCAAACGCAACGCCAATGTCGACAGTGTCCGGAAGCTGATGGAGGTCGCTAGGCGAGTCGGCGTCGAGTTCCTTAGGTAGCGTTGCGAGATGGCCGCGCGAAAACATATCGCATCGTGGCCGCCTCACGAGGCGGACCAAGCCTTCCAGGCAACAAATTTCGTAAGCGTTCGTCGCCGACACATGGCTCAATGGATGCGGTCTGACGGCTTGCAGTTCCAGGGCCTCAGTTCGTCGATTTGGCGCATGGGATGGCCATTGGTCATGCGCTCGAGGACGTCCTTGAGGTAGGCGAAGGGCTGGACGCTGTTGAGCTCGGCGGTGGCGACGAGAGATGCCGTGGTGGCCCAGCGTCGTGGGCCGCCGTCGCAGCCTGCGAAGAGATGGTGCTCGCGGCCGAGGGCGATGGGACGGATGTCCGTGACAGCTTGGTCTCTACCCGACGCGCTGTGGGTTCATGATCCGGAGATCCACCTTTGTCCCTCGCGCCGCCTGTCCGACAAATAAACTTCCGGCGGCCGTCCGGCTAGACCGGCAGCGTTGGCCAGACCATCGGATGAAACGCGTCATCGAGAGCATCGCCGTTGTTTATATCCTGTCGATGAAGCGGCTGCGCCGGAGCTCCCGGTCTGCGCAAAAAGCGGATGTCCGCGTCGCAATAGCGCAATGAGAAAGCGCGACGGTTGTGCCTGCTCAGATTGCCTTCGGAGCCGTGCACCGTCAGAAAATGGTGGATGATGACGTCTCCCGGCTCCGCTTCGATCTGCACGGCGCCAAAAGCGGCCGGATCGCCGTCAATATCCGGCAGATCGCGTCCTTCGCTTCCCGGAAATGCGGCGCGGCTCATGAAGACGTTGGCATTGAACAGGCCCCACTTATGAGACCCAGGTATGTAGGCGAGCGTGCCGCAGCTCTTGCGCACGGAATCCAGAGGAATCCAAACGACACAACCGCACTCGCCGTCCAGATTGAAGTAGGGAAGATCCTGATGAAACGCCGCGCGATCCGCCGTGCCGGGTTCTTTGACGAAGAGCTGATCGTCATAGTAACGGACTCGCTCGATGCCGAGAAGGGACGAGACGATCTTTGGCAGCGGACCGTGCAGCGCGAAGTCGGCGAGAAGCTCGATGCGCCGCCAGATACCGGTATCCACGAGGAAGCGCCCGGTGAGCGCAGGCGAGGGCGGAGTGTCGAGAAGGCGCGGGTGACCCGCGGTGCGAATCGCCGTCGCGAACGCCGAAAGATCGTGCTGCCGAGATCCGCCGGTATCATAGCTGGCCATGTCGCTCCACAGCGCGTCCGCCATCGCGGTCACGTCATAGCTGTTTGGGCTTGCGCCAAGCGTCTCGAGCGCTTGTGCCATCGCCAGCCGCAATCGTACCACAGTGGTCGGCGCCAGAATGTTTTCGAGCTTGACAAAGCCGTTTTCTCGAAACCTGGCGACATCTTCGCCGGAAATGTCAGTGCGGTTTACCTCTTGGACGGTCATTGCGGTGACTCCCTATTTCGATTTGGGACGGGATGGCCGCAGCTTCGCGCTGCGCATAGTGATCGGCGAGAATGTCGACCAACAGCGTGATGAGGTATCGCTTTACCGGATCTCGCACCTTCGCAAGCGATTGTGCGACATGGTTGAGATCGGCGGTCAACTCCTCGGTTGGTACGCGTTTGCGCATGGGCATCAGTTCGGCACGATCATGCCGCGATATGATGGAGCTGGGACTCCCGCAATGCAGGGGGGCGCTCACTGAATGCCAGCACCGGACCCGAAACGCCGCGCACGGCGCGCGTACTCGCCAGGACGTTTTCCGAGACCTCGAACATCAAGGCGATGCAGACACCCTCGTCGTAGGGCGTGGCGTCGCCAAGCTCGGTGATCTGCCAGCGCGCTTCGTGGAACATGGGCAGAAAAAAGGTATCGCAGACAAGCGTGAAATGCGTAAGGCCTGCCTTCAAGCCGTATTCGAACATCGCGCAGAGGAGCTCACCGGAGGCCCGTCGTCGCGCCTCGCGTCCGGCCGGCTCGCTGGTGAGGAAATAGCGCGTCCATTCATAGATGGAATCGCTTCGGGGAATACCGCTCTTGGTCGCCAGATGGGGAAAAACATTGCGCATGAGATGCGGTTTGCTGGTCGGCACGAGGCGCGACCCTCCGGTCACCGACCCATCTGCGCTTAGTGCGAGTAGGTAGACGGCGTTCTCAGTGTCGAATTCGTCAACCTCGCGTCCGTCGGATTTTCGCAATGCTTCCCACCCTCTGCCCTCGACATAGATGCGGTGGCGGATGCGGTGCATTTGCTCAATCTGGCGTCTGTAGTTTCTACGATTTCGACCGTCGATCACATAGATCACGACGCCACCCATGCCCCGGATAGTCCGGAGCAACCATGATCGCGTGCGCGCATCCGCGCATTTGGGACATTACCTAATTGATCGAACGATCCGCGGCGGCTTCGCGCGAGTCGTTGCCGCAGCGCCGTGGGGTACGGCCGGCCGACTGCCCCGATACTGTTGCGGTTCCGGCGCTCAGGCGTAGATCGCGCCGGACCGCAGCGCCAGAACGACGGCCTGCAGCCGCGTGGGAACCCCGAATTTGGTCTTCGCCCGCTCGATATGCGCGTTCGCGGTCTTCTCGCTGATCGACAGGATTTCTCCGATTTCCCAGTCCGATTTTCCGGTCGCCACCCAGGCCAGACATTCGCGCTCGCGATGGGACAGCGGCGGCATGACGGGTGCGCGGCGCTTGGTCGTCACAAGGGCACGGATTCGCGTATGCGCGTAGACCGCCGCCAGGTGAAGTTCCGCGCGAGCGCGAAGCGAAAGATCGGCATCGGTGCCGGCCACGGTGACGAAAGTCGTGCCCGTCCGAAAGCCCAGAATGGGCACTACGAATCCGGTTTGCATGCCGAAATCCGTGGCCTCCTGAACGATGCGTCTCTGGCCGCGGCTGTAGGCCGGATTCTTCAGCAGTTCGTCCCAAACATACGGATCAAATGTCTCTGCAGCCTGCAGGACCGCCGGATCGCGCTTCACATAGTCCTGATCGAAATACCTTTCGCTCCATCCATCGGGCCAGGACAGGCAGATCATCGTATCCCGGAATTCTTCGTTGGCGCCCGGCAGGTCGCACAGCGCACCGAATCGGAGCCCGTATCGGGCGGCGAACGCCAGAAATGCCTTCCAAGCTTCGTCCGCTGATTCGATCCTTTCTATTCGCTCCGCGAATTCCAATACATCGGGATAGAGATCGCTCACACCCGCCTCCTGCCGTGTGGATAGCTTGGCAGGTTATCGCTGGCCCGCCAGCCCAAAAGACAACGCCAGGTAGCTATCCACAGAGAAAATACCCTAAAGCGGGCGTCGAATCGCATATAATGCTTAGGTGGTGAGGCCATGACTTCAATTGTGACTGGATGCTCCACCCATTGGCTGGCGCGTCGCAAGAGGATTGAAAGGCGATGAGCTTGCTTCTTGGAGCATCCCGAGGATGACCAGCAAACAGGATGCCAAGAAGAAGAGCGCGAATCCTGTAGACGTATCCGTCGGTCAACGCGTCAAGATGTGCCGCATCGGCAATCGCGTCTCGCAGAGCGAATTGGCAAAGCAGCTGGGTGTGTCTTTTCAGCAGGTCCAAAAATACGAAAAGGGGGCCAATCGCATAGGCGCGGGCCGACTATTCGACATCGCGCAATTCTTCAACGTCCCGATCGAAAGCTTGTTTCCGCGCACGAAGGGAGCGATTGCCTCATCGCGCCAGCTTGGTGAGGAGTTCAACGAGATTTTGGATTTCATATCCGGGGTGGACGGCCTGAAGCTTTGCCTTTCGTTTTTGAACATCGACAGTGCCGAGACCCGCAAACTGATCGTTGCCCTCGTTCAACACCTGGGCGGGACCGATAAAACGTCCGCCGAAGCCCCTTCGCACAAAAGCCGGCCGTGAGCGAAACTGAGAGTTCTTTTAGAGCTCAGGTTGATCCGACAGGCCGGAATATGTTGGGTTCACCCGCTTCGATGGTTGCTTCTTTCGCCATACGGAGAAATGGTGGCTCGCCGGCGACACGGTATTCGCGCGAGCCGAAACCCGTCTTTGAAAAGCAGTTCGTCTTGTGGTAGCAGGAGGCCCCACGCCAGCGCCGTGGGCGCGTTGCCGCAGTCGCGTACCGCATTTGGTCTTCCGCCAGCCGGAGCAACGATGATGGCAAAAACTCCGTCGCCTGCGAAAACCACGGGCCTTTTCAGCCGGCTGCTTGGCGGCAGCGACGACCGCGAAGCGCTGCAGGAGGCCGCCCAGCTCGCGCTCGAGGTCGAGTTCACGACCATCCCGGCCTATCTGAGCGCGCTCTATTCGATCGCCCAGCCTTCGAGCGATGCCTATCAGCTTCTGCGCAGCGTCGTGGTCGAGGAGATGTTCCATCTCAACCAGGCGGCCAATCTGTTGATCGGCATCGGAGGCCTGCCCAGGCTCACCGGCGACGCGACACCCTCCTATCCGACCTATCTGCCAAAGGCCAACAAGGCCACGACGCCCTTCATCGGTCTCGTCGAGGCGTCGACCAACGTCTTCGCGAACGTGTTCGCCGCGATCGAAGCGCCGGCGCCGCCGCTCGCCCCGCCGCAACCCGATCAGTACGACACCATCGCCCAGCTTTACGAAGCGCTGCGGCGCGGGCTGCATTCCTACCGGGGGCCGCAGCTGTTCACCCCGAACCCCAAAGGCCGCCAGCGCACCGACATTTATCTCGGCAAGTTCGGGGGAAAGCCGGTCGCGGTGACAGACATGGCAAGCGCCGATTTCGGCATCCAGCAGATCGTGCAGCAGGGCGAGGGCCACGCGCCGTTCGGCAAGCCGCTCGATCCCCAGCAGAAATGGGGCACCTATAACTATTACGGCATGCGCAGCGACGGCACCTATGGACCGATCCTCGGCACGCCGCTGGAATCGACGCATTTCGTGAAGTTCCGCACCATCGCGCTCGACACCGCCAATTTCCCCAAGACGCGCGCCATCGTCTCCAATCCCAAGCTCGACGACTTTTCCAACGGCGAGGCGCGCGAGAAGGCCAAAGCTTTCGACATCGCATACAGCGTCCTGCTCAAGGCGCTCGAAGCGACGTTCCGTGCCGATCCCGATCCGATGTTCGGGGCGAGCGATCCCTATTTCGGCGTGGCGCTGCCCTTGATGCACGACGTCATGCCGTCGCTGGCGCTCTCGCTGATGTCGACGCCGGCGCTGGAGAACGGCGATCCCGACGTCGGGCCCTATGCCGCCCCGACCTTCACCTGGCGCGCGGACGCCGATCTCAAGCAGCTCGGCCAGGGCATCGAGGCGTCGATGGGGCTTGTCAAGCGTTCGCCGCGGCCGGTCGCGGCAAGCGATCGCGTCCGCGCCACCGCCGACGTGCAGGAGCGCATCGCCGAGCTTGGCGTACTGTCCCGCGCCGCGGACGCGGTCGGGCGTCTGGCCCAGACTTGAGCCGCATTCGAGAGAGAGCCATGAGCGATCCAGGCAAACCGGTGTTCAAGATCTTCCCGCCCATCGGCGTCGCGCGCGTCGGCAATTCGCGCGTGAAATTCTATATCGGGCCGGAGACCTATCGCGGGCTGCCGAGCAATCCCGACGGCACGCCGTTCACCGAAGCCGATTTCCGCGATTCGCAAGGCGCGCTGTGCCGTCAGGCGGCGCTCTTCCATGTCTACCGCTTCGAGAACGGATCGTGGAACGAGGTCACGCTCGCGACGCCCGGCGTCACGAAGATTTCCTGGACCGCGCATATCGCGAACAAGAAGGCGAGCTGGTACGACTTTCTCACCTCGCTGGGCGAAGACGGCTACGCGCCGAACCATCCGCTGCGCAACCCAAAGGTCCACGGCAAGGACCGGCTGAAGCTCATCATCGATCCGGGACCGCGCAGCATCGCGGGCGCCAATGCCGGCCCCATCGGTTTCGACAAGAACAATGTGCCGGTAGGTTACAAGGGCGCGAACTTCATCGAAGGCCCGCTTCAGCCTACGGGTGAATCCATCGACACGCTGGGCGAATTGCGCACCGACGCGCAAGGCCGATTGCTGCTGCTCGGCGGGCTGGGGGTTTCGGGATCGACCGCGGAAGAGCCGGTGATCGTCGACTATGCCAACAATAACGATTGGTGGGACGACACCTCCGACGGTCCGGTCCGCGCCACGATCGAGATCGATGGACAGAGCTTCGAAGCCGAGCCGGCCTGGGTGCTGGTGGGTCCGCCGTCCTATGCGCCCGAGTTGCCCAATCTCGTCACCCTCTACGACACGATTTTCGACGCCGCCGTGCGCGCCGGACACTATCCGGCGATCTTCGATCAAGGCTTTTGGAACAAGGGCCCCGGCGGCTATCGGCCCAGCTTCCGCGGCGAGATCGCGCCGTTGCTCGAGCGTCCGACGCTTTATCCATGGGTCGCGGCGATCCCGCCCAAGCCGCACACTTTCGACATGGCGCTGCTGGGAAAAATGGCCACCGTGGACGGCCGCAAAATCGGCGATCCGGGGATGGCGGGCTTGCGCAAGTATATCCTCGATTTCGTGCGTCCGCCGAACAAGGAGAACGTGCTGGTGGGCGAGCGGGGCGCCACGATGATGCCGTTCCTGGCCGGCGACAATTGTCTCAACCCCGGTCATTCGATCGATCGCTATTTGCGCCTCACCGACACCCAGTTCTTCTTTCTCGAGCAATGGGCAGCGGGCTGGTTCGTCGACGACGATCCGGCCTTGCCGGAGCCCGAGGCGATCGCGCGTGGAGTGCTCGAGAACTGCGTCGGCGGCGCTTTCTCGCCCGGCATCGAGATGAGCTGGATTTCGCGCAACCCGCTGATCTACAGCGAGCCCTTCCGCATCAAGGCACGGCCGCCGGGCGATGGGCCGCTCGATCTAGGTTTCGATCCCGACAAAGGCATGGAGCCCGGCGACGTCACGCGCTACATGGCGGTGCCGTGGCAGGCCGATTTCAACGAATGCTCGGCGCAACCGATCGGCGACCGGATCCTGTGGTGGTGGCCGGCGCAGCGGCCGGAATACGTCTATATCGACGTCGAGCCGCGCATGCTGGCGGTCGCGCCCGTGGTGCCTCCCGATCAGGACAGCGGCACGCAGGTGCCCTGGGTCGGCATCGACTTCGACCAGCTCAATCCCGCCTATATGCAGTTCGCGCTCGACATCGAGATGGTGGAGAAGTGGCAGGATCTGGGCTTCATTGTCTTCAAGCAGGCCGGCGGCGGCAAGAAGGAACGCTACGTCGAAGTGCAGCGCCGCCTGCCGCGCAAGAATCTCGCGGGTGCGTGAAAAGGAATTCGACGCCGCGATTTTGGGCGCGGGGCCGGCCGGTTGCGCGACGGCGCTGGCATTGCAGGCGCGCGGGATAGAGCGGGTTCTACTCGTCGATCGCGCGCCGCCGGCAGCATTCATCCCAGGCGAGTCCGCCACCCCGGATATCGCACGGTTGCTGGGCGCGTTCGGGCTCGATTGCGACCTCAACAGGCTCGGCGCGCTTGTCTATTTCGGCAATCTCTCCGCCTGGGGCGGCCCGCCGCAACTCTCGCTGTTCGGCAAGCGCGGCACGGGCTGGCATCTCGATCGCGCGCGCTTCGATAGCTGGCTTCGGCACGAGACTGCATCGCGCGGCGCACGGCTCGCATGCCCGGCGCGGCTTGGCGCCATCGCGCGGCAGGACGGAGGATGGGATCTTGCACTCGAGGGCTTCGATGCGGCGCGCGCGCGCGTGATCGTCGATGCCGCCGGGAGGCGCGCGCCGCTCGCCACGCGTGTCGGCGCGAAACGGCGCAAGCTGGACGATCTTGTGGCGCTTGCCGTTCGTGTTCCGTGCGCCGCGCGACGCGGACTTGCGGGCTATTCGTTCGTAGAATCCTTTGCGGACGGCTGGTGGTATGCCGCCCATGTACCGCCGGCGGACGCCGTCGTCATGCTGATGACCGATCGCGATATCGCGCAGGGCTACCGCGACGGGGCGAGCTTCGTTCGCGCGTGGCGTGACACAACCGAACTCTGCCGGCGCCTCGAAGCGCCCGAACGGTGCGTCTCGCCGCAGATTTTCGCGGCGCATGGCGGCTTTCTCGATCGCGGCGCAGGAGAGGGCTGGATCGCCGTCGGCGACGCATTGCTGTCGTTCGATCCCCTGACATCATCTGGCTTGTCGGGCGCCTTCAACGACGCCGTCGCCGCCGCGGCCGCGATCGAGGAGATGCTGAACGGCGGCGAGCCGAGCGCGGCTTACGCCCACCGCGCCCACGCGGCGCTGAAGCGCTATCTGAGAGAACACGCGGCTTACTACGGCGTCGAACGGCGTTGGCCGACACGCAGTTTCTGGGCGCGGCGGACCCAGCCAATCGGTGCTGCGCCGCGCGCGCCCGCGCAGGCGATGCCTTCAACGCAAGACTTGCCGCCGATCAGATGACCACGAAGGCAATTCTGCGGCGAATCCGCCGTGGCGGCATTTACTGCGCGGCCGCGACGTCGCCCACCCAGAAGTCCCGGATCTCGTGCGGCAAGCAGCCAACGGCATCGTCGATTTCTCCGGCGCTGATTTTCGCGCAGAGCAGGTCGAGCACCGCCGCCAGCGCGACTTCGGCATCGAAGAGCGCATCGTCCCCGAATAGGGAATCCAGCCGCTCGAGCAGCCGGTCCAGCGATCCATGACGGTTTTCGGCGTGTCCCGGCCGCCATTGCTCGAAATAGATGCCGCGCAGAAGCGTCGGCATTTGCGCGGCAAGCTGGGCATTCTCGACCACCGGCAGGTGGTCGCGGATGCCATGCAGGACCTCGCGCAACAGACGCAGCGAACGGCGCTTGTCGTCCCAGCCCATGGCCCCGCCCAGTTCGTTGATCCAAAGATGCGTGACGAGTACGGAATGATCCAACGCGTCCAGGCCGTCAGGGGTCATCGTGTCCTCCACCAGGTTTTTCGCACACTCGCGCGCGCCGCCTGCAATCACATTGCGCCACGTCAAATAACGTTGCGCCCGAACGGCTAGAGTGGGAGCTGGTCTTTTCGGGAGGTGGTGATGAAGAGCTTTGCGTTGCAACGGGGGACCTGGGTTGCCGTCTGCGATGGGCAGAAGGCGCTGCTGTTCGAAAATTCAGGCGATCACGTCCAGCCAAAACTCCGCGTGATCGAGGCGTCCGCCCAGGAAAACCCGCCCACGCACGAGCAGGGCACGTCGCCGCCAGGCCGCACGTTCAGTGGAGCGCATGGCCGTCACGCGGCGGTCGAGGAAAGCGACTACCACAAAGAGGCGGAACGCCAGTTCCTTCGCGCCTTCGCAGCCAAACTGGACGCGCAGATCCGCGAACGCCACCCGCGCTCGCTCATCCTCGTTTCCCCGGCCAAGGCATTGGGAATGATCCGTCCGGAGCTTGCGCCCGCGACGAAGGCGATCCTCATTGCCGAACTGGCGCACGACTACGTCAAGCTGCCCAGCTATGAGATCGAAATGAGGCTGAAGGACTTGCGCGGCGAGTTCTCCGGCGCCCGGCACTGAATCGCGCCGAGAGACCAGGCGATGGCCGAGCGTCCCAAACCACAAAGCAACTTTGGACCAAACTGGAGTTTGGTCCTGCTGGGCCTGTTGCTGATCGGGGCAATGGCGCTCTACGCGCAAATCGGCTCGACGCTGACCGGCACCGAACATATTTCGTACAGCGAGTTCCGCGACCTGCTGTCCAAGAATGCGATTCAGGACGTGGTGGTCGGCCAATCGCAGATTCAAGGCACTTTGAAGCCCGCAAAGAAAGGCCAGGTTGCGAAGACGTTCTCGACCACGCCCGTGGACCCCGCTTTCGCCGCCGAACTCGAGAAGCATCACGTCAAAGTCACAGGCGAAGCTCCGCCGGGATGGTTCGAAAGCCTTCTGGGCTGGATCGTGCCGGCGCTGCTGCTGATGGGCCTGTGGATGTTCCTGCTCAGGCCAGGAGCTGGGGTAGGCGGGTTGATGACGGTCGGCCGCAGCCGCGCCAAGCTGTTCGCGGAGCGCGATCTCAAGGTGACTTTCGCCGACGTCGCCGGCGTCGATGAGGCCAAACAGGAATTGGCCGAAGTCGTGGGTTTCCTCAAGAACCCGGAAGTCTATGGGCGCCTGGGCGCTCGAATCCCCAAAGGCGTTCTGCTCGTCGGCCCGCCGGGAACGGGCAAGACGTTGCTGGCGCGCGCGGTCGCGGGAGAGGCCAATGTGCCGTTCCTCTCGATCACCGGTTCCGAATTCGTGGAGATGTTCGTCGGCGTCGGCGCCGCGCGGGTGCGCGATCTCTTCGAGCAGGCGAGGGCAAGCGCGCCTGCGATCGTTTTCATCGACGAACTCGATGCGCTCGGGCGGGCGCGCGGCATCGACCTGCCGATCGGCGGCCACGACGAAAAGGAACAGACGCTCAATCAGCTGCTTGCCGAGATGGACGGGTTCGATCCGAGCGTTGGCATCATCGTGCTGGCGGCGACCAACCGTCCCGAGATCCTCGATCCCGCGCTGCTCCGCGCCGGGCGCTTCGATCGTCAGGTGCTGGTCGACCGGCCCGATCGGAAGGGGCGCATCGACATCCTCAAAGTGCACCTGAAGAAGATCTCCGCCGCGCCCGACCTCGACATTGACGCCATCGCCGGCCTGACGCCCGGTTTCACGGGCGCCGATCTTGCCAATCTCGTCAACGAAGCGGCGCTTGTCGCAACGCGTCGCGGCGCGGAACGAACGACGCTTGAGGACTTCACGCAGGCGATCGAACGCGTGGTCGCGGGTCTCGAAAAGAAGAGCCGCATCTTGAGCCCGCGCGAACGCGACATCGTGGCCCACCACGAAATGGGGCATGCGCTCGTCGCGATGTCTCTGCCGGGCACGGACCCGGTGCAGAAGGTTTCGATCATTCCGCGCGGCATTGCGGGCCTTGGCTACACCATCCAGCGGCCGACGGAAGACCGCTTCCTGATGAGCCAGTCGGAATTGCGCAACCGCGTTGCCGTGCTGCTTGGAGGCCGCGCGGCAGAGACCCTGGCGTTCGGCGAGGTCTCGACCGGCGCCGCCGACGATCTGACCAAAGCGACCGATATCGCGCGCAACATGGTGGTGCGCTTCGGGATGGCACCGGCATTGGGCCAGGTTGTCTATGAACCGGAAACTGCAACCTTCCTGGGCGGCGCATCAGCTTCATGGCGGCCGCGGGCTTACGGCGAGGCCGCCGCCGACGCCATCGACAAGGCCGTGAAGGATTTGTTGGACACGGGTTTCGCAACAGCGCGCGCCATCCTGGAGCGCAATCGTGCGGTGCTCGAACGCGGCGCCGCGGATTTACTGGCGCACGAGACACTGGACGCTGCTGCACTCGCGGCGCTGGGCAAGGACCTCGTCAAGGAAAACGTGACGCCGCTCTCCAAGGCGGGCTGATCGGCGCGTTCAATCCTGGCCGTCCGCGCCCAGCTTCAACACCACGTCTTTCAACAGATCGGCGATGCGTTGCGGCGTGCGTTTGTCCGCGGGATCGAGGTGGCGCCAATCCGCAGGCACGACCGGCTTTCCGATCCGCACGCGTATCGGACAAAGCCGCGGAACGGCCCTGTCGCGCGGCAGTGCTTCGAAGGCCCCTTGGATCCAGAGCGGAATCACGGGAACCGCCGTCTTCAGCAGCAGATGCCCGATGCCGGGAAGGAAGGCCTGAAGCTGTCCGTCGGGCGAACGCCATCCTTCAGGAAACCAGATGATGCTGTCGCCGCGTTCGAGGATGCGCGAGCTTGTGGCCAGCGCCTGCAAGGGCTGGCGTTCATCCAGCGGATAGCCATGCAGGGCGCGCATCAGCGAACGCTGCCAAGGCTTCGAGAAAAGCAGCTGCGGATCGCCTGCCCAATAGCACCTCCGCAGCATGCGAATGCCCAGCGCAGCCGCGATCGCCGGCGCATCGAGATAGCTCGTGTGATTGGCAATGACGATGCACGGCCCTGATGGGACATTCCCCCGCCCCTCGACGTGGAGCCGGAACAGAGAACGAGAAATGAACCAGTCGAGCGCAAACATAAGTGCGCCGGCGGAATTGGTGACGGCCCCGGTGGGAGCTGACCAGTCCCGCGTCGCGCCCGGCGATGTCGCGGCAACGACTTCTGCGTGCGTCGCGGCAACCAAAAAATCGTGCACGGTCGCCGCACTTCCGATTTGTGCCTCGGAAAGGCGTAGTTTGAGTCTCTCTTCCAGTTCCAGACCGACCGAAATCCATTCGAGCGAGTCGATCCCGAGATCGAGCAATGGACTCGAATCCAATCCGACCGCCGCATTCGGGTAACGCTGGCGCAGCAGATCGAAAGCCCGGCGCGCGATCGGATCGTTGAGCAGTGCTTGATCTTCGCTGGACACGACCGGCGACGGAGCCCGGGTCGGCTGCTGCGCGCGCCGATAAATCTGCGGCAGCAGAAAGCGGCGATATTTTCCAAGGCGCGTGCGCGGCAAGGGTTGGCGCACGATCGCGAAGCCGGAAAGCCGCTCATGGGACGGCAAAGCGCGCGCCCGCGAAGCAAGCTCGACGCGAATGGCGGTGTCGAGATGGATGGCGCCGCCGGCGCGGACCGCATCGAGTGCAGGCACGATCAGCGCAACGAGGCGCCCGTCCTGCTCGAGCACCGCGATTTCGCGGATGTAGCGGCTCTGGGCGTAGATCTTTTCCAGAACTTCAGGATCGACCTTCTTGCCGCCGCCCAGCACCAGCGTGTCCCCGGCGCGGCCCGAGACATAAAGGAAACCATCGCGGTCGAGACGGCCGATGTCGCCAGTGCGAAACCAGCCATCCGTCGTGAACGCGTTCGCACTCGCCTGCGGATTGTCCAGATAATGCGAAAAGACCTGGGGGCCCTTGAGTTCGATCTCGCCGATGCCCGCCATGTCGGGCGCCGCGATGCGCACCGCGCCGACGAACGCTTTGCCCTCGCTGCCCCAGCGCTCGCTGCCCGGCAGATTGGCGGTGAACGAGGACGCGGTCTCGGCCAGCCCATAGCCGCTGCGGAGATCGAAACCCAATGCGAGAAGTGCCCGCAGGCTTTCATCGTCGAGACGCGCCCCGCCCGAAGTGAAGAGCCGAAGCTTCCTGCCGAGCCGCGCGCGGACAGGAGCAAAAAGAGCCCTGCCCAGGTTGAGATTCAGCCGGCGGCGGATATTTCCCGATACCCAAAGCAACCCTTCGAATGCGTGCTTCGGAATCGTCCCCTTGGATTTGATTTGCGCGGCCAGTCCCGAGTAGAGCGCGCTGAAGAGCCGCGGCACGCCGACGATGATGGTCGCCTCGGACATCCGGATCGCGTCGATCAGCTGCGGCCCCGCGATCGTCTCCGGGATGACGACGGCAGCGCCGCTGCCCAATGCGCAAAGGATGCCAACGACATAGGGATAGATGTGGTTGAGAGGAAGCGGCAACAACACACGGTCGCGCGGCGTGGCCAGGCGCGCATGCACAAAGTTCTGGACGACGACATCGATATTGGCGTGGCTAAGCACGATGGCTTTCGGCACACCGGTAGTGCCGGAGGTGAACGCGTACATTGCCACCGCCTGGGGCGAGATTTCCGGAAATGGCCCCGGCGGCGCCCGGCTCAATTCGTCCAGCGGTATGATGCCTTCCGCTGCGCCTTCGTTGCCGAACGCGATGAGTTTTAGCTGCGGCCCCGCCGCTTGCAGTTCGCGCGCACGCGCTACCGGGCAGATGACGCACTTCACGGCGCATTGCGCCAGGATCGCTTGCATGTCGGCGGCGCTTGCCGTCTCATCGATCGGCACGGCGATGAGTCCTGCCGCTGCCAGCGCAAGGCGCGCGACGATCCAATCGAACCCTGCGGGCCCGCTCAGTGCCACGGCGTCGCCACGTTGAAGTCCCGCGCACAAGGCTCCCGTACAAAGGCCATGAACGCGCCGGGTCAATTCCCCGAACGACATCGTCACAGGAGCCCCATTTCTGAGGACGATCAGCGCGGGCGCTTCGCCGCGGCGTTCCATTGCGCCGAACCAAGCGGGCGCAGATGACGATACCCGCACGGCTTCCGGATTCGGCATGTCGTTCATCGACTGGCCCGCTACCGCAAGCGCACCGTGCTGGCCTGGGGCCCCTTTTCGCCACTTTCCTCGTGATACGACACGCGATCGCCGGTCTTGAGCGACGCAAACCTGCCGCCGAGCACGCTGTTGGCGTGGAAATAGATTTCCCGCCCGTCGTCGCCTTCGAGAAAACCGAAATTCCCGCCGGCATCGATGCTGGTGACCTTGCCCTGCGGCTGCGATACGTTTGGCAGCGCGATGCTTTTCATCTTCGTTGCGTGATCGCCGAGTTGCCGCGCGGCCCGGCGAAACGCGTCGTTGACCGCGAAGTTGACCTCCGCCTGACGGCGGTCGCGGGCGCGCGGCGGCGGCTTCACCATCACGTCGCGGCGGCCGGGCAAGGCGAGGCGGATGGTGACGAAATAGGGCTCGCCTGCTCTGTGATGGGCATCGGGCGAACGGATCGCGACCCGGCACGCGGTCATGCGGCCGAACCGGCGCTCGAGTTTGTCGATGTTGTCCTGGATGACCTGTTTGAGATGGTCGGACGGATTGAAGCCCTGAATTTCCAGCTGCAAGGGGGTCTGCATGATTTCGCTCCTCCGGTTGCCCCTTCAATCTAGTCGGCCAGCGGCGCCGGACCTTGACCGAAATCATCAAAACATCCGCGGCGCGCGAATAGGCTCAGGATCGCCAACCGGAGAGAGCCAGCCATGCCCTACGCCGCCAATTCCGACCTGCCGCCCTCGGTGCGCAACCATCTGCCGGCGCACGCGCAATCGATCTATCGTGAGGCCTTCAATCACGCTTATTCCGCGCACGCCCTGGATGCCGACCGCGACGCGATCTCGCACCGGATCGCCTGGACCGCCGTGAAGCGCGGATATGAGAAGCTCGACGGCGCCTGGGTCGCGCGGCAGAACGCATAGCGCCGCAGATTTGAGCCCTGTCAACGATTTGGCCTCGCCCTGCGCCTATCAAGAGTCGGCACGGGAGATCACCTGCGATGACGATCCACAATCCCGAGATCGCCAAGCTGTTCAATCAGTATGCAGTACTGCTCGAGGTCAAGGGCGCCAATCCGTTCCGCGTTCGCGCCTACCGCAACGCCGCGCGCACGATCGGGAACCTGCCGCGCGACGTGGCTTCGATGCTGCGCGAAGGCGCGGACCTGACCGAGCTTCCCGGGATCGGCGAAGACCTTGCGCACAAGCTGGCGGACATCGTCGCGAGCGAGCAATTCGGCGAGCTGGAAAAGATCAAGCATCAGGTGCCGGCCGCGCTTGCGGAGCTCACCGAAGTGCCCGGTATCGGCCCCAAACGCGTCAAGACGCTGTTCAAGACATTGAAGATCGAATCGCTGGACGAGCTCTTCAGCGCGGCGCGCGCCGGCCGGCTGCGCAAGGTCAAGGGCTTGGGCCCGAAGCTCGAAGCCGGCATCGTCAAGATCGCACGCAAACACAGCGGCGCGCCCAAACGCTATAAGCTCTCGGACGCGCGGCAGATCGTGGATTCGCTGCTGCCCTATCTTCAAGCGTCCAGCGGCGTCATCAAGGCGATCGTCGCCGGAAGTTACCGGCGGAGAAAGGAAACCGTAGGTGACCTCGACTTCCTTGTCGCGGCAAGGAAAAACACCAACGTCATCGAGCGCTTTGTGCGCTATGGCGAAGTGGCCGAAGTCCTGGCGAAGGGCGCGACCAAGGCGTCGGTCCGCCTGAAATCGGGCATGCAGGTCGACCTGCGGGTCGTGCCCGAGAACAGCTATGGCGCGGCCCTCGTCTATTTCACGGGTTCGAAGGCGCACAACATCGCGTTGCGTGCCAAAGGTCTGAAACGCGGCCTCAAGATCAACGAATACGGCGTCTTCAAAGCCGGCCGCCGGCTCGTGGGTGCCACGGAAGCGGATGTCTATTCAAAACTCGGCATGGCCTACGTCGAGCCGGAACTGCGTGAAAACCAAGGTGAGATCGAAGCCGCGATCGAGGACACGTTGCCGAACCTCATCCGCCTCGCCGATGTCAAAGGCGATCTGCATGTTCACACCGAAGCCAGCGACGGCGACGGCACGATCGAGGAGATGGTCGAAGCCGCGAGAGCACTCGGCTACGACTATGTCGCGATCACCGACCATTCCAAGCATATCGGCATCACCCACGGCCTCGATACCAGGCGGCTGGCGGCGCAGAACAGGCGTATCGACCGACTGAACGCGAAATTCCGCGACATTACCATCCTGAAATCCGCGGAGGTCGACATCCTGCCCGACGGCAAGCTCGCACTCGGCGATGGCGCCCTGTCCGAGCTCGATCTCGTGGTGGCTGCAGTTCACTCGAATTTCAACCTGACGGCCGAGCAGCAGACCGAGCGCATGATTCGCGCGATGGACAATCGCAACGTCAACATCATCGCCCATCCCTTCGGACGGCTGATCGGCGAGCGCGAACCCTGCGAGCTCGATCTTGGACAACTGATGCGCGCGGCCATCGAGCGGGGCTGCTTCCTGGAACTCAATGCCCAGCCCTCGCGGCTCGACCTTTCCGACACGCAGTGCCGGATGGCGAAAGAACTGGGCCTCAAAGTCGTGATTTCCACGGACGCGCATTCGCCCTCAACGCTGTCCTATATGCGTTACGGCGTCGATCAGGCGCGGCGGGGCTGGCTCGCGGCAAAGGACGTGCTCAACACGCGTCCCTTGAACGAGTTCCGCCGCGCCTTGAAGCGCCGCTGACCAGGCCCGAGATCAGCCGCTCTGCTGCGCACCTTCCGCCGGCTGCTCGGCCTTCTTGGTCAGGTCTTCGCCGGTCTGCTGATCGACGACCTTCATCGACAATCGCACCTTGCCGCGATCATCGAAGCCGAGCAGCTTCACCTTCACCATGTCGCCTTCCTTGACCACGTCGCTGGTCTTGGCGACGCGCTTGGACGCGAGTTCAGAAATGTGCACCAGCCCGTCGCGCGGACCGAAGAAGTTCACGAAGGCGCCGAAGTCCATCACCTTCACGACCTTGCCGTCATAGATCTCGCCGATCTCGGGTTCGGCCACGATCGACTTGATCCAGCGCAGCGCCGCCTTGATTGAATCCGCATCGGCGGAGGCGATCTTCACCGTGCCGTCGTCTTCGACGTTGATCTTGGCGCCGGTCTTTTCGACGATCTCGCGGATTACCTTGCCGCCGGTGCCGATCACTTCGCGGATCTTGTCGGTCGGGATCTTGATCTGCTCGATGCGCGGCGCGTGCTCTCCGAGCTGGTCGCGCGCGTGGCCGAGCGCCTTGTTCATCTCGGAAAGGATGTGCAGGCGACCCTGCTTCGCCTGGTCCAGCGCGGTGCGCATGATCTCTTCGGTGATGCCGGAGATCTTGATGTCCATCTGCAGCGCGGTGATGCCTTCGTCCGTTCCCGCGACCTTGAAGTCCATGTCGCCCAGATGGTCTTCGTCGCCCAGGATGTCGGAGAGCACCGCATGGCGGTCTCCTTCCAGGATTAGGCCCATGGCGATGCCGGCGGTCGGCTTCTTGATCGGCACGCCCGCATCCATCAGCGCAAGGCTCGCCCCGCAAACCGACGCCATCGAGGAAGAGCCGTTCGACTCGGTGATCTCGGAGACCACGCGGATCGTGTAGGGGAACGTATCCTTCGACGGCAGCATGGGGTGGATCGCCCGCCAGGCGAGCTTGCCGTGACCCACCTCACGGCGACCCGGCGCGCCCATTCGTCCCGTTTCACCCACCGCATAGGGCGGCATGTTGTAGTGGAGCATGAAGTGCTCCTTCTGCAGCCCTTCCAGCGTATCGACGAACTGCTCGTCCTCCGTGGTTCCCAGGGTCGCGATCACCAACGCCTGGGTCTCGCCGCGGGTGAAGATGGCCGAGCCATGGGTGCGCGGCAGCGCGCCGACTTCGGCGACGATGGGGCGCACGGTGACGAGATCGCGCCCGTCGATGCGCTTCTTGGTGTCGAGCACCGCGTTGCGCATGACATGCGCTTCGACATCATGCATCAGAGCGGAAAAGGTGTTCTTCGCGACCTTGCCTTCGGTTTCGCCAACGTATTTCTCCGCCAATTTGTTCCGCACCGCAGAGATGGCGTCGCGGCGGGCATGCTTCTCGCGTATCTGGAAAGCCTGCGCAAGCTCCGCGCCGGCTTCGCGCTTGAGCGTTTCGCGCAGCGCCGCATGGACGTCTTCCGGCAGCGCACGCGGCTCCTTGGCCGCGCGTTCGGCAAGGCGGATGATGGTGTCGATCACCGGCTGCATGCCGCGATGACCGAACATGACGGCGCCGAGCATGACCTGTTCATTCAGCTCCTGCGCCTCGGATTCGACCATCAGCACAGCGTCACGCGTTCCGGCGACCACGAGATCGAGCGTCGAGCTCGGCATCTCGTCGATCATCGGATTGAGCTTGTACTCGCCGTCGATGTAGCCCACGCGCGCTGCCCCGATCGGGCCCATGAAGGGAACGCCGGAGAGCGTCAACGCCGCAGACGCGGCGACCATGCCGACAATGTCCGGGTCGTTCTCCATGTCATGGCTAAGCACCTGCACCACGACCTGCGTCTCGTTGCGATAGCCTTCGGCGAACAGCGGGCGGATCGGACGGTCGGTCAGACGCGAGATCAGCGTCTCGCGCTCGGTCGGCGCGCGCTCGCGCTTGAAATAGCCGCCCGGGATCTTGCCAGCGGCGTAATAGCGTTCCTGATAGTTGACGGTGAGCGGAAAGAAATCGATGCCTTCCTTGGGCGCCTGCGCGCTCACGACGCTCGCGAGCACCACGGTCTCGCCATAGGTCGCGACGACGGCGCCGTCGGCCTGACGGGCGACCTTGCCGGTTTCCAGGACGAGCTTGCGCCCGGCCCATTCCAGTTCCTCACGGACGATATTGAACATTCTTCACTTCCTTCGTACCCGGGGCCGGATTGCCGCGGGGGTTGTTCGCCGGACCTTGTCCTGCGAACGCATAGGCGCGCTTCCGCGACTATCGCGGTGCGCGCGAATCTCTTGATGGCAAGGCAGGCCGTCTTTCAGCGGCGCAGACCCAACCGGCCGATCAGCGTGTCATAGCGCGCGCTGTCCTTGGCCTTGATGTAATCGAGGAGCCGGCGGCGCTGCGACACCAGCTTGATCAGGCCGCGGCGCGAGTGGTTGTCCTTGGTATGGGTCTTGAAGTGTTCGGTCAGGTTGTTAATGCGCTCGGAGAGCACAGCCACCTGCACCTCGGGAGAGCCGGTGTCGCCGGACTTCGCCCCGTATTCCTTCATCAGTTCCTGTTTGCGTTCGGTAGTGATCGTCATTGGTTTTCCCGGTCATCCGATGGCGAAGTTGAACACACGGAACGGCCGCAATTCCCCTTCGGCGAAGCTTGCGAGCGCCACCGGCTCGCCATCCCCGGTCGAAAGAAAGACCGTGAGCCCTTGAAGATCGTCCACTCCTTGCGCGCATTCCGCAATCCGCGCGAATTCTTGGCGACGGACCAGGATCGGATTGCCGCTTTTCAGGCGAACCGCATCTTGCCCCGTCACGGCCAGCGCCGGGATGCCGTCCAGCGCGGTCGAGAGAGGCCTCAGGTGCTCGAAAGCGGCGGGACTATGCATAAAACCCTTCAAGGTTTCCAGCCCGACCGCGTCTTCGATCTTGAAATTTCCTATCGCGATCCGTCTCAGTTTTGAAACATACCCCAATGTTCCAAGGATGCGGGCCAAATCCCGGACCCAAGCGCGAACGTAAGTCCCCTTGCCGCAGACCATCTCGAATTCGGCGGTGTCAGCGTTCGGCATCTCCAGCAGTTTGACGCGCGCGACGAAGACCGGGCGCGGCGCGAGCGTCACCGGCTCGCCATCCCGAGCCAGGTCATAAGCCCGCTCGCCATCGATCTTGATTGCCGAATACGCGGGTGGAATCTGAACGATTTCGCCGGTGAGCGCCGGGATCGCCAGCTCGATCTGTTCGCGCGTGGGACGCCGCTCCGAGCAGCCGGTGATGGCGCCTTCGGCATCGTCGCTGTCGCGGCTTTCGCCCCAGGCCGCGGTGAAGCGATAGGTCTTCTGGGCGTCCATCGCATAGGAAACCGTCTTGGTCGCTTCGCCCAGGGCGACCGCAAGCACGCCGGTCGCCATCGGATCGAGCGTGCCGGCATGTCCTGCTTTCTGCGCATCGAACACGCGACGCACCGCGCCCACGGCTTGAGTGGACGTTACCCCTCGGGGCTTGTCGAGGATTACCCAGCCATGGACGGCGTGACCCTTTTTCCTGCGCCCCATTCACGCATCTCCATAGCCGAAACGGCGGACCCAGGGCTGCAAGAGCGGCATGACTGGGGCCATAGGCGTTGCGAATGGCTTCCAGCGATCGAAGCTCTCGCTCGACAGGCCGCGCCCGATCTGGGAAGCGCCGGGTGTCGCAATATCGCGGTTGCGCGCGCGCTCGGCAAAGCCTTCGAGCGCCGTGTCCGGCTGCACGCCAAGGAAGGCGCACAGCGCACCGGTCGTTTCCTCGAAGCGGGCGACGAGATCCTCGTTGCGGATGTCGAAAAAGGGCAGTCCCAGTTTTGCCCGGTAGATTTCAGACAGGCGCATCACGGCATCGTAATAGATGGCGGTGCTTTCGAGCGTCAACAGCTCGTAGTGCTGCCGCGAGATCTCGAAGCGGCGGCGGAAGCAGGAGAACACCACGTCGCGTGGATCGCGCAACGCGAAAATGATCTTTGCCTGCGGAAACAGGCGCGCCACCAGGCAAAGATTGACCGAGTTGAGCGGCATCTTGTCGACCAGCACGCCCTTCGGCGCGTTGAAACCGTTCCAACGGGCACGGCTCCAATAAGCCTCGCGATGGCTGTCCAGTTCGCTTTCGTCCATCGCCGTGAATCGGTCGAGGCCTTCGTCGCTTGCGGCGAGATCGAGCGAAGCGGCGAGCGTGCGTCTCTCGTCCAATGCGGAAATATCGGGATGCGCATCCAGAATGTTTGTCAGCAGCGTCGTTCCCGAGCGCGGGAAACTCACCAGAAACGCATGCGTCCTCACGGGACTCTCGCCGGCTCTGGAATGCCATTTCGAGGCAGGGTTGCGCTCGACATAAGCAGCGATGCGGCGCGCGCGTGCAAGAGCTGTTTCACCGGCGCCCGGCGGCGGAGCGTAGAGCTTTCGAAGCGCCTCGCCCGATCCGGCATAGGATTTGTACGCCGCGTCGTACCGGCCCGCCGCCGCGAGAATGTCTCCCAGAATGCTTTCGGCCATCGCGCGGACATAACCACCGGCGCCGGCCAGACCGAGAACTGCTCGCACGCGCTGCTCGGCCTCTGCGAAATTCTTCCCGTCCAAATCGGCCAAGGCGACCGCAAAACTCGCCATCACCTGATCCGGGTTGCGCGCAAGTGCCTTCATCCCCGCGTCGCGCGCCGTCGCCATGTCGCCGCGCGTGGATGAAAGAAAGGCGAGACGCGCGGCCGCATCGATGTTCGAAGGATCGAGCGCAAAGGCGCACTCATATTCCTGCGCCGCGCGCTTGAATTCGCGCAGCTGCTCCAGCGCAATCGCGGCGTCGTAGCGAAGACTGGGATCTCGCGGGGCGAGCGCAATGACGGTATCGAAGGCACGGGTCGCCTCGTTGGTGCGCTCGAGCCGCGCCAGACAGGTCGCTCTTGCCGCGAGCGCGTCGACGTTTCGAGGATCGAGCCCGGCCGCCTGCGATGCGAGCGCGAACGCCGCTTCGGTCTCACCCAGTTCCATTTTGCGATAGGCGCACAACGCCAGGAACTGCGGGTGCACCAGACCCGCAGCAAGCGCGCTTTCCGCCACCTGCACGGCACCCGCCCGATTGCCGCTGCGCATCGCCTCGGCCAGCGCACGCAACGCGCGCTCTACGTTCTCGGCCTCACGCATCGTCAAATCCTGCATGGCGCGCCCAAATCTCGAGCAACGGCGTTGCGTCCTGTGCGCGCTCCGGGGACCTTGTGCAGGCCGCGCGCCGATGTCGTTCAAGCACCGCCGTCATCTTTGAGATCGCGTTGCACCCGGTCGGAGCGAAGCAGGGTTTCGATCTTCTCCGCTTCGGCGAAGGACGTGTCTTCGACGAATCGGAGTTCGGGCGTGAACTTAAGCGCGATGCTCCGGCCCATCTGACCGCGCAAAAAGCCCTTGTGCCTGTTGAGCGCGGCCACGATCTGTGCGGCATTACGGCCGCCCAACGGCTCGACGAAAACGGTGGCGTGGCGCATGTCGGCGGAAGGCTTGACCTGCGTCACGGTGATCGAGACCCCTTCCAGATCGGCATCGCGGATCTCGCCGCGCATCAGGATTTCCGCCAAGGAGTGGCGCAGCAACTCGCCCACGCGCAACTGGCGTTGCGAGGGACCATGCTCGGCATGCGGCGCGCGGTGCCGTGTCACTGCGCGTCCTCATAGCCATAGGCATCCACCCAACGCCGCAAGAACGGCATGACGGTTGCCATTTGTGGGCGATAGTTGCGCCACTGTCCCAGGCCGCCGCCGCTCAGTCCCTTCTCGAGCTGTGCGGCGCTCGGCGTCGTAACCTCACGGCCGGTATGCTTGGGTTCGAATCGCTTCATGGTCTCCGTGCCCTGCACGCCCAGGAAGCGGCAAATGCCGTCCATTTCGCCCATGAAATCGTCGACCATGCGTTCGAGCCGGACCTCGTGCAGATCCAGCGAAAGAACGCTGCGGTATACTGCAACCAACGACATCACCGCGTCGTAATAGCGCGCGGCACTTTCGAGCGTCACCAGTTCCGCCATTTGCGGTGTCATGCCGAAGCGGCGGCGGAAGGAGGAGAACACGACGTCGCGCGGATCGCGCAGCGCGAGCAAAATCTTCGCCGCGGGGAAAAGCTTGGCGATCAGGCACAGCACGACCGAATTCATCGGCAGCTTGTCGACAAAGACGGGCCGAATCAGCGGCATCTTGGACTCGCGCGCCCTGCGCCAATAGGCATCGCGGCACTCCTGGAGCGCGTCGGGGCCCAACGCCGCGAAGGCGTCGAGCGCCGCCTCGCTGTCGGTGGCGGGATAGCTGTCCATCAATGCGTCGCGTTCCGCCATCACTTCCATGTCGGGATGGGTCGCGAGCACGTTTTCGAGCAGCGTCGTTCCGGAACGCGCGAAGCCGAGCAGGAAGACATGCGTCTTGATCGGTGAAGGGGCCGGGACGGGCTGGCCGATCCACCGGGCTTTGTCCGCGCGCGAAAAATAACTCTCAAGCTGCTTGACGCGCAGGAATTGGCTTCCCGCATTCGGTCTGACGTAGGCGGATCGCAGGATGTCACCCTTGCGCGCGTAGTATTCGAAGGCGCGCGCATAGTCGCCCCTGGCGTCCAACGCATCGCCGATGATGCCGTTGGCGGTGGAGCGCGCCTGCACGTCGGCGGTCTTGCTGTCGGCGATCGGCTTGAGCCGCGCTTCCACACCTTCCGCATTTCCGGAATCGATTTCGGCCAGCGAAAGCGCAAATGCGCCGAAGGGATTGACGGGATCACCGTAGAGCGCGCGGCGCCCCAGATCGCGCGCCTGCACGAAATCGCCCTGCAGCGCGCAAAGATAGGCAAGCTGACCCGCCGACGCACTGTGATTGGGATTGGCGAGAAGTGCAGCCTGATAGGTCTTGCGCGCCTGGCCGAGCATATTGGCGCACTCGTAGGCGAAACCCTTGTTATAGAGAAGCGCCGCCGATTTCGGTGCGATGGCGAGGGCGCTGTCGAAGGCCGCAATCGCCTCGGTATAGTTCTGTGTGGCGACCAGGCACAGTCCCAACGCGCCCAGCGCGACGGGATCGTTCGGGGCAAGGGCCGCGGCGCGGCGTCCGCTCGCTTCGGCGCGGCTGAAGTCATGGCTCTTCAGGTGATGGTGCACCGCCATCGCCATGAGCCAGCCGTCTTCGATGCCCGCGCCCTGCGCCTCCGCGGCGAGACGGCAAGCTTCGTCGACATTGCCGGCGCGTTGCGCCTGTTCGACGGCGCGGCGATAGTCCGGCAGGTTCCGCAAGATACTGGCCATTTCTAGTCCTTCTCATACCCGAGCTTGGCGATCCAGGGCTCCAAAACCGGCATCGCCGGCAAGAGCGTCCGGCGATAGGCGCGCCACTGGCCCATGCCGGATCGGTAGAGACCGCGCGCGACCTGGACGGCGCTGGGGGTCAGAACTCCTCTTTGGAGCGCGGTTTCGGAGAAGTCGAGCATCTTAGGATCGAAATCGAGGCCGAGGAACGCCGCGGTATCCGCGCTGCATCCCTCGAGGTCTCCCACCAGATCTTCGTAGCGCAGCCGGAAGAAGGGAAGCGGCAGCAGGTTCTCGCCCAGCTCGCAAAGCTCCATGACCGCCGCGTAGAAGGCGCTCGCGTCCTCCAACCGCAACAGTTCGTACATGAGGGCGGACATCTCGAAGCGCCGGCGAAAACAGCTCAACACCACGTCCCGCGGATCGCGCAACGCAAGCAGGATCCGAGCCGAGGGAAACAAGCGGGCAATGACCGGCAGATGGAGCGCATTGAGCGGCAATTTGTCGACGAAGGCTTTCCGGTCCAGCTTTGCGCCCCCCTTGCGCACCTCTGCCCAATAGGCATCGCGATAACGTCCAAGTCCTTCTTCCGTCTCTGCGGTCAGCTTGTCCAGGCCGTCCAGCGGCAGAACGAAATCCTCGATGGCGGCCGCCAGACAGTCGCGCTCTTCGAGGGTTTCGACGTCGCGATGACTGGCAAGGATTTGTTCCAGCAATGTCGTGCCGGAACGCGGAAAGCCGATCAGGAACACATGCGTCGCGACGGGTCCCGGCGCTTGGGAAGGTTCGTTACGCGGAAATTCAAGCTCTTTCATGCGCGTTGCGACGCGGCGTGCGCGCGCGAGAGCGCGTTCGCGGCCCTCAGCTTCGAATACCGGGCGGTACAGTTCGCGAAGGAGTTCGTTCCCGCGCGCGTATTGCAGGTACGCCTCCTCTGTCCGGCCCAAACCGTCGAGGGCGTCCGCCAGCAGACCATGGGCGATGGCGCGATTGACGGGCGCGAGCTTTGGAGCGTGAAGCAACCTCTCCACGCGCCGACACACGGAATCGAAATCGCGCGCTTCCAGATCGAGTTGGGCAAGCGCCAGTTCGGCTGCGGTCTCCTGCGGATTGGCGCGCAGTGCGCGCGCGGCCAGGTCCCGCGCCTTGACAGCTTCACTGCGCGATGCCGCCAGCGACGCAAGTCTGGCGAGCGCGCCGGAATGGGCGGGCTCCACGTCGAGCACACGCTCGAATTCCCGCTCGGCACGGGTCCAATCATGCGTTTCGCCCAATGACGCGGCCTTGTTGTAGCGCGCGGCAGCCAGCTTCGGCGCCAGCCGCAGTACCGTGTCGTAAACCGGGATGGCTTCATTGTGACGGCCAAGCCGCGCCAGCGCGATCGCTTTGGCGTGCAGGGCTTCGGGGCTGCGGGGCGTGGAATCGAGCGCCAGGATTGCCCGCTCCAATGCGCGCGCCGGCATGTTTCCTTCCAGATCGCGAAACGCCGCAAGCGTCAGCAGGCTGGGATGGGCCGCGCCGCCATCGACAGCCGCGCCCGCGACGCGCATGGCATCGGCCATGTTGCCCGCGCGCAAGAGCGTCTCAACCTGCTTCAGGATCTGGGTCGGCAGCAGGGTCACGGCGCGCGCCGGATGGTCTCGGCCCGGCAAGCCCCGATCACACGGCCCTTTCGCATGCGCTAGTCCTCGTATCCGTAGCGAGCGACATAGGGAGCAAGCACCGGCAGCACCGGCGCCATTTGCTTTGCGTAGGATCGCCATTGGCCGATGCCCCCGCGATAGAGCCCGCGAGCGACCTGCGGCGCGCTTGGGGTTCGGATCAGGCGCTTGCGCGCCGTCTCCTCGAAATCGCACATCGCATCCTCGTACGGCACCCCCATGAATTGGCAAATCGCCCGGACGCGCGGTTCGAATTCCTCCACCAGATCCTCGTAACGCGACGCGAAGCAATCGAGCGTGAGGTTGCCGCGGCAGAATTCCGCAAAGTCCATCGTTGCCGAATAAAAATCGGCTGCACTTTCAAGCGTGAACATCTCGATCATGAACGACGACAGGTGGAAGCGGCGGCGAAAGCAGCTGAGCACGCAATCGCGCGGGTCGCGCAGCGCCAAGAGCATCTTTGCATGTGGAAACAGCTTGGCGATCAAGGCCCAGTTGAGAATGTTGAACGGCTGCTTGTCGACGAAGACCGGTCGGTCGAGCCGGGCGCCTGCAGACCGCGCCGCCATCCAATAGGCATCGCGCCAGGCCGCCAGGTCGTCGCCGACCATCGCTGCCAGCCGCGCCATGCCATCCGGCGGGAGGACGAATTCGGCCATCGCGCCGGCAAGACAGTCGCGTTCCTCCAGCGCCTCGATCCGATCATGGCTTGCCAGGACCTGTTCGAGCAGCGTCGTGCCTGAACGCGGGAATCCGACCAGAAAAACATGCGTCTCGACCGGTGCGCGATAGGCGCCGGCGTCGCAATTGCGCCAGGCTTCGAGACCCTTCTGTTCGAGCCAAGCCGCGATACGCCGCGCGCGCGCCGGCACGCGTTCCAGCCTGAGCGAGCCGTAAACGGCATCGTGAAGATCCTTAAAGGTACGATTGGCGCGCTGGTAATGGTCGAAAGCTTCCGCATGGCGGCCCAGACCGTCCAGGGCGTCGGCACTGAGGCTTTCGGCGGAGCTGCGATTGTGCTGGCTGCGGTCGGCGAGTAGCGGTGACATGAGCCTCAGCACAGCATCGAAATTGCGGTCGCCCAGCTCGAGTTGGGCGAGCGCGAGCAGCACGGCCGGCTCGTTGGGCTTGAGCTTGAGCGCTCTTTGCACGAGATCGCGCGCACGCCGGGTCTCCCCCTGTGTCGCTGCGACCCAGGCCAGATGCGCCGCAGCGCCGCCATGATCTGGGTCCATCTCGATAGCGCGCTCGTACTCGCGCTGCGCCTGCTCCCACTGGCCGACTTCCTCCAGGGAAAGTCCCTTGTGGTAATGGGCGTCGGCATTGCCAGGAGCGGCACAAAGGCAATCGTCATAGGCGCGGATCGCTTTCTCGTGCTGCCCCAGACCGGCATGCGCCATGCCGAGGATCTGCAGTGCCTCGTGCCCGCGAGGCTTCAACTTAAGTGCGCGCTGCGCAAAGGAGAGCGCGGCCGCCGGCGCATTCTCCTCCATCTCGTAGAGCGCCGAAAAGACGAAGACGTGATAGTGGACGATGCCGCGCGCAGCCGCGTCGCGCGCAGCTTTGATCGCCTGCGGCGCGTCGCCTGCCCTGATATGCGCCTCGATCTGCCGAAGAATCTGCGCCTGCTGAAGCGGCGTCATAACGCTCGCTGGATCGTCTCGACCTCGAAGGCCTCGATCACGTCGCCCTTCTGCATGTCCTGGTAGTTGGCGAACGCCATGCCGCATTCCTGACCGGACTGCACCTCGCGTACTTCGTCCTTGAAGCGCTTGAGCGTCGAAAGCTCGCCTTCGTGGATCACGACGTTGTCGCGGATCAGACGCACCTTGGCGCCGCGGCGCACCACGCCTTCGGTGACGCGGCAGCCGGCGACCTTGCCCACCTTGGAGATGGCGAAGACTTCCAGCACCTCGGCGTTGCCGAGGAACTTCTCGCGAAGCTCCGGCGCCAGCATGCCCGACAGCGCCGCCTTCACGTCGTCGATGACGTTGTAGATGATGTTGTAATAGCGGATTTCGACGCCGTCGCGCTTGGCGCGTTCGCGTGCCAGCTTGTCGGCGCGTACGTTGAAGCCGATCACCACCGCACCGCTGGCATGGGCCAGGATGACATCGCTTTCGGTGATGCCGCCGACACCGGCCTGCAGCACCTGCACCCCGACCTCGTCGGTCGAAAGCTTGGTGAGCGCGCCCTGGATGGCTTCCGAGGAGCCCTGCACGTCGGCCTTGAGCACGAGCGGCAGCAGCCGCTTCTCGCCCGCCTCGCGCGTCTTGAGCAGCTGGTCCAGGGTCTGGCGCGAAACGGTCGCGTGGCGCGCTTCGCGGCGCTTGCGGGCGCGATATTCGGTGACTTCACGGGCGCGCGCATCGCTTTCGACGACGACGAATTCCTCGCCGGCTTCGGGCGTGCCGGAAAGACCGAGCAGTTCGACAGGCATCGACGGCCCCGCTTCGGCGAGCGACTCGCCGCGATCGTTCTGCAGCACGCGCACGCGGCCCCATTCCGATCCCGCGACGACGATGTCGCCGACGCGCAGCGTTCCGCGCTGCACCAGCACGGTGGCGACGGGTCCGCGGCCGCGGTCGAGCTTGGCCTCGATCACAGCGCCTTCGGCGGCGCGTTCCGGATTGGCCTTGAGGTCGAGGATTTCCGCCTGCAGCGCGATCGCCTCGAGCAGCTTGTCGAGGCCGATGTTCTTGGTGGCGGAGACTTCGACCGCCTGGGTGTCGCCGCCCATGTCTTCGACCTGGATTTCGTGCTGCAGCAGCTCGGTCTTGACCCGCGTCGGATTGGCGTCGCCCTTGTCGATCTTGTTGATCGCGACGATGATCGGCACATGCGCAGCCTTGGCATGCGCGATGGCTTCCACCGTCTGCGGCATGACGCCATCGTCGGCGGCGACCACCAGCACGACGATGTCGGTGACGCGCGCACCCCGCGCGCGCATGGCCGTGAACGCCGCATGGCCGGGCGTATCGAGGAACGTCACCTTTTGACCGCTCTCCAGCGTCACCTGATAGGCGCCGATATGCTGCGTGATGCCGCCGGCTTCTCCGGCCGCGACGTCGGTCTTGCGCAGCGCATCGAGCAGAGATGTCTTGCCGTGGTCGACATGGCCCATGATCGTCACCACCGGCGGGCGCGAAAGCAGAGTGACCTCTTCATCGACGGCACCCTTCAGTCCTTCGAGCACGTCGGACTCCGCGACGCGCTTGACGGTGTGACCGTATTCCGCTGCGACCAGCTCGGCGGTGTCGGCATCGACGGTGTCGTTCACCGTCGCCATGATGCCGTTCTTCATCAGGACCTTGATGACGTCGACGGCGCGCCGCGCCATGCGGTTGGCGAGTTCGGCGACCGTGATCGTTTCCGGAATCGTGACTTCGCGCGGACCGACAGGTCCCGCGGCCTGAGCCTGCGCGCCCTTGTTGATGCGTTGGAGATGGCGTTTGTACGACGCCACGGACCGCGTGCGCTCTCCCTCGTCATCGGAGAGGGCGCGCGCGATGGTGAGCTTTCCGCGGCGGCGCGTGTCGGCGCCTTTCTTGGCGACCGGGGCCTTGGCCGGCGCCTTGGCGCCCTTTTTTGCCGTGCTTTCTTCTTCCTCTTCCTGATTGAAGCGGGCACGGCGCGCCGCGTCCGAGGCCGGCGCGGCAGTGGTTGCCGTCGCAGGCTGGGCCGGCTTTTCGAGCCTGCGCGCCGCCTCTTCCTCGGCATGGCGCTTGGCCTGTTCCTCGGCCGCCTTGCGTGCGTCTTCTTCAGCCTTGCGCTTCTCGGCAGCGGCGCGCTCGCTCTTGAGCCGCGCCTCCTCGACGGCGCGGTGCCGGGCTTCCTCCTCCGCGCGCTTGCGGGCTTCTTCTTCGTAGACGCGCGCATCGCTCAAGGCCTTGCTGCGCGCGACCTTTTCCTCGTCGGTGAGCTGGCGCAGCACCACGCCGCGAGGCTGCGCGGGCGCGGCGGCTTCCACAGCGGGCGCAGCCTTGGGCAGCGGAGCTTGCGCGCGCTCTGCCGGCTTTGCGGGTTCGACGCGCGTGCGCTTCTTCTCCACCACCACCGCCTTGGTGCGGCCGTGGCTGAAGCTCTGCTTGACGGTGGACGTCTCCGTCTTCTTCAGGGAGAGCGTTTTGGCAGACCTGCGCGTCGTTTCGTTGGCGTCGTTCATACGTGTCTTTCGTTCGGTACGCGGAAGCCGGCGAGCCGGCGCGCGTCTTGGATCAATCTTTCGGCCAGCCGCCCCGGCTTGAGGGCTGCATGTACCACATTCTCGCGGCCCAAGGCCAAGCTCAATTCGGCCGCATCAAGTGCTTCAAATACCTGGATTTTCAGTCCGCGCGCCGTGCATGCCTGACGCAGCTTGCGCCGCCCGTCCAAGGCGCCGTCGCGTGCCTCGATGAGGAGCGCCGGCGGCGTCTTCGCATCGAACGCGTGAAGCACATTGTCGAAACCAAGGATAAGCTGCCCCGCGCGGCGCGCGAGCCCCAGATCGCCCTGCATCTTGGCCACCAATCTGCGCTCGACGCGATCGGCGAGATCGGGCGTGGCGCGGACTTTCCCCTTGGCCACTTTCGAGAACAGGTTCTTTGCCACCGCCGCGTCGACTGCAGCACGTATCGCCCGGACCCAGAGTCCGCGTCCCGGCAGGATCGCGGCAACATCGGGAACGACCTCGCCTTCGGGATCGACGGCAAAGCGCACGAGCTGGCCGTCCGGTAGCACTTCGCCGCTGACGATGCAGCGCCGCTCGCGCAGGCCGTCTTTTCGGCCGCGTGTTTCGTCGAGAAGTGCGATGCCGTCGAGCGAGCTCAAGCCGCGCCGCCCTCCGCCGCTTCCGGTTCGGCCGCTTCGGGCGTTTCCTCGATCCAGCCAGCCTTGACGCGCGCGTCCATGATGATCGCGTTGGCATCGTCGGAGGTGAGATTGAAGCCCTCCAACGCGCCCGCGACACGCACCCGTTCCTTGTCCTTGCCGACATCGTAGTAGCCGAGCAGATCGTCGGTGGCGCATCCGGCGAGATCTTCGAGCGTCTTGATGCCGGCTTCGCCGAGCGACACGGCCATTGCCGGCGTGATGCCCTGGACTTCCATCACGGGATCCTCGACGCCGAGCGCGACACGCTTCTCGTCCAGCTCCCTGTTCCGCGCCTCAATGAATTCCACGGCGCGGTTCTGAAGCTCCTGCGCGGTCTCCTCATCGAAGCCTTCGACGGAAGCAAGCTCGTTCAGCGGCACGTAAGCCACGTCTTCGATGCTCGCAAAGCCTTCCGAAGCCAGGAGCTGCGCCACGGTTTCGTCGACGTCCAAGCTCTCCATATAGAGCTTGGTGCGCTCGGCGAACTCCTTCTGGCGGCGCTCGCTTTCTTCCGCTTCGGTCAGGATATCGATCTGCCAGCCGGTGAGCTGCGAGGCCAGGCGGACATTCTGGCCGCGGCGGCCGATGGCGAGCGAGAGCTGCTCGTCGGGCACCACCACCTCGACTCGGTGCGTGTCTTCGTCGAGCACGACCTTGGTCACTTCCGCCGGCGCCAGCGCATTGACGATGAAGGTCGCGGGATCGGCAGACCAGGGAATGATGTCGATGCGCTCGCCCTGAAGCTCCTGCACCACCGCCTGCACGCGCACGCCGCGCATGCCGACGCACGCGCCGACGGGATCGATCGAGGAATCCTTGGAGATCACGCCGATCTTCGCGCGGCTGCCGGGATCGCGCGCCACGGCGCGGATCTCGATGATGCCATCGTAGATCTCCGGCACTTCCTGTGCGAACAGGCGCACCATGAACTGGGGATGCGAGCGCGAGAGGAAAATCTGCGGTCCGCGCGCTTCGCGGCGCACATCGTAGATATAGGCGCGGATGCGGTCGCCGGCGCGGAAGCTTTCGCGCGGGATCATCTCGTCGCGGCGCACGACGCCTTCGGCACGGCCGAGATCGACGACGACGGAGCCGAACTCGGAACGCTTGACGATGCCGTGCACGATCTCGCCGATGCGGTCTTTGAATTCTTCGTATTGGCGTTCCCGCTCGGCGTCGCGCACCTTCTGCACGATCACCTGCTTGGCGTTCTGCGCATTGATGCGGTTGAAGTCGATCGGCGGCAATGTCTCGGCGATGATGTCGCCCACCTGCGCGGCAGGATTGCGCGCGCGTGCATCCTCCAGGCTGATCTCGGTCTTGTTGTTGTCGACCTGCTCGACGACGTGGAGGTAGCGCGAAACATGCGTTTCGCCGGTCTTGGGGTCGATATCGACCTTGATCTCGTTCTCGGCGCCGTAGTGCTGCTTGGCGGCGCGCTGCATCGCCTCCTCCATCGCCGCCAGCACCACCTGCTTGTCGATGGATTTATCGCGCGCGACCGCGTCGGCGATCTGCAACAGTTCGAGCCGATTGGCGGCTACTCCATAGGCCATGTCAGTCTCCTCAATGTCGCTCCGGCTCTCGCCGGTGCTCCGTCTCCTTAGTGTCGCTCCGGCTCTCGCCGACGCTCCGTCTCTTAGTGTCGCTCCGGCTCTCGCCGACGCTCCGTCTCTTAGTGTCGCTCCGGCTCTCGCCGACGCTCCGTCTTCTGTTCGACGCGTTCTCGCGCCTTCAAATCTTCCTGGATCAGCTTGTCGGTCAGAACGAGTTTCGCCTCCGCGATCGCCCTGAATGGGAAATGCATGCGCGCGCCCTGACTCTCGATCGCGATGTCGTTGCCCTCCAGGCCGAGCAGGAGCCCGCGGAACCGCCTGCGACCTTCGACCGGAACCGTCAGCTCGACCTTGACCTCATGGCCCGCATAGCGGGCGAAATCCATCAGCCGCGTCAGCGGGCGGTCGATGCCGGGCGAAGAGACTTCCAGCTCATAGTCGCCCTCCAGCGGATCCTCGCGCTCAAGGAAATCGAGCAGCGCGCGGCTCAATCTGGCGCAATCCTCGACATTCATCGTGCCGTCGGGCCGCTCCGCCATGATCTGCAAGGTCTTGGTCTTTCCGCCCATCAGGCGCAGGCGCACGAGCCTGTAGCCCGCCGCCTCGATGGCGGGGGCCAGAATCGGCTCCAGATGCGACATGGCGGTGATGATGGTGCTTTTCCTTCCCGATGAGCGGCTCGAGGCCGTTCACATGCCAAACCTTTCCCGCGCGGCGGTCTTGCGACCGCCACACAACAGTACGTTTCTGTTGTCTGGGATGGGCGCGATATAGGGTCAAATCGAGCCTTCCGCAAGGGCGCTATCAATATTGCTTGGAAACCACAGTTCGGCGAGCAACAGGGAACGCGCGAACAAATATTTTCCTGAGGCCCTTCAACTTAAAGGATTCGTGCGCGGGGCTATTGCAACTATGCATGGAGCTGAGACTACTTACCACAGTCGCGGGGGCGCGATGGAGCAGTCCGCTGGGGGGCACATGTCGCAAGAGATCGACATATTTCATCACAGGGAGCTTCAGGAACTCGCGATTCACTATAAAACGCTCAACTGGACACTGCATGGAATATTCGTGCCGATGCATATTGGCCTTATCGGCTTTTTGGCGACCGCAGTCATTACGCAGAAGAATAGCTCGCTCGCTGGAATGCTCGCCGACGCTGTTGTGAAGCTCAAGCTCAACAATGCCAGCATCTATGCGCTGGCGACAGAGGTTTTGGCGCAACGAAGCGAATCTCTTTCCGAAATCGAAATTGTCGATTTCGGTTGCCTATCGGGCGTGGTCCTCGTCTGGGCATGGTGGGTGATCTCCAAGCGCCAACGTAACATCACGCTAAAGCTTTACGCCAAGCTTCATGAGCTTGAGCAGTACATGAAAAAAGCATATCCCGAAAATCCGCTCGGATTCGACGTGCATGTCGTCATCGACGAATATGATCACAGAGGATTGCTTGCCGTACTGAGCCTGAAAACGAGAACAATATTCACAATCCTGAGATGGCTCATGATAGTCGCCTACGCATTCATCGCCTATAATATTGCATTCGATGGAAAATATTTGCCGCTGTTGCACTGGTTCGAACGCTTGGGGGGAACGCTTCTATCTTAGCAGGCTGGCGTGAGATGCAATCTCATCGACGCTTGCTGTACTTCGGCTTCGTCTTAGTAGGTTTGACGGAACTCATGGTCTTGGTCGAGATCACGACCTCGCCCGGCTGTGCGTGGAATGGCGCCGCCATTTGTTCGGCTTCGCTCGGCACAGGCTGATGCGTCTGCCGCGCTGGCGTGCCGAACAAGACCGCGAGCGGATGACCACCAAGCAGCATGTCGCCGATCAGATAGAGCCCGAACAGCGAGAAGCCGCCGGCGAGAATCAGCGCGCCAAAATCGCCCCAATGCACCGGGGGGCGGACATCGTCCTGGTCATCGTTCATGCCTGGAATATAGGCCTTCGCACGAAACGCAAAAAGGCGGGCGGGCCGTGGAGTGCCTTGGCTTCGTAGCGGGTTGGGGGCCAATCCGCAGGCCGCGTCAGCCAGTCTTGCGCGCGCGCAGCCGTCCATTCGAAGGCCGGATGCGCCATCAGCCGCTCCAGCGTCCAGGCAAGATAGCCCGGGTCGTCGCTCGCGAAACGCAGTTCCGCGCCGCTCTTCATGACGCGCGCCAGCGCGTCCAGCAGCTCCATCTGCACGAAGCGGCGCTTGTGATGGCGCGCCTTGGGCCAGGGATCGGGGAAGAGGATAAAGACGCGGCTGAGACTCCCATCCGGCAGCGCGGCGACAACCTCACGCGCGTCGCCTTCATGGATGCGGATGTTCCGGACGGGCGTCTGCTCGAGTTTCGACAGCAGCTTGGCGACGCCGCCTTCATAAGGCTCGGCGCCGATCAGGCCGGTCCGGGGATGTTGCTGCGCCTGCCACAGCAGGTGCTCACCCGCGCCGAAGCCGACTTCGAGCCAGACATCTTCGATTGGCGCAGCGAAATATCGGCGCGGATCGAGTCCGAATTCGAGATGCAATCTCAGCCGCGGGAGCAGCGTCTGGCGCAATGCTTGCTGATGCGCCGAGAGTTTCGGACCTTTGCGCCGGCCGTAGACTTGTCCGCGGCGGCGGAACTCAGACGGCGTGCTTGAGGGCGTCGGCGAGATCCGTCTTCTCCCACGAAAAACCACCTTCGGAATCCGGAGTGCGGCCGAAATGTCCGTATGCGGAGGTGCGTGCATAGATCGGCCGGTTGAGCTTGAGATGCTCGCGGATGCCGCGCGGCTTCAGGCTCATCAGTTCGGGCAGCACCTTCTCGAGCTTGGCTTCGTCCACCTTGCCGGTACCGTGCAGATCGACATAGAGCGAGAGCGGATCGGAAACGCCGATGGCATAGGCGATCTGGATGGTGCAGCGCTCGGCGACGCCTGCGGCAACCACATTCTTGGCCAGATAGCGCGCGGCATAGGCGGCGGAGCGGTCGACCTTGGTCGGATCCTTGCCGGAGAAGGCGCCGCCGCCATGGGGTGCCGCGCCGCCATAGGTATCGACGATGATCTTGCGCCCGGTCAGCCCGCAATCGCCGTCCGGGCCGCCGACGACGAAAGCGCCGGTGGGATTGACGTGCCAGATCGTGTTCTTCGTGATCCAAGCCTCGGGCAGCGCCTTGCGGATATAAGGCTCGACGACCTCACGCACGTGATTGGAGGTCATGTCGGCATCGAGATGCTGGGTGGACAGCACGATCTGCGTCGCTTCCACCGGTTTGCCGTTCTCGTAGCGCACCGTCACCTGGCTCTTGGCATCTGGGCCGAGCTTGGGTTCCTTGCCGCTCTTGCGCGCATCGGCGAGCAGGCGAAGGATCTTGTGGCTGTAGAAGATCGGCGCCGGCATCAATTCCGGCGTCTCGGTACAGGCATAACCGAACATGATGCCCTGGTCGCCCGCGCCTTCGTCCTTGTTGCCCTTGGCATCGACGCCCTGAGCGATATGCGGCGACTGGGCGTGCAGCAGCACCTCGATATTGCAGTGCCGCCAGTGGAAGCCGTCCTGCTCGTAGCCGATATCCTTGATGGCCTGGCGCGCCAGATCGACGATGTTGTCTTCCATCAGATGCTTGGGCCCGCGGGTCTCGCCGGCGATGACGACGCGGTTGGTCGTTGCCATGGTCTCGCAGGCCGCGCGGATGTCCCATTCGGAAAGACCGCTCTTCGGCCCTTCGCGATAGAAGAGGTCGACCACCTCGTCCGAAATGCGGTCGCAAACCTTGTCCGGGTGACCTTCGGACACGCTCTCGCTGGTGAAAAGGTAGTTCTGACGCGGCATCGGCGGAGACCCTCGACGGAAAGAGCGACTCCTTAACAGGAATGGCTTGGGGGTCAACCGCCATGTTGGCTTCGGCGCGCCCCGAGGGATGTCGGGGACTAAGCGGACACTCCGGACGCTACAGGATAAACCGCGACAGATCCTGATCCCGGGAGAGGTCCTCGACGCGCGTGCGCACATAGGCGCCGTCGATCGTGAAATGTTCGGTGCCGCGCTCGCTGGCGGCGAAGCTGATTTCATCGAGCACGCGCTCCATGACCGTTTGCAGCCGCCGCGCGCCGATGTTCTCCACGGTCGCGTTCACATGCGTGGCGATATCGGCGATGGCGCCGACGCCGTCTTCGGTGAAGTCCAGCCGCACGCCCTCGGTCTCCATCAGCGCGACGTATTGCTTTATGAGACTGGCCTCCGGTTCGGTGAGAATCCGTTTCATGTCGTCGCGCGTCAGCGCCTTGAGTTCGACGCGGATCGGCAACCGGCCTTGCAGCTCCGGCAATAAATCGGAAGGCTTGGCAGTATGGAAGGCGCCCGACGCAATGAAGAGGATGTGATCCGTCTTCACGCTGCCATGCTTGGTCGCGACCGTCGTGCCTTCGATCAAAGGCAGGAGATCGCGCTGCACGCCTTCGCGGCTGACGTCGCCGCCGCCGCGGAATTCGCTGCGCGCGCAGATCTTGTCGATCTCGTCGAGGAAGACGATGCCGTTGTCTTCGGTCGATTCGATCGCCTCTCGCAGGATGGCGTCGTTGTCGAGAAGCTTGTCGGCCTCCTCGGCCACCAGAGGATCGTGCGCTTCCGCAACCGTGATGCGGCGCGTCTTGGCGCGGCCGCCGAAGGCCTTGCCGAAAATGTCGCCCAGATTGACCATGGAAATCTGCGCGTTGGGCATGCCGGGAATCTCGAACGACGGCATCCCGCCCTGATCCTTCATCTCGATCTCGACTTCGCGCGAGTCGAGATCGCCGGCGCGAAGCGCGCGCCGCATGGTCTCGCGCTGCGCCGCGGAACCTGCGAGCGCATCCAGGATGCGGTCTTCCGCGCGGGCCTCGGCCTGTGCTTCGACATCGCGGCGGCGCCGCTCGCGCACTTGTCCGATGGCGACCTCGAGCAGGTCGCGCACGATCTGTTCCACGTCGCGGCCGACATAGCCCACTTCCGTGAACTTGGTGGCTTCGACTTTGAGGAACGGCGCCTGGGCGAGGCGTGCAAGACGGCGCGAAATCTCGGTCTTGCCGACGCCGGTCGGGCCGATCATCAGGATGTTTTTGGGGAGCACTTCTTCGCGCAATTCGGGCGGGAGCTGCTGCCTGCGCCAGCGGTTGCGCAGCGCGATGGCGACGGCGCGCTTGGCCTCGTGCTGGCCGACGATGAAGCGATCGAGTTCGGAGACGATTTCGCGGGGGGTGAAGGCGGAGGTCATGGTCTTGATATAATGCGCCGCCGGCCAAAAGACACGTCACAGCGCGGCGACGACGTCCGTGTGGGCGAAATCGCCGCCTTTGTAGAGCAGTGGCTCGTCGAGGTTCTTCGCCAACGCATAAGCGAAACAATCGCCGAGATTGAGCCGCGCCCGGTGCCGCCGCCCCTTGCCGAAACGCCGCCACGCTTCATAAGCGAGGCGCATTTGGGACTCATCGACGGGAACGATGGCCAGCCCAATCACCGCGCCGAGCTTTTCGAGGGCGTCGATATCGGCGCCTCCGGCCTTTTGCGAGTTGACCGCCACCTCAAACCAATTGACCGGCGACATCCGGCAGACCGGGGCGAGCGCGAGCGCGCGCTTGAACGTCTCTTCTTCCGATTCGCCTTTCAAGATCGCCAGGAAGGCCGAAGCGTCGACGACCATCAGCGCGGCAGGCCATCTTCGTCGTAAAGCTCTTCGATCAGTTCGCGCGATGTCTTCTTCAACTTGCGCAGCCCAGTGGCGCCTCGTGCGATCCGCGTCATTTCCGCCACCAGCTTTTCGACATCGGCAGCACTGCGCCTGCCGACGCGGTCGAGCCGCTCTTCCAGGGCTTTGGTCACCGCCTGGGTCAGGCTCTCGCCCGTCTTATGCGCAAGATCGCGCGCCAGCTTGTCGGTCCGCGGGTCGCTGATATGCAGGGCCATGGATGTACATCCTATTGAGGCAATGTACACACTCACTGTCAGTAAGTCAAGCCGCTGCCATGCTTTCGAGCGTGATCTGGTCGTTCGTGTAGATGCACAACTCGGCCGCGATCGCCATGGCGCGGCGGGCGATGTCTTCGGCGCTGAGATCGGTATCGAGCAGCGCCCGCGCGGCGGCGATGGCGTACGGTCCGCCGGAGCCGACGCCGATCAGGCCGCGCTCGGGCTCGACCACGTCGCCGGTGCCGGAAAGGATCAGCGAGGTCTTGGCATCCACCACCGCCATCATGGCCTGGAGCTGGCGCAGGTACTTGTCCATCCGCCAGTCCTTGGCGAGCTCGACGCAGGCACGGGTGAGGTTTCCGGGATGCTGCTCGATCTTGGCTTCGAGCCGTTCGGAGAGCGCGAAAGCGTCGGCCGTCGCGCCTGCGAACCCCACTATGACATCACCCTTGGCAAGTCGGCGGACCTTGCGGGCATTGGCCTTCATGATGGTGTTGTTGGCGGTGACCTGACCGTCACCGGCGACGACGACATGACCGCCCTTGCGGACGGACAGGATCGTGGTGGAATGCCAGCTTACTTTTGACATGATGGCCCCAAATATAGGGAACCGGGACGGTTTTCCAAAGACCTTGCGGCGCTGATTTCCATTCCGTATCCGGACCTCCGCAAAGGTTCGCCCCTCGACCTGTTGGACACCCACGGCGTGCACGCCCTGGTTTCTGCGGCTGCCGCCGCTTTCGAAATGCTGGGCCCGGCAGCAAGTGCCGTCGCCTTGGAACGGAGGGAACGACACCCGTCACAAACGTCTTTTCAAATCGTCGTGCTTGTCGCGGCCAGGGCGAATGTCGTTCTAAGCCACCGTGTCGCGCGCATTGGAGAATGCGAGATGCGCCTTCTCCTCCAAGATCGCGCGCAAGACCGCGATTGCCTGGGCGATTTCGGCAAAGGACGTGTAGAGCGGCGAGGGAGAGAGCCGGACGATATCGGGGGGACGGAAATCGGGAATCACGCCGCGCTGCTTGAGCGCCTTGCACAGGCGGGCGGCTTGCGGGTGGCGCAGCGCGACATGCCCGCCGCGGCGCTGCTCTTCGCGCGGTGTCGCGAGCGCGACGTCATGCGAGGCGAGTTCCCGCCCGGCCAACTCGATCAAAAAGCCGGTCAGTTTCAGCGAGCGCGCGCGCAAGGCGCCGATCCCTGCGCGGTGAACGAGTTCGAGAGACCCGAGAAGCGGCGCCATGCTGAGGATGTGCGGCGTGCCGATCTGATAGGCGCCGGCGGTGCTTGCGGGCTCGAGATCGCTGCTCATGTCGAACTGGCGGTCCTTGGCGGACGAGAACCAGCCGGCGAGACCCGGCGCCGTGCCGTGATGCTTGCGGTGCACATAGAGTCCCGCCACCGCGCCTGGTCCGGCATTGAGATATTTGTAGGTGCAGAACACCGCGCAATCGACACCCTGATCGTGGAAGCGATGCTCGATAGCGCCTGCGCTATGACAGGCGTCGAGGCAGAGCGTGACGCCCTTCGCGCGCGCCGCTTTTGATAGAATATCCACGTCGAGGAGCTGGCCGGTGCGATAAAGCGCCGTCGGCAGAATCGCGAACGCGATCTCGTCCGTCATCGCCGCGACGATGTCCGCCTCGTCCAGCGCGGTGCCGCCCCGGCTGGGAACGGCGACGAGGTGCTGCGCGGGATCACAGCCGCGCAGTTTCAAATGACTCTTGGCCACATGCGCATCGGTCGGAAACGCGTCTTCCTCGATCAGGATTTTGCTTTTGCCGCGTTCCGGCCGGAACAGGGTCGCCAGCATTTGATGCAGGTTGACGCTGGTCGATCCCGCGATCAGCACCTCGTCCTTCTCGGCGCCGATCAGCGGCGCAGAGAGCGCGCCGAGCTCTTCGGCAAAGTGGAACCAGGGATGTTCGCCACCGAGCCAGCCGCCGATGCCGCTTCGCTTCCACGCATCCAGCATTCCAAGCAGCGCGCGCTCCGCAGGCTTCGACAGCAGCCCGAGCGAATTGCCGTCCAGATAGATCACACCCGGCGTCAAATGGAATTCGTCGCGCAGCCAGCCAAGCGCGTCGCATACGTCGAGTTCGCGGGCATCTTCGTTCATTCGCAGGTCAGATCCTCATCGGCGGCTTTGTGGAATTTGGAGAGCTTCAGCAGCACGATCGGCTGCGCCCATATTTCCGTCCCCAGCATTGCGGGCAGCGCTGGACACATCGAAGAGTGGCTGGAAACCAACTTCCCGTCGGGCAGTTGGGCGACCATGGTCGCATCGAATTTGACCGGTTCGCCCACATCGTTGCGGATATAGAGTTCCATCATCGCGCCCTCGTTCTTCAACTCGAACGACATAAGTGGCGGACCGCCTGGCGAGGCGCCGGGCTTGCGGTAGCCGGAGACATCGCTGTCCACGTGGTTCAGCACGCGGGAAAATTTGGGATGGGAGAGATCGTTGCGGTCGGGAAACGCTATTTCGAACGCCTCACCGGCCCTGATCGTCACCGTGCCGTCGGCGCTGACCGAGCCCGCATCGGCCGCCAAAGCGGGTGCGGCCGCCAGGGTCGCGGCTAGAAAGAAAAACATAGGCTTACTCAGCAAGAAAGGCCTCCGGCTTCGACAGCGGACGCGGCGGCGACTATAACCGTAGCGCAACGCTTCGGAACAGCGCCATGCGCACAGCCACCGTCGAACGCAAGACGCGCGAGACCGAGGTCGCGGTCTCGCTGGACCTCGACGGTTCGGGCGAGTGCGATGTCGATACGGGGATCGGCTTCCTCGACCACATGCTGGAGAGCTTCGGCCGGCATTCGATGATCGACCTGAAAGTCCGCGCCCAGGGCGACCTGCATGTCGACTTCCATCACACCACCGAAGACACCGCCATCGTCATCGGTGAGGCGGTCAAGAAGGCTCTGGGCGATTTTTCCGGCATCACGCGCTTCGGCAGCGCGCTGATTCCGATGGACGAGACCCTGACCCGCGCGGCGATCGATCTTTCCAACCGGCCCTATTTCATCTGGAAGGTCGCGATCCCCGCAGCGAAGCTCGGCGACATGGACAGCGAGCTGTTCAAGGAGTGGTTCCAGGCCTTTTCCCAGCATGCGGGGCTGTGCCTACACATCGAAAATCTCTACGGCGCCAACAGCCACCACATCGTGGAGAGCTGTTTCAAGGCGACCGCGCGAGCCCTGCGCCAGGCGATCGCGCCGGACGAGCGGCTGGAAGGCGCCGTGGCCTCGACCAAGGGCGTGCTGGGCAGTCCGGACTGATCGGGAAGAGGGAACGCGGGTGAAACTGCCGATATTGCCGGTGGCTGTGGCTGCGTTCCTGGTTGTGACAGGTCAATCGCTCGCGGATTCGCGGACATACGATCCGAAGCCGTGGCTCGACGATCTGGATCAGGCGAAGACCGCCTTCGCCACCAAATACGCCAATCTGGAATGGGCCGTCTTCGGCCGCCAGCAAGACGTGGCGAAGCTTTTCGACGACACCGCGATTCGGATCAGGACGGCCTCGGACGACAACGGCGCGCGCGCGGCCTTCGATCGGCTCGCCGCAAGACTGGGAGACGGCCACGTCGTCTTTCGCTGGCCGAAGTCAGGCACCGTGCCGAACGGCGCGTCCGCGTCGCTGCCTTGCGAAGACTACAATCCGACGATGCAGGCCGCCCCGCTGGTGGCGCGGGCGCAGGGCTATGTGCCGCTGATGACGCCCGAGTCGGATATTTTCCCGGCCGGCGTGATCGCGCAGGGCCGCTATCGCGTGGGCGTTCTAAAGATCGGCCTGTTCATGGCGCGCGGCACGCCAGCTTTGTGCAAGGCGGCCCTGAAGGCGCTTTCCATTCCGCAAGACGAGCCGTGCGACGATACCTGTTCCGATCGCGTGGAAGCCTGGGCGGAGTCGCGGATGACCGAAGTGCTCATGCATCAGATCGAAGCGTTGAAGCGCGAGATCATCGACGTACTGGCGATCGACATCGCCGGCAATGGCGGCGGCAGCGAATGGGCAGAAGCCGCAGCGCGAATCGTCACGCCGATCCGCCTGAAAGCGGAACGGATCGCGTTCATGCGCGGACCGCATTGGGCAAAGCGCTTCAGCGGCTATGTAAGCGACCTGCGCGCCGACGCGAAAAAGGCCAGCGGTTCGGATCGCGCCCTGCTGCTCGGCCTTGCGAACGAGGCGGCTGCGAAGAAGAAAGTTGCGGAGTCGGCTTGCGATTCAACGTCGCTGTGGAAGGGCGAGCATCCGTCTTGCCGCTGGCTGGGCGAAGGCTTCTATGCGACCGGTGCATTGGCCTCTGCCGATCCTGATTGGCTGCGCGGGAAATCCTGGGCGTCCGATATCTTCTCGCCGGCGCAATATCCCTATCGCGAAGGGGTATGGCGCGGGCCGCTGATCGTGGTCGTGGATTCCGATGCCGCCTCCGCATCCGAGGAATTCGCGGCCGTGCTGCAGGACAATCACGCCGCGCTCATCGTGGGAGAGCCGACCTACGGTGCCGGCTGCGGTCACACCGATGGCGGCACGCCCACGACGCTCTCCAACAGCCATGCCGTCCTCGAGCTTCCCGATTGCGTGCGCCTGCGCGCGGATGGCAGCAACGAAGTACGCGGAGTTGTGCCCGATTTGCTGCTCAAGTGGGGCCATCATGACGGACCGGACTTGCGCGCTGGTGCGTTCCTGGAAGCGCTGCCGGAAGCAATCGCGCGCGCCCTGACACAGAGTCACAATTGGTGACGCACGCGTCATTTTTATTGACTGTTCACGAAGACCCGCCATACTAGAGCATATCGCCATCTCGCCGGAGCATTCGTCATGGTCCAGATCACAAAAGATAATGCCTATGACGCCGTAGCGCCGGACGATTTTCCCGCGATGCTCGAGCCGGAGCGCTATGGCCGGCGCTCGACCGCCTTCGACAAGATCATCTCCGCCACCAACGATCACTTCTGGGATCCGCTGGACAAGAAATACATCGACTTCAATCAGCCCTTCGATCTGACCGCGCAGACCATCATGCCGCGCGGCTTCTTCCCGATCTTCTCCACGCGCATCGGCGATGCGATGAGCGAAGCCGACAAGATCAAATTCGCCAACGAAGCCTCGCGCTGGCAGATCAGCGGCATCCTGCATGGCGAACAGGGCGCGCTCGCCCTTTCGGCCTCGCTCTGCCACATCCTCAAGGATCCCGGCGCGCAGGAATACGCCGCCAACCAGACGCGCGAGGAAGCCCGCCACGTCACCGCGTTCAGCGCCTATATCAAGGCGCGCTGGGGCAGCCCGCTGCCCTGCGGCGAGACGCTCAAGAACATGCTCACCGAGATCGTCGGCGCGCCGGAGGTCTACAAGAAGATCGTCGGCATGCAGATGCTGGTCGAGGGCCTGGCGATGGGCGCGTTTGCCACGCTCTATCAGAAGAGCCAGGATCCGCTCTTGGTGAAACTCTGCCAATTGGTGATGACCGACGAGGCCTTCCACCACAAATTCGGGAAGATCTGGGCCGACCGCACCATCCCCAAGCTCTCGCCGGAAGAACACAACATCGTCGAGGACTGGGCGGCGCAATGCTTCCAGACCCTGCTGTTCAACCTCGTCAATTCCGAGCAGATGCAGAGTGTCTATGCCAGCGTCGGCATCGACTGGCAGGAGGCGCGCGCCGCGATCCTGGAGGCTTATACCGACGACGACCGGCGCGAGAGCATGAAGCAGTCGACCAACATCTTCCGTGTGCTGATCAAGACCCTGCTCAACGCCGGCATCATCACCGATCGCACCCGCGCCTTCTATGCCATGTATGTCGACATGGACGAGCTCAAGGGCGAGGGCGACCGCATGGTCGGCGACGAGATCGCCGAGGCCGGCATCGAATATCTCCAGAACATCAATTTCACGGGCCGCAGCGGCTCGACTTTGCTCGCGGCGGAGTGAAGAGCGCACTTACCGGATCACATAGTCCTTGGGCGGCTGGCCGAAGCGCTCCTTCGTCGACTTGGACATTCCTAGCCGCCTCGCGCTTCCAGAAAGCGTTTGCCGAAATACCCGAGCATGCCCAGGATAGCGCCTCCGATAGCCCCGAGCAGCCATTTCCAGCCGTCCGCCTGAATGAAAATCATCTGGGCTTCGTGCCAATAGTCGACTTTCACGTGAACTGTGCGGTCAAATACCGGAAGCTCAGTCGTCTCTTCTCCATAGGGCGACTTGAAGCGAACCGAGGCCTGCAAATAGAGGTCCTTATCTCCGCCCTCTTCGGGATCGACATCGAAAAGCCATTCGGCAAAGCCGGAGTCGGGAACATACTGATCGCGTTTGCTCTTTGATGTGACGATGAAGCCATCGCCCCACAAATCGACGGACATGAATTGGCCGACGCTCAGCTGCGCGCTCTGGACGACGCCTTCACCGGCAAGGTTCTGGCGAATCGCATCCTGAAGTTTCTGCCGCGATATGCGGACAACCACGGTTTCGTGTTTGCCCGTCGTCATGTGGTCAGGCGGATTGAATACGATCTGACCTTGCGACAGCTCGGAAACTTGCCGGCGAATTACGTCCTCAGCCGTTTCGGGTCCGGTTGAGCCTGCAATCGACCTGCTTGGCGAGAGCGCACCCGCCATTTGTTCATCGTACTGACTCCCTGTAACAAACAGGGTCGCCGCCAGGGCGGCAACAATGAAAATGCCAGCAAGGGTCCAAAGTTTAACGCGCAGCGACGCTCGCCAAAACCAAACCCCGACCGAGCTCAAAAGCGCAATCGAAGCAGCAACGATAGCAATCTTTTCCATTGGCCCGCCCCTGACGTCCCAACTCGCGGTAATATGCCATAAGTCTACCGTCGATAGAATTCCCAATCGGAGGCATGCGGCATCAGCTTCGTCTTTTGTCTGAAGACCGGGCGCACTTTCAGCGGCTCCTGCGAGCGGTTATCCTCACTCCCATGCTTCCAAAAGAACCCAGCCGTACGGCGCGGGGCGCGGCCGGTCATCGCGCGGCGCATCAGGTCATGGAGCAGGGCGCGATCTTCCGCGATCCATTCGCGCGCCGCATCCTGAGCGCGGACGATCTCGCCACCGCCGACTCCCGCGCCGCCGATCCCGATCGCAAACCGATGCGCTTCTTCCTCGCCGCACGCAGCCGCTTCGCCGAGGATGCGCTCGTGCGCGCCGTCGGGGCCGGCATCCGTCACGTCGTGGTGCTGGGCGCAGGCCTCGATACATTCGCGATGCGCAATCCCTTTCGCGAGGTCGCCGTGTTCGAGGTCGACCATCCGGCGACGCAGGCCTGGAAGCGCGAACGCCTTGCCGAGGCCGGAATCGCCGTTCCGGAGACGCTGCATTTCGTGCCGGTCGATTTCGAAAAGGAATCGTTGAGCGGACGGCTGGAGCAAAGCGGTCTGGCAACGGATGTTCCCGCGTTCTTCCTATGGCTCGGCGTCGTTCCATATCTCACGCGCGAAGCGGTTTTTGCGGTGCTGCGGCTGGTCGCGGGCCGCAGGAATTCCGAGATCGTGTTCGATTACGGCGTTCCCGCGGAAGACCATCCGCAGGAGGCCCGCAAGCGGCTCGAAGCCTTTGCAAGCCGCGTCGCGCAACTGGGCGAACCGCTGCTCACTTTCTTCGCGCCGCAGGAAATCCACAACCGGCTGCGCGCGCTTGGATTTTCCGGCATCGAGGATCTGGGCTTTGCGGATCTGGCCGCGCGCTATTTCCCGGACGATCCGGTGCGCACACAGACCCGCGGCGGCCACCTGATCAGGGCGCGCACCGGTTGACTTTCGTTCCTTAAATGTTCCAATGCGGCCATGTATCGGACCGCACCCGAGGTCGCGCGTGGCGTGAGCCGGCTTCTGATGCAGGAAGGCTATTCGCCGATCCTGGAATTCACGCTCGCAAACGGCCGCAGGCTCGACGTGGCGGCGCTCGGGCCCGACGGCACCATGCTGGGCGTGGAGATCAAGGTCAGCGTCGCCGATCTCAAGGGCGATCAGAAATGGCCGGAATATCTCGAGTTCTGCGAGCTGTTCTATTTCGCCATTCCGCCGGGCTTCCCCGACGCGCATGTGCCGGACGGCACCGGCCTGATCGTCGCCGACCGTTACGGCGGCGCCATCGTGCGGCCGTCCGCACGCACGCAGCTGCATGCGAGCAGGCGCAAGGCCGTCACGCTGTCCTTCGCCAAGGTCGCAGCCGAGCGCCTTGCCAATGTCATCGAACTGACCGCAGAGCCCCGCGCCGTCATCGCGGAGATCGTCACCCCATGAGCGTCACCAAGGCGCAGCTCAAACAAATCGCGCTGTCGTTTCCCGGCGCGGTCGCCGCAAATTCCTATGGCAAGCCGGCCTATCTGATCGTCAAGAAGTTCTTCACCCGCTGGCGCGACGAGGAGAACTCGATCGTTCTGATCGTGGATTCGATCGACGAGCGCGACATGCTGCTGGAAGCCGACCCAAAGACCTTCTTCATCACCGACCACTACCGCAACTATCCAAGCGTGCTGGCCTACGCCGCGCAGATCGACGCCAGGACCTTGCGCGGCATGCTCGAACGCCGCTGGCGCAAGATCGCGCCGAAGAAATTACAAACTGTCATCCCCGGCGAGCATCGCGAAGCGATGCGAGGGAAGGGGACCCAGGTCGGCAATCCAAAGAAGGTCTTGAAGAAATAGCGCCCCAAAAGCGGTCCAATTGTATTAGTACCTGGGTCCCCTTCCCCTCGCGACACTGCCGTGTCGCTCGGCCGGGGATGACAGTCAGGATTACCGCGGGCTGCGCTTCGCCAATATGCGCTGCAAGGTACGCCGGTGCATGTTGAGGCGGCGCGCGGTCTCCGACACGTTGTGGCCGCAGAGCTCGTAGACGCGCTGAATATGCTCCCAGCGCACGCGATCCGCCGACATGGGATTTTCCGGCGGATTGGGCTTGGAGCCGGGCTTGGCCATCAGCGCCGCCAGGATGTCGTCGGCATCGGCGGGCTTGGGCAGATAGTCGATGGCGCCATACTTCACCGCCGCGACCGCGGTCGCGATGTTGCCGAAACCGGTCAGCACCACCACGCGCGAATCCGGACGCACGGTGTGCAGCGTCTCCACCACGTCGAGGCCGTTGCCGTCCTCGAGCTTGAGATCCACCACGGCATAGGCCGGCGGCGCTTCCTTCGCGCGCGATCGTCCTTCCGCCACACTTTCGGCAAGCGCCACGCTGAAGCCGCGCGCTTCCATCGCCCGCGCCAGCCGCTCGCGCAGAGGCCGGTCGTCTTCCACGATCAAAAGAGTCTTGTCGTCCGTCATGCGGCGACCTTATGCCCCCGAAGCCGCCGGCGATTCAATCCTCACCCGTCTGGAAGGGTTCGTTGCCGTCGATGGTGCCTCTGGGCCATGTCATTGCGACGCGCGCGCCGTTTCCGTCCGGATTTGTCGCCCTAACCTGTGCGCCGGTCTGCTCGAGCAGCGTCTTGGCGATGAAATAGCCGAGCCCCATGCCTTCATGCTGACCGAATTCGCCAGCGCTTGGGCCGATTTCGGTTTCCCCAAGGGCGTGATGGCCCGGGCGCGAGGTCACGTAAGGTTCGCCGATGCGCTCGAATATTTCGGGCGCGAAGCCGGGCCCGTCGTCCTCCACAACAATTGTAAGCCTTGCTGAATCGAACCGGGCGTGCACGCGCACCTGACTGTGCGCGAAATCGGCCGCGTTCTCGACGATGTTGCCCAGACCGTGCAGCAACTCCGGCACGCGCCAAACCTGCGGCTGGGGATTGCCTTCGATCTCGACCGTGATGTCGACGTCCTCGCCGCGATAGGGCGCGACGATCTCTTCCAGCAGCGCGCCCAGCGGCAGCCGCGCCGTAGGCCCGAGACTTGCCTGTTGCGGATCGGCGAGCTTGGAGAGAATGGCGCGGCAGCGTTCGGCCTGCGCGCGCAAAAGACGTACATCTTCCGCTTCGGAGGACTTGGCAGGAAGCGCGCGTTCCAACTCCCGTGCCACGACGGCGATGGTTCCAAGCGGCGTGCCGAGTTCGTGCGCGGCCGCTGTGGCGAGCGCACCCAGCGCCGCGAGACGATGTTCGCGTGCAAGCGCAAGCTGCGTCGCCGCGAGCCCCGCCGACATGCGCGCGCCTTCGCTGGCGATCCGCCAGGCATAGATCGAGGTGAAGCCGATGCCGATCACCAGCGACGCCCAGATTCCGCCCTGATAAAGCTCCGGCAGCGCCACCGTCTCGCCGTCGGCCCAGGGAAGCGGCTTGTGAAAGACGGAGATCAAAGTCACCGAGCCCAGCGCGAGGCCGGCGAGAATGAACGTACTGCTCAGATTGAGCGTCGCCGCCGCGATCACGACCGGCGCCAGGAACATCAGCGCAAAGGGATTCTCGATGCCGCCGGTGAGATAGAGAAGGGCCGCGAGCTGCAAAACGTCGAATGCGAGATAGAAAGTGACGTCGCGGTTGCTCAGACGATGGTTGAGGGGATAGCTGAACGACAGCACGAGGTTCAGCGCCGCGCTGATGCCGATCGCTGCCGTGCAGGCCAGCAGCGGCAGGCGGTAGTTGAAACCGAAACCGATCAGGAAGAGGGCCGCGGACTGGCCGGCGATCGCCAGCCAGCGCAGATTGCACAACGTGCGAAGCCGCACCCGGCCGCGTGCCGCCGGCAGGAAGCGCGGCTGACGTTCGGCGATGGCGGCGGTTTCTGCCAAATTGGTCACTTTCCCGTTCCGGCCCGCGATATTATCAGACCCGCATGCTGCGTACGCCCCAAGCCTTGATCCCTTATATCGCCCTGATCGCGGCCGTGATCGCCGGGGCGCTGTGGAATCTCGGCGACAATGCGATGCGAATCGGGGTGACGCTGGTCAGCGGCAGCGCCGATATCGGCGGGCCGTTCCGGCTGATCGACCAGGACGGCCATGTCCGCACCGACAAGGATTTCCGCGGCCGCTTTGTGCTCGTCTATTTCGGCTACAGCTTCTGTCCGGACGTCTGTCCGACGACCCTTGCCGTGATGCAGGGGGCGCTGGAGAAGCTAGGGCACAGGGCCGACCGCATCGTGCCGGTATTCGTATCCGTCGATCCGGCGCGCGACACGCCCACCGTTTTAAAGGCATATCTCGAGAGCTTCGGCCCACGATTTGTCGGGCTCACCGGCGATGCCCAGGCCATCGCGCGGATCGCGCACGAATACCACGTCTTCTACAGCAAGCAGAAGGTGCCGGGCGGAACCTATGCGATGAACCATTCGAGCGAGATCTATCTGATGGGTCCCACGGGGCGCTTCATCGCCGTCTACCAGGAGACGCTCGGGCCCGATGGCTTGGCCGCGGCACTCGAAAGTCATCTTTGACGGGTGCTTGTCACGTGAAATAACTTGTGATTGATTCTCGCCGCGTCCAAATCGGGAATTCAATCATGATGAAGTGGCTTGTCGCCTGGGCTTGGGTGATTATCGTCGGCGCGCTGATCATCACGCCGATCGGACCAATCTGCATCGCCTGCGGCCGTGACGCGGTTGCCCAGTCCGACTACATCATCGGCGCCATCACGATCATCGTCGGCATCGCCGGCCTCGCCGGCCAGGTGCTGGGAGGACGCACGGCAAGTTAGTCAGATGGCCGGCGGCGGAAGCCCGGCCAGGGCCGCCGCCGCGATCAGCGTATTGCGCATCAGACAAACGATGGTCATCGCGCCGACGCCGCCCGGCACCGGCGTGATTGCGCCGGCGACCTTTGCCGCCTCGTCGTAAGCCACGTCGCCGACGATCGTCGCCTTTTCGCCGCCGGCGACGCGATTGATGCCCACATCGATCACCGCGGCGCCTGGCTTTACCCACTCGCCTTTGATGAAATTCGGCTTGCCGATGGCGGCGACGAGGATGTCGGCGCGCCGCGCGAAGGCAGGCAGATCGCGGGTGCGCGAATGGGCCATCGTCACCGTCGCATTGGCGGCGAGCAGCAGCTGGGCCGCTGGCTTTCCGAACAGCAGCGACCGCCCGATCACGAGCGCGTCGAGACCCGCGATATCGCCCACATACTCTTTCAACAGCATCATCACGCCGGCCGGCGTGCATGAGACGAGCTTCGCGCGGCCGCTGAGCAACAGGCCGGCATTGGTGGGCGTGAGTGCATCTACGTCTTTGGCGGGATCGAGCGTGTCGAGCACCGCGGCCTCGCGCACCTGCGGCGGCAGCGGCATCTGCACGAGTATCCCGTGCACTTTCGGGTCGGCGTTCAACTGGCGCACTGCGGACAGCACGTCCGTCTCGCCGGCATCGGCCGACAGATGCCGGCTAACCGAATGAAAGCCAATGGCTTCGGCGGTGCGGTTCTTGTTGCGGACATAGACTTCGCTCGCCGGATCCGCGCCCACCAGGATGGTGGCCAGCCCCGGTACCACGCCGTGCTCGCGCTTCAGGCGCGCCGCTTCGGCTTCGATGCGCGTCCGCAGCCCCGCGGCGAACGCCTTTCCGTCGATGATCCTCGCGCTCATGGTGCTTCGCCCAAAGCCTTCAGCCGGTCCGCCAGGCGCGCTGTATCGCCGACAGCGGCAACGGTTTTCAAGCGCGCTTTATGACCGGCCACGATTGCGAGCGAAGACTTCGGCAAAGCGAGCACATTCGCCAGCAGCGCGATGAGCGCAGCGTTGGCCTCGCCGTCCTCGGGCGCCGCGCGCACACGCGCTTTCAAGAACCGCTCGACACCCTGGCCCCTCCAGCCCTCGATCGCATCGCATCCGCCCTTGGGCGTCAACCGCACGCGAAAGGTCAACCGTTCCTGACGGCGCCGGTCCGGGCTCAATAGAGATGGAGTCTGATCGCCGACCACACCACGGCGTACTGGATGAACCAGATGGCGATGAGGACAATGAAGGGCGAAAAATCGAAACCCGCGATCGGCGGGACCACGCGCCGCACCTGGCGGAAGACCGGTTCCGTCAAGGCATCGAGCAGGCGCAGGATCGAGCGGACCAGCGGCACGGATGTGTTCACGATGCGCAGAACCACCAGCCAGCTCGCGATCACCGCGAGGATCACGATCCACCAATAGATATCCAGCACCACCAGAATGAGTTCGACGATCGGGTTGTACACAGCGGGAAGCCTTCGAAAGAATCGCTTGGCTCCACGATATCAGGCCGTCACGAGTGCGCGAAGGCTGGCCTGCCGGGCGCAGCGCGCGGACAAAGGCCCGTCTTCGCCCTTCGCCGGGCAGGCTTGCCGAGCCGTAGCGCGCGGCAACTGGTCCGCCTTCGCCCTTTCGGGCTGCGGCGCGACAGCCTTCTCTCGCTTCGCGAGCGAAGTTTGGCTTGCCGGGCGTAGCGCGCGGACAAAGGCCCGTCTTCGCCCTTCGGGCTTCACCGGGCAGGCTTTGCTCCGCTGTCGCGTCGCGAAGTTTGGCTTGCCAGGCGTAGC
>Ga0335083_10000113_pt1 | contig 146504 bp, 181 predicted proteins | sample Lox_Sample_42_FD_206716 | JGI IMG/M metagenome (GOLD analysis project Ga0335083, IMG submission 206716) | Soil microbial communities from Loxahatchee National Wildlife Refuge, Florida, United States - Lox_Sample_4.2 | ecosystem: Environmental > Terrestrial > Soil > Wetlands | place: USA... | reverse complement strand
CTGTTAGTACACCGTGAACGGAATGGTGTTGCTCGTGCCGTACTGGTCCATGACCGAGACGTTGTACGTGCCCGGCAAAACCTGCGTCGGCTGTACGCCGCAATAGAGTCCCGGCGTGCAGTACGGAGTGGTGTACGAGGGCACCACGAAGGTGAGCGAGTTGCCGTTGGAGAACACGTTCTGGATGGCACCGTTGCCGAAGTTGACGGTATTCCCGCCGCTCGTCGAGAAGTTGGAGCCGTAAATGGTCACCTGCGTACCGATCGCGCCTGATTGCGGCGCAAGGTAGGTGATGATCGGCGCGCCGCCGTAGTTCGAAGAACCGGAAACGACGACCGTTGAGGTGTAGCTGTTGGACTGACCGTTCTGGTTGTTCGCGGTGAACGCCAACGTGAAGGTGCCGGACGTGTAGTACGTGTGCGTGAAGGTTATCGTTTGTGAGCCGTTATAGACCACCTGCGAGGTCGGCTGGCTCGCGTTGTAGTAGCTGCTGTCGCCCCAGTTGACGGAGACGGTCGTGTAAGAATTTCCCTGCGTGTTCAGGTTCAAGGTCCACACGCCCTGTGCGCCGGTCTGGATGGCGTTCGGTCCGCTCACGCTCGTGATGACCGGAGCGTTATTGCTGTTCACGGTCGAGGTCACCGTGAACGGCATGGAATTGCTCGAAGCGCCGTTGCTGTTGGTCACCGAGATCTGGTACGTCCCCAGGACGAGCGGCTGCGACCCGTAGCCCGTTATCTGGGAAGGCACGACGAACGAAAGGGAGCGGCCATCGGAAGAGCCGAGGCTCGTGACGATGCCGTTGCCGAAGTGCACGGTGTTGCCATTGGTCGTGAATCCGGAACCATAGATGGTGACGCTCGTGCCAACCCCGCCCGATTGCGGAGCTATGTACGTGATGACAGGCGTGCCCGTGTTCGGGATCGGGTTGCAGTTGTAATTGTTGTAGTTGTACGGATAGGCACCGTAGTTGTAGCCGTAGGAATTCGGATACGCGCAACCGCAATTGACGCCGTAACTGTACGGGTATGTGGTGCAGCCGCCGGAGACCGACGGATTGAGCGTGAAGGAAACCGTGTTGCTCGTGCCGCGCGAATCGGTTACGTAGAGTTGTACGCTCTGATTATTCGAGTAGGAGTAGAGATACGGGATCGTGAACGAGAGCGAGGTACCGCCGGAGGAAGGAACGCCCGAATAAGACTGCCCCGCGAAGAAGACGGTGTTGTTGTACGGATCGAATCCCTGGCCGTAGATGGTGATGGTGTTACCAGGTACGCCGGTGTTCTGCGAGAGCGACGTGATGGTCGGCGTGCCGTAGCCGTAGGTGTACGGATAACTTTGGTACGAGTACGGATACGTGTACGAACTCGTGTAGCCCGGATAGCCGGGGTACACATAACTCGAACCGCCGCCGCACGAAACGTTCTGCAACGCGGAGAGCGTCGCGGAATCAACGTAGCCTGTTTGCGGCAATCCTTGCGCCTGCTGGAAATCGATCAAAGCCGCGCGAGTGGCGTTGCCGAAGTAACTGGTCTCCATCCAAGATCCACTGCCGGGATAATTCTGCGACACGAGGAACTGTTGGAGTGCGAGGACCTGCGAGCCGCGTGAACCGACCGTAAGGCCGGTCGAGACGGAAAGGCACGCGCCTGAAGAATATGAATAATTGGTCGGGTAATAGGTCTGTGCGGAAGCGACTCCCGCAACGAGCGAGAGCGCTACGACCCCGGAAACGATGAGCTTTTTCATATGACGATGAGTAAATTATGGCTAAGAATCTACCTCTACGGCCTGTGGAGGTGTATGTATGGACGCACCATACAGTAGATTGTGGATACGTGTCAAGACGCCTCCTCGCGCGGCGTTTTCAGGGAAAACTTGCGAACAATGGAGTTATTTTTGCGGAGCGGTGTGCCCGCCGAATTGGTTGCGCATCGCGGAGAGTACGCGGCCGGTGTAGGAAGGATTTTTGGCCGATTGTTTTCTGAATTCGAGCGCGCCCTCGATGATGGGCGCCGGGATGCCGAGTTCTTTGGCCTCATCCACCGTCCACTGCCCTTCCCCGCTCGCGCCTACGACCGCCGAAGCACGCACATCGTCGGCAAGTTCGGTCCCAAGGCTTCGGTATGCAGCTTCGAGCCAGCCGACGAGCCTTGATTCAATGACCGACCGATGATTGTAGAGCCGCGCGACCGCAGAAAGGTCAAGTGAAAAGCGAGAACGCTTGAGGATGGTGAATCCTTCCGCGAGCGCCTGCATCATGCCGTACTCGATACCGTTGTGCACCATTTTCACGAAATGTCCGGCGCCTCCTTTGCCCGCATACAGGTAGCCGTCGGGGACCGACATGTCCTTGAAAAGCTGTTCGTGGGCATCGAACAGCGCCTTTTCTCCGCCTACCATAACGCACGCGCCTTCGAGCGCGCCGGAAGGGCCGCCGGAAACTCCTGCGTCGAGAAAGTTGATGCCGAGTGCTGCGAGTTTCTCGTGTCGCCGTATCGATTCTTTGTAAGGAGAATTGCCGCCGTCGATGATGGTATCGCCTTTCGAGAGGAGCGGGATGAGTTCATCTATCATCGCGTCGACGGCAGTGTGCGTCACCATGATCCACACGGCCCGCCGAGGCTGCAAGCTCTGCACGAGCTCCGGGATGCCGTAAAATCCCATCATTCCCTCGCTCTCGAGTTCTTTGGTGACCGACGAAGTCCTGTTGAAGCCATGTACGTGCCAGCCTTTGCCCTGGATCTGCCGCACGAGGTTCGCGCCCATTTTTCCCAAGCCGATGAACCCTATCGTTCCCTTCTCCTCACGCGCATGCATATCTGCACTCATCGAAAGGAGTGCCGGATGCGGCGCAGTGTCGGGCGCATACGATGCGAGAGCGGTCAGTCCGCGACGCCAACCTTCGACGACCGGGTCGATGAATTTCCACAACGCCTCGACTTCTTTCGGAGAGGCGAAGAACGCCTGTTCGCCCACGATCGCGGCGTGTATCACCTTCGCGTACTCCTCGACGTACTGCACCTTGTTCTTCTTCTCGTACAAAAAGAACGACAAGTCGCGTTCTTCGAGCACCTGTTCAAAACCGGGCTTCTTGGTCCAGAACGCGACGACTATTTCGTCTGCAGGTTCGAGACGGAACGTTACCGTGTTGGGCCCGTGGGCTCCTGCCTCGCACAGAAGGCATTTCTTGGGGTGTTTGAGCGTAAGGACGATCTCCTTGCGCGCCTGCCCCATGCGCTTGCCGGAGTCCATATAGATGGGCACGCCAGCCCAGCGCGGATGTTTGAGCGTCGTCTTGAGCGCGTAGTAGGTCTCCGTCTGCGAATCTGCCTGCACGCCTTTGATGCCGCGATAGCCTTCGTACTGGGCTCGATACGTGTTGGCATGAATGGTCTTGTCGGTCCATGGCTCGAGCGTTTCCAGAATGGCCTCCCGATTTTTCCTGACCGACGCCGCATCCATCGCCGCGGGATATTCCATCGTGATGGCGGCCAGCATTTCGAGGAGGTGGTTCTGGCCGACGTCTTTCAAGGCTCCCACGCCGTCATAAAAAGCACCGCGCGACTCGACGCCGATCGATTCGTGCAACCGCACGTCGATGCGCTCGATGTTGTCCTTGCTCCACTTCGTTTCAAAAAGGTTGTTGGAAAAGCGGAAATTCTGGATGCCTTGCACGATCTCTTTGAACAAGTAGTGGTCGATGCGGTAAATCTGCTCTTCTTTGAAGTACGCGCCGAGCATGTGCTCGAGCGCTTGAGCGCTTTCGAGGTCGTGCCCGAACGGTTTTTCGATGAGAATGCGCGTCCAGCCGGTCAGGTCGTCGCACGGTAGGTTGAGCTTCACGTCCGCGAGATGCTTGAAGATGGTTTCGTAGGACGCGGGCGGGACCGCGAGGTAGAAAAGTTTGCTCGCACACTGTCCCCACGACGACTCGGTTTTGGCGATGCGCTCCGCAAGCGACACGAATCCTTCGGACTTCGTGAAGTCGCTCATGTGATATTGGAACAATTTGAAAAACTTCTCAAAATCCGTCTCCGCAATCCCGCCCGGCGCCGTTTTCTCGATGGCGTTCCGGACGTGCGTTCTGAACTCCTCGTCGGAGAGCGGGCGCCGTGCGAAGCCGATGACCTCCATCCTGTCCGGCAATCTCCCCTCCTGATGCAGGTACCACAACGAGGGCAGTATTTTCTTCACCGACAGATCGCCTGTAACGCCGAAGATCGTGAATATCGCGGGCGTGTTGGAACGAGAGGGTTCATCCATAGCTTCTCATTGTAAATCACCAAGGAACGTAACGAGGTTCGCTATGTGTTCATCGATGCTCACCCCAAGGGCCCCGCAGCCACGTTCGATGACCTTGCGGTCGATCTTTGCCGCGAAGCGTGCCTCGCCGAAACGCTTTTTGATGGAGCTTGCCTTCATCTGACCGTACGGAATGGGGTTGATCATGTGGTACGCGTAGAAAATGCCGCACATCTCATCGCACGCCATGAGTGCGGCGGCAAGTTTCGTCTGCGGCAGCGTCGTGAACCCGTTGTATCCGTAGGCGTGCGCCTCGACGGCATGGATGAGTGCTTCGGGGTAGTCCATTCCCTTGAACCATTTCAGGGATTCTCCCGGGTGCTGGTGCGGGTGTTCTTCGAAATCGACGTCGTGCAGAAGGCCGGTCACGTACCAAAGGTCCGTATCCTCGCCGAACTTTTTGGCGTACCCCGCCATCGCCTCTCCTACCATCCGAGCGTGCGTTCGCTGATAGTCATCTTTAACGTGTGCCTCAAGGAACTTCTGTGCTTCGTCCCTTGAGGGTAGTGTCATGCGCGCAGTATAGCGGACTATAGAACCCTCTCAAACGAGGGTCCATAGTTCTGGTATCATTCTTCGTATGGCTTCGGGCAATCAGCCCCAGGTGAACTTTCTCTACAAAGTCCTTGTTTCGGCCTTCACTCTTTCCATGTTCGCAGAGGGGGTCATATTGCCCATCTACGCGATCTTCGTACAGAAGATCGGCGGGAACATCCTCGACGCGGGAAATGCCATGGGCATCTTCCTCATTACGCAAGGGGTTTTTACGGTCATCGTGCACCGATTTCGCTGGAGCCCTCGAGGAAGGGTGTTCCTCATGATAGTCGGATGGGCGATATGGCTTGGTGGGATCGCGATGTATCTTTTGATATCGAACGTGCTCATGCTCTTCGTCACCCAGATCGTCACAGCGGCGGGGAACGCCATTGCTGATCCGGCGTTCGACCAGGAGCTCGCCGACCACACGGACAAGAATTTGAAGGAATATGAGTGGGGAGTATGGGAAGGGAGCAAAGACCTCATCAACGGATTTGCGGCCATCATGGGCGCTTTCATCGCGGGCGTGTTCGGATTCAGAACCCTCATCTTAACCATGATACTGACCGCGACGCTTTCCTTCATTGTCATTCTCTGGTACGTGAATACGTTGCGGAGAATAAAACTGAAAGACCTCCTCACTCCAAACCCGTGACGGTCATCCAAAAGTTGCCTTGAGCTTCTCCCCTTTCATATTGGGGTTCATCGGCATGATGCCACGCAACAAAGCAGCGTATCTCATGTGGACAGTATACGTATTGAGCTAAGTGTCATAGACGATGTTGAGGTCTTTTTCAATACTGTTCTGGGTTTTCAAGCTGGATGAGCGCCATGATTACAGCTATTTTATTGTATTCGGTGCGATCCATCCTGCCCTTCGTGACGGCCCCGATGAAACCTTGGTGTTCGCCGATCTTTTCGAGTTCAGTGAGTCCGGCGGCCTTTATCGCCTGACTTCCGTCGAGTCCTTTGTTTAATATCCCGTCGACGACCCTGCGCGGCCATTCGCAGGCCGGCGAAAATCCCATGCAGATCTGCTCACCGTCGTAGATCGCACAAACGGTCACCTCCATATAACCACTTTTGGAATGGGGCACGCTCATGAGCCCGCCCTCGATCCCGAAGCCGTAATCGTGGCCGATGTACGCTTGTTTTGCTCGACTGATCGCCCCTGCCACGGTTTCTTCGAGACTTTTTGGATGTCCGAACTCTTCGACCGGCACTTCAACGCTCACCACCTCGGCTCCCTCGAACATGGGGTAGTCCTTCAACAGTTCCGTGACCGCGTTCACTTTTGTCCTATTTTTCGAGCCCACGCCTACTTTCATGCAGGGAGTATAGCAAGTTTTGCGAACTGGGGGTTTGGTACGATGTTGGAACCTTTTTAATCGAAGCTATTGATTAAATCTTCCACCAGTGAATTAATTCTGTCTCGCACTCGACGGGTAAATTCTAATGACTCGTGATACGGATCGGCGACGTCCCAGAAAACAACTTGCGGATGTGCTTTGATATGTTCCAGTACAGTTTTGGGTCGTGTCATCATCACGATTTTATCGGCGTCGACAATCATCCCTGACTTTATCTGTTTGCGTACTTTCTCCGACATATCGATCCCAATCTCATTCATCGCTTCAATGACCGTTGCGGCGTCTTGATTCTCTTTCAGCAGCTGTCCTTCTCGATCATCATTATCTCCACTAGTGACGTCCGTGCCCGCAGACTCGGCATGATGTTTGCCGTTCGTGATTTTATTGAATATCGATTCCGCAATCTGACTTCGTCCAACATTTCCGCTGCAAACAAAAAGTATTTTCATATGGATGTCGGTGACTGACCATCTCGAGCTAGAACCGTGGTCGGCTAAGCCCTGCTTGACTGTTTAGCTGCATTTTACACTACAAAAACGACGTGTCTCGGGCGCGTGCATTACCGCCCTCATCGAAACCATTAGAAAATAGGCGCAAGGTACAGTCGGCCAAAGGCGATGAATATCATGAGCAAGCCAAGCACAAGGCTCATAATTATCGACGTCGTCTCGCGGTACTTTATGTGCACGCCGATAAAGATAAGGCTCTCGATGGCCAGAATCACGGCAGCCGCTATCGTCAGTTCTGGTTTCCAGTTGAGGGCGGCCGGTACAATGAGCCCGACTACACAGACAAGTTCAGTAATGCCAAGCGCCGTCCATGCTTTCCGCGGGAGAGCACCAAAGGACTGAACACCTTCGCTCGCACTATCGAACATAAACACTTTCATAATGCCCGACGCTCCGTACAGTAGCGCCGCAAAAACTTGTAGCACCCACAACAGGATATTCACGCAGTATATTTTAGCATCACTATTGCTGCGTGGCTTGGATGATGTTAGAACCGCAATAAAGAGCACATACTTCGACTACTTCGCCGTCGTGCGGAGTTGGTAGGCATCAGAAGCAAAAGTGTACAAACGAGAGGAGTAGCGCTATGCCGCCGAGAGCAAATAGAACCATGAGTAGCGGGAGCATGTCAGATCCTGCCTCGTCCGCTTTTTCCTCGGTAAAATGTTCCATGAGTTCGTTGTCCTTGCGCATGAGTGCACGGATGTCTGCTTCGGGAACTTCAATGCCCCGACCACCCTCAATGTCTGCGAGGGCTTTATCGTAGATTTTCATAAAACTCGTGTGGCGATCTCGGAAAAAACCCTTGATCCGCGTCACTTCACCACGCGAACCGTCTAAGTTAGATCGGTACACTTTTTGCGTCCACCAAAGACCTACAAGGATCGCCGTGAACAAAAGACCCTCCCCAATCAAAAACAGCGAGTTAGTTTTTACGAACCCCAAGCCGGTGAACCCAAAGCCAGCAACTACACCTATTGCTTGAACCAGCTTTGTGGTCGAGTTGAAGATCTCATAAAATAACTTCTTTTGGTCATCTCCGTGCGCTTTCAAAGTAGCGCTCTCCAGCTGCAAGTAGCGAGACCCTTGGCTCTCGTAGAACTGATCCCACTCCTCTTGCGTCATCTGGATGTTGCGATTAGGCATAGTTTTACACCAACGGCGCGTCCAGCGCGGTCCGGACGCGCTCGAAGATCTTCACGAAGCGATCTAGTGTCTGCTGGCTGAATGCCACCGTGGTCTTGGTAGAGATGAGATTTTGCATGGCTTCATTGAAGTGACCCTTCGTGTAAGTGCTCGCTTTGGGGAAAACGGCTTTGATTATCTTCATCCTTTCGGCAGCACTGAACAGATCTTCGGTCGCTTTATCTTTCCACCGCGGATTGATCTCGCTAAGCGGCCAGCACCGGCCGCTGACCACTGGACCAATCTCTTCCTCGTACTTCGTCTTGGCGTTCCGTCCAGCCGCGTCACCATCAACGAGAACAGCGAACTTCCGGCCCCATGCCACATAGAGGCGTATTGCTTTGTCGTTCTTGCCAGCGCCATTGCCCGGATAGAAGTGGAGGTCCAGCTTGCGACGCTGCTCTGCCGACAGCAGGTAGTCGTGGACGTACTTGAAGGTGTAGAAGTCGTTCTTCCCCTCGACGATGACTATCTCCGGCACCAGCTCGAGGTTGCTCGGCTGGTAGTCGAGCGTGTCGAGGATGGGTTGGAAGTAGGTGTGCTGGTCCGGGTGTTCGGCGGCAAACTGTTTGTAGGGCGTTGCGGTGATGTCTGTTTTGAGGGCATCGAAGTCGAGGCCGTTGTCATCGTAATCGACGGCTTTGTTTTTCACGATGTACGCGCCTTCGAGCCACTCCGGATTGATGAGGTGGTGGCTGTGGGTCGTGTAGATCAGTTTGCTCTTGCTAACAATGCGCTCGAACGTGTGCAACAGCTTGGCTTGTGCTGTGGAGTGCAAGTTGGACGCCGGTTCATCAATCAAGAACAGTATCTCGCCGCGATCCTTTACGCGATCCTTCCGAAACTCGGTGAACAGCAAGAAAGAAAAGAACCATGTGAAGCCCAAACTCCGCTCGGAGATGGAGTACTCGTCGGAGCCCTCTTGGAGTTTGATGTCGATGTACGGATAGTTTGTCTTCGTCGGTGCTGCTGGATCGCCGGTCGCAACCGGCTCGACACCCTTCTCGATGACGATCCTCTTGCCGCGAGACGCGAATAGCTCCTCCCACGTTTTGAACACGACAGTGGTTATCTTCGCCGCCACCTTGTTCAGCACCACGTCGAGCGATGCCTTGTCTTCGGCCTGACCGCTATGGATGCGAGCAACTAGGTGTGCATCGATTGTGTAGTCGGCCCCGAGCGAGTCCAGCACATCTTGAAGTACCTCTCTGTAAAACCCCTGATCATCATCCTCGTTTGGGCGCGGCTGCAAGTAGATGCGCTGCGGGAACTTGGTAAGGAAGTTGGGGTAATAGATAATCGGCGGCAACAGCGTGCGCTCAATGAAGTTGGTCGTCGTCCCGAACGCTCTGGACTCCTCGAGTTTCTTCACCTTCTTGCTGCCCTTGTCGCTGCCGAGGATGCTAGTGGTCCAATACACACCGGAGTTTGCCGTATCAAAACTGGAGCGAGAGAAAGTGTACCGGCGCTCGATCTCAATCGTACCCATCGGCGCATCTTCTTTGACACGGAACCCGTTCTTTCTTGCCTCGGCCTTGATGAGGCGCTCGTCGTCTGCGTCCAGCTCCAAAGTCGCTGAGACCGACACGGCATCGTTGAAGTTTCCCTTTTTACTTTTCGGGATGACGGTGTGCTCTTGCCCGGAGGCCAGTTCGTTCTGAAAGAAGTTGAGGGCTTCGAGGATCGTTGTCTTACCGCTCTCATTGAGACCGACGAGCGTAAAGATCTTGTGCTTTGCACCACGGGCAAGATCCAGCTCGAGATCCTCGATGCCTTTGTAGTTTTTGATGTGAAAAGAGGTGTACTTCATGAAAAGTGCCTTGATTGTAGCTCAAAAGCGCCGCCGTTGCGATGGCCGAAAAACCCTTATTTTAGGCGCTCTTGACGCATTGACATAGGCGTGGTCTATGGTGTACAATGCCGAGTGGAGCAGGTGGGATGGTCTCACCTGCACAAACCCCGCAATCACCACGCTGGAAGAGCAAAGTGATTGCATTTTGGAGGTTGTTCCATGACAACGCAACTGACGACGACTACTCAGGTTCCGGCAACGGCCCTGACGCTCACCGACGTGTTCTCCTACCCCGAGTACTCCCTCCGCGGCATCAAGTCGTGGGAGGAGGTCGCAAAGCTGGGCAGCAAGAACCTCGCCGCGCTCGTTTCGCGGGCGCGTGAGCACGAGCAATCGCTCTCCGGCAGTATCGCACGGCTCAAAGAGCAGCAGAACCTGCTGCGCGGCAAGTCGGGCGAGGACTTCAAGGAGATGGCGAAGGCCTACGAGAACCCGACGATCACGCAGATCGGCGTGCCGAGCGACAGCTGGTCGAAAGACCCTGAGCCGCTCGATGCCGACAGCAAGAACCGCAAGAGCGACGCGACCACGTTCAACAAGTGCGGCTGGTGCAAACACACCGGCGGCGGAACGTGCCGCTACAACTACCACATCACCACGAGATGCAGCTTGCTCGGCGACGCGTCGCCCGAGACGCGCTTCAACACGCCGTGTCTGCTCCAAGAGCAGTCGGCCGAAGGGATCGCGAAACAGGTCGAACGTCTCCAACGCGAGATCGACGACACGCTTGCCAAGCGCGAAAAAGTGCGCGAAGGCATCAAGCTGTTGCAGAAGCTCAAGAAGGGCGCTCCCGAGAAGCCGTATCTGATCTCGCTGCGGCCGCACGACATGTTCAATGTCGGCGACGACGCGATGGTCTACATCGGCCAATGGGGCGACCGCAACGAGCACAAGAAGGTCGCGGACGGCAAGTGGGTTCCCGTTACTGTCGTGTTCGGCTACCGCCATCACGACGGCTGCGTGAGTGCCCAAGCGCTGTTCCCGATCCACTCCAATGTCGCTTTCGACGGCGGCTGCGGATACGGTGCCGGCATGTCGCGCCCGGAGATCCTGTTGCGGAGCGAGTTCGAATGGCTCCGTCACGCCTCCGAGGAAGGCGATCTCGGTTTCCTCGGTTTGTGGATCGCCAACATCGACACCCATCTCGAGGGCATCGATCGCGTTCAGTTCCTCAAGGACCTGACCGGCGAGATCGCGCTGCCGCCGGCGGACTGGGCTCCCCCGACTGACGAGATCCAAGTCAAAAGCGTGAAGGACGCCCAGCGCGTTCTGCACTGCCTCGACCCCGATCTTTTCGAGACGGAGGAGGAGATCCGCTCCTACGCCAACATGCAGTTGCGCTACGTCCATCCGGACCGGCTCAATGGCAAGAGCGACAACGTCAAGAGCTATGCAGCCAGACAGACCCGCGCGGTGTATGCCGCACGTGATCTGCTGATCGAGCGGCTCAAGTCGCGCAAGAAGTAAAACTAGGACTGAGCAGACCTACTGCTTACCCGCCATGTCGAAAGACCTCTGGCGGGTTTTTCTTTTACAACCCGACCGCGTTAGCTCCGTACTCGGCTTGTGCTTGTGTGAACTGATCATACTCCAACTGCGCGATCAAACCGCCGCGCGAAAAAGCCGAGTAGCTCATGTACGATTTTGCCTTTTTAGCTGCCTGTTCATTCCAGTCCGCACCAGAGTTATCTGCGCCATACACTGCATCAGCATGTGAAAATTGATCGTACTCGAGTTGAGCAACGAGCCCGTCATGAGAAAAAGCAGCGTAGCTCAAGTAAGACATTGCTTTCCTGACGGCACTTTTTTGACTGATTGTTTCGCTGTTCATTGTCGGCGTGGGAGCCGGAGTGGACGCAGGGGTGGGTGCTGGGTTAGTTGCCGGTGCAGGAGCCACCGGTTTTTGTGTTTGAGCGGTGACCGGAGCAGGAGCTGCTTGCGCCTGTTTGCCCGTATTCGCGCCTGTGTCGGGTTTTGCGGGCGTGTTCGAGGTATTCACCACCTCTGGAGTTGTCGTCGCCGTGTCAGCAACCATGGCGGGTTGTTGCGGAGTGGTAACACCAAAGAGAATAAAGAAAAGCAGGGCCGCAACGGCGAACACGCCGGCCGCCATTTTACGTGAGGGCATTCTCAACCACTGCGGGCGTATCAGGCCGACCACTAAACCCGCGAGCGAGAGGAGCAACAGAACCAAGAAAAAGTCACTCATAGTTTTTACCGACTAGCTTGTAAGCAACTGGCCGGCGGAACTCTTGATGCAAAGAACCCGCCACGGGCTACGGCTTGCGCCGTACGCACCAGTTTCCCAGTGCGGCAGGTAATGCGACCCCATGACGGGTTCTTTACGCATTACCTGCCTACCAAGCCATGCCACCGTTGCCGATGGTTTAGGCCCTGCCCTCTCGGGCTATTCAGTTGTACTAAAATCTAACCATACTCCGGGGTGTTCTCCAAGACGGATAGTGCTTGGAAAAAGGCGCTCGAGAGCGTAGATTTTAGTTATGGTTATGAGACCAGAGGAGAAACTGCACCGGGCAATCTGGAGCGCTCTCGATGAGATCGCGCAGGAGAAACTCGCCACGCCGGACGACGAGTGGGTTTTGATCGGCTGCCACTCGGCTGAGAGGAAGCGAGCTGTTCAGGCGCTGGTGAAGTCGGGGGCTATCAAAATAGTCAACAGCAAGTTCCGTTCACTCTTCTCTGCACTCCGGGTGCTACAGGAGATGCAGGGCGGCGAGGAAGAAGTGATCGGATACTACATCGACACTATCGAGCCCCGATACACGGAGATGCTCGATTTTTACTACGACAACATCGGAAAGCGCGACGAGGGCTTGATCAAGGACGATGTGGCAAAAGTCACAGACCAACTAAAGACATGGCAAGGCAGCAAACCAGCGCCAGCTTTGCCGGAGAAAACCACAAGTCCGGCAGAAAAAACACCCGAAAAGAAAATCGAGAAACTCACTATCGTCGAAAAACCAAAACACACATCTACTTTCAAGGTCGTCGTCAACGACGACTACGACACACCGCTACCTTTCGACGCCAACAAAAACACTGGCGGCCTGCTACTCAAACTCGCCGAGAAAAAAGAGCCGATACCGTCTTCCGAACACAAACAACCGTTTGACTATCTCAACAGCGCCGAAAGCCAACTCGTCACCAAGACCGGGTGCATTCGAACGAAGATACTCGCAAGCGAAGCAGGCCAGATCACGCCGATCGTTGAGATCGAGATGATAACTGAAAAACAGTTCAAACAGCGCAGCGGAAAACCGCCGAAAAACGCATAATCTGGGGATAGCCCACCCCGCCTAAGGAAAGCCGCTATTCTAGGCGGCATTTTGTTTTTGCTTTCTGCCTTTTTCAGGGTGGTTTTTGTCTATTTTCGGCGCACCGTTCTCGATACCGTGTCCTTGTGGTAGAGGACGCCTACATAGCGGAGTTCAAGCAACTCTACAAAAAGCGATACGGCATCGAACTGAGCGATGCGGAGGCGTCTTTCCGCGCGAACCACTTGCTCAACCTCTATCGTACCGTCCTTGGACCGGAGCCAAAAGGTGCCGTGGGAGAAAACGGCACGGAGCAAAACACATGCCATGACGAGAGTTAGCCGCGCCGGCATCAGCAAAAACATGAGCTACACGATCAAAGAACTGGTAGCCGAGTTGGGCGTCAATGAAAAGACGGTGCTTCGCTGGATTGGTAGTGGCCTGCCCACGGTCGAAGGAGGCAAAAAACCGATCCTCATCTCGGGCGACGAGCTGATCTGTTTTCTGAAAAACAAAGACGACAAACCGAAAGTGAAGTTGGGTCGGAGCCAGTTCTTCTGTATGACCTGCAAGGCACCACGACTGGCAAAACGCGGCTCGGCAGAGACGCTCTACGACCGGAAAGTAGCCCGTTGCAGTGTCTGTAGCGGCAAAATGAGCAGGACAATCAAACCCCACCAGAAAGGACTATTTGATACTCCGCCATAGCACTTGAATGTCCGTTATCCGAAACTAACCCAAGAAACCGCATCATGACAAAAACAAGTTACAAAAACGAGCAGCTCAAGCGAGAGTTTTTTGAGCATCTTCGGGGGGCCGAAGGGTTCGCCCCGGCATCGGTCAGTAAGTTCGCGGAAGCCATCAGCCAGTGGCAGACCTTCACCGATAACGAGGACTTCGGTTCCTTCAACAAAACCACGGCGACTTCTTTCCGAGATTGGCTCAAAACCCGCGAGACCAAAACGGTGGCGGGCAAACTCACGCTCGTGTCGCAATACAACTACCTGCGCCGCCTCAAGCGCTTCTTTACATGGCTCTCCGGCCAGCCCGACTATCGCAACAAGGTGCTCAAAAATGAGATCGAGTTTTTGCGCCTCTCGAAGGGTGATGCCCGCATCGCTCGGGCGGGCACGACGCGAGCAACGCCCTCCTTCGACGATGCAAAGAAGATCATCGAGGGTATCGAGATAAAGAACGAGATCGACAGGCGCGACCGTGCGATGATCAGTTTTGCCCTCACCACCGGCTGCCGCATCTTCGCGATCATTTCGCTCCGAATGAAGAACTTCGACAAAGAGAAGCGACTGATACACCAAAATCCCGGCGACGGCGTTCACACCAAAAACTCAAAAACGATACTCACGACGTTCTTCCCGATCGGGTGGGACGACCCAGAGCGCTTTTTCGTGGAGTGGTACGAGTATCTTGAACGAAAAGGGTACGGCCCGAACGATCCCATCTTTCCTGCAACACTGCACGACGCGGGCTCGGTGCGATACAGCAAAGACGATGTGGGAAAAGCGTTTTGGAATGGCACGGATGCCGCCCGCAAGATCTTCGAAAAAAGGTGTCACGATGCGGGAGTGCGATACTTCCACCCCCACTCATTCCGGCATCTCATCGTCAGCATGATGAGCAAAACGCGCCTCACCGAGGAGGAAAAACGCGCCATCAGCTTGAACCTCGGGCACGAGAATATCGCTACCACCTTTGGCTCCTACGGTTACGGCGGCATGAGCGAGGAGGATGCGGTTCGCATCGTACAAAAACTCAAGGACTATCAAGCCAACGAAGGCAGCGGTTATCCCCTCACTGACGCAGAGAGGGCGATTTTGGAGCGGCTTCTCGCGCGAAGATAGCGCATAATGAAGGTATGAAGGATACAGCTACTAAACTCCAATACGGAACCTACTGCCGCAAGTCCACTGAAAGCGAGGACCGGCAGGTGCTCTCACTCGACGCGCAAGCCGACAAAGCGGAGGAGATCGCGAAGTCGCTCGGTGCGAAAATAAAAAGCGAGCACGTGTTCAGCGAGGCGAAGTCGGCCAAGGTGGCGAACCATCGCCCGCGGTTCTCCGACATGCTGCACGCCATAGAGCGCAGCGAAATACAAGGCATCATCGTGTGGCACGCTGATCGCCTCTCACGCAACGCGATGGACGCGGCACTACTCATCGACCTCATGGACCGCGACAAACTCCGCGAGATAGTCACGCCGGGCCAGACGTTCCGAAACACTCCGATAGACAAGTTCATGCTCTCGCTCTCCTGCGGCCAAGCCAAAATGGAGAACGACAAAAAAGGATTAGACGTGAAGCGCGGTCTCGAAAAGAAAGCGAAACTCGGCGACGTGCCGAACCACGCGCCGGTCGGTTACATGAACGACAAACATACTCCCCGCGGCAGCAAGAAGTTGTTGAGCGATCCTGAACGACTACCGCTCGTGAGAAAGATGTGGGACTTGATGCTGACCGGCACCTACACTGTTCCGCAGCTTTTGAATGAGGTGAATGGGGTCTGGGGTTTCCGCATGCCGAACGGCAAGAAAATGAGCCGGAACACGCTGTACTATCTTTTTTCGAACCCGGTCTACTATGGCATGTTCGAGTATCCGCTCAAGACCGGCAACTGGTATCGCGGCAATCACGAAGCCATCATCACCGAGGAGGAGTTTGACCGAGTTCAAGTCATCCTCGGACGCAAAGGCCGGCCGCGCCCAAAAACTCATGTGTTCGACTTTGTCGGCATGATGCGCTGCGGAGAGTGCGGTGCTGCTATCACGGCCGAGCTGAAGTTCAAGCGACCGAAAAATGGCAAGGTCCACCGATACGTCTACTATCACTGCACCAAACGCATCAAGCCGGACTGTTCGCAAGGTAGTATTGAGGAAACCAAACTCAAGGAGCAAATCGTCGCTGAGATCGACCGGCTCGAGATCCCGCCGGAGTTCCACAGCTTCGCGATGAAATGGTTCAGGGAGCAGAATGCGAAAGAGGCCCAGCAACGTAACGCGCTTGTGCAAACGCAACAAAAGGCATACAAGACGTGTCTCGCAAAACTCGACGGCCTGACCGACATGCGTGCCGCCGGAGAGATTGGGCCGGAGGAGTACGCGGAAAAGAAAGCGAAGCTACTTGCCGAAAAGAAACAGCTTGATAGCAACTACGACAATACGACCGAGCGCGTGGAGCGTTGGGCGAACACAGCCGATGAGATGTTCGCGTTCATCGAACAAGCGAAGTGGAAGCTGGAGAAAGGTAACCTCGAGGTGCGTCGCAGCATTCTGGCAGCTCTCGGTTCGAACCTCACGGTCAAAAACAAAATACTGAGCATTGATACGGAAAACTGTCTATTCCCGGTCAGGAAAATCTCAAACGAGGTGCGCGAGATACACAAACGGTTCGAACCGATAGATACCAAGGAAAAACAACGACTTTTCGAGCAAACCTGCTCTCAAAGTCCAACTCTGCTGGGAGACTAGGACTCGAACCTAGATTAACTGATCCAGAGTCAGTTGTCCTACCATTAGACGATCTCCCAATGTTTCTTCGGAAGATCGGTAACGCGGACAGTTGTCCCCGCCCTTGCGGCGGGTCGCCGTGGAGGCGACTGCCATTAGACGATCTCCCAAAAACGTCCGCCTCAGGCGGACGCACGCATTCTAGCAGAAATCCAGATTTTATTAACTCGTCAGCGGATGTTCCTTGAGAAGCTTCGCTGTCTGCACCAAATTCCTCGCCGTCGCTTTCGCCATCGCGCCGACGGCCTTGTTTTTGAGGCGCCGCTCGCGGTCGGTCGCGGGATCGAATCCAACTTCCCCGACCCAGTAGGTGCAACACTGTGGCGGCAGCGTGAAATTCAAAAATGACAAAACTTCCATAATGCCCGCCATGACGGCCTGCGCGCCGTCTTCGCTGCCGGTAATAACGATGCCGGCAACTTTGTTCAGGAGCACGCTCCTGCCGCCTTCGACATGCGCTTCCTCATCAAAGGCGTCCATGCGTTCGATGACTCGCTGCATGAGGCTCGAACGCCCGCCCCACCAGATGGGGGTGGCAAAAATGACGATGTCGGCGGCGATTATTTTCTTCACGATGTCCGGCCACTCATCGTCGTCACTCTCTTTGAAGCCAAGTCCCACCGGGATACGCTTGTCGGAAAGTCGTATCGTTTCCGAAGAGATGGGCGAGGTCTTTTGCATTTCATCGAGCACCATCTTTGTGACCTCTTCGGTGCTCGAAAGCTTGTCGCCGTGCTTGAGCGAAGCATTCAGTACGAGGACGTTGAGCTCTCCTGCCATAGCACAAGTATCACTCGGAACGAATTATTGTCCACTATTCTGTCCCTCAAAGGCGACTATCATCAACTTCCCCTCCTCATTGGCAAGTTGGATGACGACGGGCGTCGTGCCCGCATTGCCGCCATGCTCGACTTCATTGCTGGTCATAAAGACAAGCTCGCCCCTCACGACAAAGCCGCTGCCTTGAGGAACTATCGAATCTATTTGAATGCGGTCGGGCCACGGGCTTGAAACCACTCTGCCCGGCGCGGATTGCGGGTCCGCTTCCCACTGCGCAAGGAGAGCCGGATCGACATAGGGCGCGTAGGTGCTCGCGATAGTCGTCGAAGCATCCGGCGCAAGGATGGAGACTTGCTGCAGTGTTTTCCCAAAGGATGCGACGGTCGAACTCGCCGTGTCCGCCGTGGGCGCCTGCGTGCCTCCAATGCCGCCCCCCAAAAGCGCGCCGACGAACGTCGCCGCGACGACAACTACGACGACCACGATAATGACGATAAGTGCGTTTTTGTTCGGCATATTCGGGAAAGGATACAACGTTATAATTAAGCTTCGATGAGTTTCACCCTGTGGATTTCTCCCCATCAGTCGAAGCGAAAGCTTTCTTGGACTGTTCGAGTATGGCTTTATAAACGCGGTCGTTCCCAAATTCACCGTGAGCGATGTTCTCTTTTTGCTTTTGTATCTTTCTGATGAGAGAAAGAGAGCGACTGTACGCATCGGCGACCTGCTTTTGGCCCCGACTCCCAGCGAAATCCTTAATGAGCTCCAGTTGGTGAGCAATTTCATCTATCAGAACGCGTTGCACGGGGTGACTCGCAAGACCCGACGTGTCCCCCTTTATCCAGAAATCCGCCAGTTTGAAAACGGTATTTCTGTCTACGCCAACGACGACTTGCGGTATGCCGTTGCGCTCGCCCCTGAACGATCCGTCCTTGTTTTTGAAGTACTTTACGGAACCAAGCTTCCCATTTTTAACATTTTCTCTTATGTGTTCGATCTTTTCGGACATCTTTAATGTGCTGAATGTAACATCCACCGAAAGGGCAAGTACTTGTGAATCACCTTCGGATATCTCCCACTCGGCGAGCATGTCCGAGCCGTTGAAATAATCGTCGTACAAGGAGGTTTTCAGCGCACTGACGCCGTCACCCAGCCACCCATCTCCCTGAGACTTCTCCAGAATTATCGCCTCGAAAACTTCAGCGACTCTCTTCGACTCCTCCTGCTCTGGGGAATTTACTTTCGCGAAGCTATTTCTCTTCTTCATTACTCGCTTCATATCGTTAATGACATTTTCTTCGCCGTAGAGATCGATGAAACTTGGCGCCTGGATGGAAAACTTGGGGTCCTTGAGCACCGCTTGCGCTCGCGCGTGTGCTCTATCGAATGTTGGCGTACGTACGGATTCGCGCTGCCGTTGATGCCTTTCACGATCTATCTTGCGCAGTATGCTGTCCTCGAAAGTCATAAGACTATCCCGTTATCCCCGCGAGTGAATGCGGCTTGCCTTCGGCGATCGAGGCGTGTGTGATGCGGATGAACTTGGCTTTCCTTTGGAATTCCGGAACGTTCTTCGCGCCGACGTAGCCCATTCCGACTTGGAGACCGGACGAGAGCGTCGCTACGATGTCGGCGACCGGGCCTTTGTACGGCACGAGGGCTTCGACGCCCTCGGGTACGGCTTTGCGGCCGTGCGTAAAGTAGCGCTCCTTGCCCGAAGCCGTCTCGATGACCGATTTGGAACCCATGCCACGATACTCTTTGAACTTCATGCCGTTCTTGGTGACGATCTTGCCCGGCGCCTCGTCCGTGCCTGCGAAGAGGTTGCCGAGCATGACGGCAGAGGCGCCCGCGGCGAGTGCCTTGGCGATGTCGCCGGAGGTACGGATGCCGCCGTCAGCGATGACCGGAATTTTCTTCTTTGATGCGACCGCCGCGACTTCAAGCACCGCGGAAAGCTGCGGCACGCCCACTCCGGAGATAAGGCGCGTCGTGCAGATGGAACCGGGACCGACGCCGACCTTGACCGCATCCGCGAATTCGCATGCAGCCTTCGCCGCCTCGCCCGTCGCGATGTTGCCGAATATCATTTTCGCGCGCTTCAAGCTTTTCTTTATTTTTTTCGCGCTCGCGAGCACGTTGAGATTGTGCCCGTGCGCGCAGTCGATGACGATGATGTCGCAACCGGCGACGTCGAGCGCTTTTGCTCGTTCCGCATGAAAGGGGCCGCAGGCCGCCGCGACGCATCCGCCCGCTGCTTTCACTTTTTTCACCATGGCAACCTGCTCCTCCACCGAACAATTGCGGTGCAGCGTGCCGAGCGCGCCTAATTTCCAAAGCGCGATCGCCATGGTCGCGTCCGTCACGCGGTCCATCGCGGCGGAAAAGAAGGGCACCGAGAGCTCGATGCCGGCTATTGTTGTTTTGAGAGACGCTTCCGAGGGTTCCATCGAGCTCGCCGCCGGACGGATCAAAACGTCGTCGAACGTGAAGCTTTCAGAAACTATTTTTACTGCCATGTCTAAGTATACTGACGATGCTGAAGAAAGCAAAAGGGCCCGTCCAAGACGGGTCCTTCGCCCACAAACTATCGTGATGGGTCACTACTTGTAGCAATTGGCGCCCGGATGGAAGACGATGCGCAGTCCACTGTGCCGTGCGATCCTGATGCCCTCACGGATGCGCGCAGCGTGCTCTTCGTTCGCCGGCGGCATAACGATGATTTCCGTTACAGGATTCTCCTCCCGGCGGAAAAAGTCCGAGTACTGTTTTGGTGTGCATCCACCACTGACGATGAGCTGCATGGTCTCCTCCATTGAGCCCGGTTCCCCAATTGGAATAAGGCTTCAAACACGGTACAACTTTCCATTGGGGCGGTCAAGTGGTTGTCCCCTTTCATTTCTTGCCCCGTTCGATAGCCGCCTTGATGAACGCATTGAAAAGCGGATGCGGGGCGAGCGGGCGCGCCTTGAGTTCCGGATGGAATTGCGTGCCCAGCATGAACGGATGCGTCTCTTTTGGAAGCTCGGCTATCTCCATGAGCCTGCCGTCGGGCGAGCGACCGGAAAAAACAAGTCCGGCTTTCTCGAGTTGCGCGATATAGTCGGGATTTACCTCAAAGCGGTGGCGGTGGCGCTCCGATACATCTTTCTTCCCATAACTTTCCGCAGCGATAGTTCCAGGAACGAGGTCGCAGGGGTATGCGCCGAGACGCATCGTGCCCCCGTAGTCCTTTTTGGCGAGTTTTTCTATCTGCTCGGGCAATATCATGATGACCGGATGCGGTGTGTTCGGGTCTATCTCGGTCGTGTGCGCTCTCTCCAGCCCGGCGACGTTGCGCGCGTATTCGACCGTCATGAGCTGCATGCCATAGCACAGGCCGAAGTACGGGATCTTGTGCTCACGCGCGAATTTAATTGCGAAAATCTTTCCCTCGATGCCCGTTTCGCCGAATCCGCCCGGCACCAGAATGCCGTCGTACCCCTCCAATTCGGATACCTTTTCGGGATGCTGTTCGTACTCCTTCGCGTTGAGCCAATCGATGTGGGGCTTTTTGCCCTGCGTGTACGCGGAAAATTTGATGGCCTCGATGACGGAGAGGTACGCGTCGGAGAGCACGAAGTCGCCGGTATCGAAATATTTGCCGACGATGCCGATCTTCACAACGTCTTGGCCGTTGTGTGTCTTCGTCGCAAAATCTTTCCACTCGCCGAAGTCGGACCCGTGCCCGTTCTCGATGCCGAGCGACTCGAGCAGCACGTCGGAGAGCTTGTCGCGCTCGAAATTCAGCGGCACGTCGTAGATGGAGTCCACGTCGGGCGCGGAGATGATGCACTCGGGCCGCACGTTGCATGAAATGGCCAACTTCTCTTTGCGCTTTTTGTCGAGTGGATGTGTCGAACGCGCGATGAGAACGTCGGCCTGCACGCCGTAGGAGTTGAGTTCGCGCATCGCGTTCTGCGTCGGCTTCGTTTTCATCTCGCCGAGCGTGCCCGGCACCGGCAGATACGACACCATGACGAAGAGCGTATCGCGCGGACTCTTCAGATGGATGACGCGCGCCGCGTCGATGAAAAGCGCGTTGGAAAAATCACCCAAGGTGCCGCCTATTTCGATGACCGTCACGTCGGATCCCGCGAGCTTCGCCGAGCGTTCGATGCGCTCGATTATCTCGTCGCGCACGTGCGGCACCGCTTCGACGCATTTTCCTCCGTACCCCAGGTTGCGCTCGCGCTCGATGACCGCCTTGTAGACCATGCCGCTCGTCATGTAGTCCTCCGGTCCCAGATCGCGGTTGAGGAATCGCTCGTAGTTGCCCATGTCCTGGTCGGTTTCGAGCCCGGAGTCGAGCACGAACACCTCGCCGTGCTCCGTCGGATTCATCGTTCCCGCATCCACGTTGAGATACGGGTCTATTTTCATCAAATTCACGGAGAGGCCGCGCGCCGAAAGTATTTTTCCGATGGAGGCGGTGGCTATTCCCTTTCCGACGCCGGACATGACGCCGCCTACAACGAAAATATACTTGTGTCCCGCAAGCGCGCGCGCCATACGGGCATTCACTGTACCACAATAGTTCCGAAAACCGAAGACTGCTCGGGCGTGGAGAACTTCGCGAACAAGCCGACCTGATACGGGTTACGCCCGGAGGTATCTTCGGATGGCTAGATAGCTGGACAACGCGCCCAAACAGATGCCGGAGCACATAACGATGAGGAACAGGTACACGAACGAGCCGATAAAGTACGAAAATACGTTGAAACTGCCCAAAAATTCCTGGCTTCCGGGGCCAAGGGCCGCCGTGATGGGATACATGAGGAACAGCACGACCGCGCCGCTGATGAGCCCGTAGAGGATGCCCGCAATAATGAAAGGCCCGCGCACGTACCAGTGCGAAGCCCCCACCAAATTCATGACCGCTATCTCGTCGCGAGCTGTGTAGATCGCGAGGCGTATCGTGTTGAACGATATCAGGACCGACGCGAGTCCCAAGATGACAGCGATGACGATGCCGACCTCCTTGGACGTGTTGATGATCGCGGTAAGTCTCGTGATGGCGGTCTGGTTCTGTTGGTAATCGACTTTCTCGATGACCGCGGCCTCGGCGCCCTGGGTGGCTTGAGTCTCAAGATACTGCGCGATCGCGGGATATTGGGTCGGGTCTTTGGCGCGGACCTGGAGCGACGCGCCCAGCGGGTTGCCGGAGAGCTCGTCCAGCGCCTGCAGCGTGAGCTGGTCGTTCTGGTGGCGTGCTTGGAAATTGGCCAGCGCCTGGTCGGCGGAAACGTACGTCACTGAAGCGACCTCCGGAAGCGCCTGCACGCTCTGCTGCACGTTTTGCACCTGATCTTCCGTCGCGTCCGGCGTGAAGTACACGGTGACCTGGACCTGGCTCGTGAGATCTTTCAGCGTGACCGAAAGCGCGGCGTTGCCGATCAGGAGCGCGGCGATGACGAACAGGGTTATCGTCATAACGAGGATCGCCGAGAATGAGACGAATCCGTTGCGGAGAAATCCGATGAATCCGTACCGCGCGACTCGCTTGGTTGTGTTCCAGAATGACATACGAGAATTATAGAACGTACTTGCCGTGCTTATCGTCTCGCACGATCCTGCCCTGGTCCATCGTGACGACGCGCCGGCCGATGGAGTCGACGACCGTCTTGTTGTGCGTCGTGAGGAGCACCGTGGTGCCCAGGTCGTTTATTTTTTTCAATATCTCGACGACGTCGTGCGCGTTGATGGGATCGAGGTTGCCGGTCGGCTCGTCCGCGAGCAAGACCTCCGGCTGATTCACGATGGCACGCGCGATGGCGACCCGCTGCTGCTCCCCGCCGGAGAGCTCGTGGGGAAAGTTCCAAATTTTGTCGGTGAGGCCGACGAGGTCCAGCACGTGCGGCACGTCGGCGCGAATATCCTCGTCGTCCTTGCCGGCTACTTCGAGCGCGAATGCGATATTTTCATAGACGTTCTTCGTCGGCAACAAGCGAAAATCCTGGAATACCGTGCCGATATGGCGGCGCAGTTCCAGAAGTTCTTTCGGAGCGAGTTCCGCGACCGGACGAGAACCAAAAAAGACGGAGCCTTCGGTCGGTCGCTCTTCGGCGAACAACATTTTGAGGAGCGTCGTCTTGCCGGCGCCGGAGTGCCCGACGATGGAAACGAATTCGCCCGGTTCGATGCCGAGCGTTACATCCTCGACCGCAGGCGGCGCACCGTCAAAATAGACTTTCGTTACTTTGTCGTAGTAGATCATGTAACCAATGTCGCTCATTATACCTCGCCCGCAGGACCATCCAAAGCTTTTTCCGCGTCGATGAAGCCCTGAATGTCCCCTTCCAGCACCTTTTCCACGTTCCGCTCCTCGTGGTCGGTGCGATGGTCCTTCACGAGCTGGTACGGATGCAACACGTAGGAGCGTATCTGGCTTCCCCACTCTATTTTGGTCGACGCGCCGGCGGAGAGTCCGCGCGACTCTTTTTCCGCAGCCTCTTCGCGCATCTGGAAGAGCTTGCCGCGTATCATCTCAAGCGCTTTTTCGCGGTTCTGGGCCTGCGAGCGCTCGCTTGTGACGTGCACGGCGATGCCGGTCGGCTTGTGGGTCATGCGCACGGCCGTGTCGCGCTTGTTCACGTTCTGCCCGCCGGGGCCTCCGGAGCGCGCGACCGTCACCTCGATGTCGCTTTCGGGAATGTGGAGGTCGCCTTGGTCGGGCAATTTCGGCAACACTTCGACGAGCGAGAAGCTGGTCTGTCGTTTGCCTGCAGCGTTGAAGGGCGACATGCGCACGAGACGGTGCACACCCGCTTCCTTCTTGAGCGCACCGTACGCGCCGCTCCCGGAAACCTCGAACGAGACACTGCGGTATCCGCCCATCGAATTTTGGTTCGACGAGAGGAGCAGTACATTCCATCCTCTCTTCGCCGCGTATTTCGAATACATCTGGAACAAGATCCGCGAAAAATCTTCGGCGTCGTCGCCGCCGGCGCCGGAGATGATGGACACGAGCGCGTCGGATTTGTCGTGCCCTCCGCCGCCCGCGAGCTGCTGCTTGAGGTCCTGGTACTCCTTCACCGTTGCCTGCGCCTTTTCCTTGTCACTCCAAAAGTCCGCCGCGCCCATCGCCGCTTCGATCTCGCTGATCTTTTTTTCAATGCCTGCTTTGTCCATGAGCCGAGACCGGGATTTGAACCCGGGACCCCCGCTTTACGAAAGCGGTGCTCTACCAACTGAGCTATCTCGGCAGTAACGGGGCGGCGAACTTGCGTATCGTACGTTATTGACGCCCCTTTTTCAATCGTATCCACGTCTCGTATCCGCTTACGGCGACGATGGCGCCGAGCATGTTGGAGGTGAGGTCGAGGAGCGTGTTGGAATAATCGCCGACGCCCGTCGAAGGCAGTGTGAGGGTTGCGAAGAATTCCGCGACCTCGTTGAATGAGCCGATGCCCATCGTCGCCAGGATGGTAATGCACGCGCGCAAAACGGGGTCGCTCTGCGGCGTATACCTGCGGAGCGCATAGTGGATGCATAGCGCGATGACGCCGTAGCCGAACAGGTGCACAAGCTGGTCGTAGCGGAATATCTGGAAGCCAGGGTCGGTCGAACTTATATAGACTGGGTACAAAATGAAACCATAGAGGCGGTCGCCGTTCACGTGTACGCCGCCGCCGAGCATATGTAGAATTCCTGCGAACGAGAATGTCCACAAAAGTGGGTCTGGAATGTCGTATTCCCGCACAAGTAAGGTCACGACGAGGAGAACGCCGAGCATAACGGCCGTGTAGATCACGAACTCGTAGTTGCCACCGATTAGGAATCCTAACGAAAAAGCGACGATATAAAAGAGTGTGAAGAAAAAAACAAAGTGATGCCGACGTGGAATGATGTCGTGTGTCATATCGATGCGGCGTTGCCGTGCGCGTTCTTCAGACGCTCGTCGGAAATGATCCTGCCGTCGTCGAGCCGGACGCGACGATCGGCGAGCGCGCCGTATTCTTCCTCGTGCGTGACCATGATGATGGTCTGCCCTTCTCTGTGGAGATCGCGGAAAATATCCATAACGACCAACGATGACTCGCGGTCGAGGTTCGCTGTCGGTTCGTCGGCAAACAGGATGTCCGGCGATTCCGCGATGGCGCGAGCGATGGAAACGCGTTGCTGTTCCCCGCCAGAAAGCTGGCTCGGCAGATTGTGGAACCTTTCGCCCAGGCCGACCTTCGTGAGCGCATCCCCCGCGCGCGCCTGCGCCTGCGCGTGCGCCAGGTTCTCCATAAGGAGCGGTACGACGACATTCTCAAGCGCCGTCAATTCCGGAAGGAGCGCGTAATCCTGAAAGACGTACCCGAATTTAAAGAGGCGAAAATTCATTTTTTCCCTTTCCGACATGCCGTGCACTTCCCGCCCCTCGATCAAGATCTTGCCCGAAGTGGGGTCGTCGAGCAGGCTCATCTGATACATGAGCGTGGACTTGCCCGCACCACTTCGGCCCATGATGGAGAGCCATTCCCCTTTCGGCACGGCAAGGTCGATGCCTTTCAGAACGCGCGTTTCTATCGCGCCGCTTCGGAACGTTTTCACGAGGTTTTGTACGTCGATGATGGTCATACTCATTCTCTGCCCAAGATGGAATCGAGCGTGTTCTTGCGGACGATCATACGTGCGGGGATGAACCCTGCGATGACGGTCGCCACGACGAGGAGCGCGATGCGCAGGAACGTCTCACCGACCGGCGCGACGATGATGGCGTTGGAGATCGGCAGCACGATGGGGTGCGCCGAAAAATACGGGACGAGAAAACCGTAAATGATCAGGAGGCCGATACCCGAGCCGATCGCCGCGTAGAAGAACGACTGGAACATGTAGGAGATCTCGATCGCCTGCGCGCTGATGCCGATGCCCTTCAAGATGCCGATGAATTTGCGACGCGTGACCGCGTTGACGAAAATGACGATGAAAATCGTGATAGATGCGACGACGAGTCCGACGGACGAGATGGCGTTGCCGATCTCGGCGAACGTGCTCGTGATCTCCGCCACTCCGTTGGGGATACCCTCTTCGAACGTTTGCACCGTCGCGTACTGCGAAACGCCGCTCCGGACAAGAAGATCCCGAAATGCCGCTGCGTCTTCTCCGGGCTTGAGGCGTATCGCTACTTCATTGACGTTGTAGTCGGTGCGTCCCATGAGCTCGCTCAATTCTGCGGCGGGCATGAACACCTCTTCGGAAAGCGGCGAGTTCGCGGTCGTGACGATAATACCCTTGACGGTCACCTCTCGCGTCTGGCCATTCACCGTGAGGAGTATTTTCGTGCCGGGGTAGACGTTGGTGAGCGGCGTCAATCCCGGAAGCTTGCCGAACGAATAGCGGTCGATGAGTTCCGAGCCGATGAGAACTTCGTCGTAGTCTCCCGGCGCAAGGTAGCTGCCTTCGCCGATGTCGGAGGCAAGCCCCGAGAACGTGTTCTCCGCGGCGGGATCCACGCCGACGATGCTGGCGCCGGTTTCGTCCGGCTTTTCATTCGGGTCGACCGCGGTCAAGTAGTTCGCCTCAATGGTGCCGCCGGTGACATACCGAGCGCTCAAGTCCTGCACCTGCGGTAGCGTCTTGATGAACGAAATGATCTCCTGGCTGTGGTCGATGTAGTTCTTGGTGTCGGGAGTGGAGACCAATACGTCGCCCGTCACCTGGACGCGGTACAGATTCGTAATGCCCGCGACGATGCCGACCAAAAGCCCCGTCACGACGACGAGGTCGAGGAACGTGAGTGTCATGACGAACACGATGAGGCCGGTCGTCCACAGCGACGCGCGCTTCAACTGCCTTCGCGCGAGGTACCAACCGACGCGGACATCAAGCAAAGACGGCATGCTGGGCTAGAGCGATGTGTCGGGAGAAAGGATCACGACATCGCCGCTCGTGAGGCCCGAAGTTATCTGCACGTTGCCGAGAGACTGCCCGCCGGTCGTGACAGGCACATCGACGGCCGTCCTGCCCTGTGCGACCTGCACCATCTCCTGCCCGTTCTTTTCGAAGATGGCCCCTTGCGGCACGGCTATCGCGTTGGACACGTCCATTGTCGTTATGTGCACATCGGCGGTCATGCCGCTTCTGATGCGCGGGTCGGGAGCAAGGAACTGTAGCGTTGTTTTGTAGGTCGAGACGCCATTCACCACTGTTTCCGCCGGATCGATCGAGATGACCTTTGCCGCGAAGTAGGTATCAGCGCCATACGCGTCCAACGTCGTTGTGGCCTCGTTCCCGACCGAAAGCCCCGCTACCTCGACCTCGGGCACGTACGTGACGATCTGGAAGAGTCCGCTCGATATCATGGAGATCTCGGGAGTGGAGGGCGAGACGACCTGCCCCACCTTTGCGTCCATGCGGGTCACGACACCGCTGAAAGGCGCGGTGACGATGGTCTGTTGAAGTTGCGCTTGCGCGCTCGTCACGGCGGCCTGCGCCGCAGCTACCTGGGCTTTCTGCGCGTCGATATCCTCTTGCGTGGAACCGGCCTGCTGGAGCGCGAGGTTCTTCTGGTCGGCGGCAAGCGCGGCTTCGGTGCCTTGTTCGGTCGTTACCGCGGTCGTTAGTGTCGACTGCGCGGCGTTCACGTTGGTGCGCGCCGTCGAGATGCTGGAAACGTAGTCACTGACGGTCGTCTGCGACGCTTGCTGCGAGGGGATGGCGAGGTTCAGTACCGCATTCGCGTCGGAGAGAAGGTTCGACACGAGCGCGAGGTTCGCCTGCGCCTCATCCTGCGCGGCGGAAAGATCGGCGGTGGAAGTCGAGAGTTGCGCGACGTCCGTTTCCCAGCCCGACAGGACCGACTCAATAGCTACGCGATCGTTCACGAGTTTTGCCTGCAGTTGCGAATCGGATGTTGTGAAGTCCAGTGTGGGCGTGGAGCCATACGGATTTGAGAACAATTGGTCGGCCTTGTTGTGGACCGCGTCATCGGATTCGGTGTAGGCGTTCTTGATGGCATTGATGACCGATTGCCGGTTCTGCGCGAGTGCCACCTGGTCGTTCTGTATCTGGGTCTCGGTTATCGCTATCGTTTCGGGACGCGTGCCCGCCTGCAGAGATGCAAGCGTCGCCTGCGCTGCTTCGAGCGCGGCCTCCTTCTGCGCGACGGTCGCCTGCAGATCGCCGTTGTCTACCTCTGCGAGCACCGCTCCTTCGGGCACCATGTCGCCGACCTGCGCGTACACGGCGGAAACCCTGCCGCTTTGGGCAAAACCGAGATCCACGTTCTGGGCGGCCTGCACCGTGCCCGAGACCTCAATACCCTGCGTAAAATCGGCCGTATGGACCGTGACGGTGGCTCCGAACGATGAGTTTCGGTGGGCGGTATAGAACCACGCGGCACCCCCGACTATCACGACGAGGGCGGCACCAAGCACGTACCGATTGGAAAGGAGCCTGCGGATATCCATGTATTTCTATCTTACCATTCTTTGAGCCGGTGGTCGGAAAATAACTCCTGGGAAACCCACGGTTTTCCCAATACTTCCCCGCCCTCTCCTGTTCAATTCCTGAGCCGATGGCCGGAATTGAACCGGCGACCTACTCCTTACCATGGAGTTGCTCTACCATCTGAGCTACATCGGCAAGCGAGGAGCAAAGTGGAAGCTTGCTTCCACTTTCTCCGAGCGCCGCCGATGAAAGCCCGTAGGGCTTACTTCGGCAAACGCTCCGCGATAATATCACTCAATGGAATAATTCCGAAGTTCCTCGATGAGCGCTGCCGTGCTTTTGTCGTTGACGTCTTCAGGTTTGATATCGGTGCGCGAAAAGAGCTGCCGTTCCACCTCATGCGCGGCCTCGGCGAGTTGGGCGAACCGCTCCGGCGAGCGCGGCATGTCGGGGTGTTTGCCGACGTACCGTTTTGCCGATTCCGCGATGCGGTCGTCCATCGAGAGTATGCCGTACGGGCCGACGCGCAGATCCGCGTACTCCACGATCTTCTGCTCATACGAATCCGAATCGCGCGCCGTCTCGAGTTTCGAAAAACCAACGCCGTCGATGAGCTCGATCGCGCGTTTGGGCAACGCGAGCTCCCCCGCGATCTCGATCGTCGCGTGATGCTCGTTCTTTCCGTATTTCGCCTCAAATTCGTCTTTCACTTTTTTCCAATAGTCGTACCCTTCCGGCTCGAGAAATTCCGGGAACGTCACGAGATCGGACTTGATAAGGTTGCCCATATCGTGGAAAAGACACGCGAGGACGACGTTGCGCGTGTCGAGCACGCCCGAAAATCGGTCGCAAATGGTTTTCCCGACCGCAGCGACGCGCAACTGGTGCAGCTGCAAGCTCGACATGATGCGGTATGCCGCGTATATCTCCTGCGCGGTCCGCATACCGCTACTCTTTTTTCATCATGATCTTTCCGTCCTCCGACTCTCCTCCGTGAAAATCTTTCTTCAAAAGGATCTCTCGCGCGTCTTCGCTTTTTTCTGTCAGCTTCACTATCGGATGCTCGAACCCCTTCTCCCGCAGCTTCCTGAGCGCCGCTTCGAGCGCGGGAGCAGTGCTTTCTTCGTCGATGCTCCGAAGCTGCGTGATGACGCCATCGGGATCAGCCAGAACGAATCCGATGACCTTGTCACCTTGCTTTATTGCGAGCGCGGCGCCCTTGGCATCTATCACCTCCGATTGCACGTGATCGAGCCACCTACCCTGCTCGCCGGGCGACCGGTCTAGAAATCCGCGCTCGTTCAGGCGGTTGTGTCCGAGCCCAGCGATCGCATCCCGCACCGCGGAGGCGTCCTTCAGCTCTTCGACGACCAGTTCCGCCGGTTCCTCGCGCTGCCGTTCGATGCGCCCTCCACTGCCAACACCCTTGTCCATGGGTGTAATTGTAGCATCGCATCCCGGCACTCGAAAAATCTCCTGAATTTGCTATGCTTCGCACGTTTGCAGGGGACAAAGCAACCTGCGGGCGTAGCTCAACTGGTTAGAGCACTCCCCTGTCACGGGAGAGGTTACGGGTTCGAGTCCCGCCGCTCGCGCAAAAATAAGGAACCCGAAGCATGTCTTCGGGTGACTATATTTTTGCCGCCGAGCAGCGGGACTCGAAAGATTTTGCGGGGTACCCATTCAGTAGAATGGGTCGCAAAATCAGGGCCGAGAAAAATCTTGCTGCGACGGAAGCAAGATTTGTTCTTGGCCGAGCCCCCCTTGCGCAAATGTGTTATTCTCACTTTGCTCCTCAGCTTGTCGGGGTAGCTCAGTCGGTTAGAGCGAGCGTTTCATAAGCGCTAGGTCGTGGGTTCGAATCCCACCCCCGACACAAACGAAGTGACGTGCGAGGAGCGCATCGCCTGCCCGATGCGCGTGTGGGATTCGAAGGCCGGAGCGATGTTTTGCCACTAAGCAAAACCCCTGCCTGCCGGCAGGGCGAGGCGGGGTCGCGGAAACCCGCGTACGGCGGCATGCGGGTTATCTGTGACCGAATCCCGCCCCCGATACCGAAAAAACTTGCCTTTATACAAAGTAGTGGTATATTGCTGAACCATGGAATTGGAGTTGGAGTTGTGGAACACGGTTCTGAATATCAACTCGGCGCTGCTCGCGCTCGCGTCCGGCTATACGGTGTACGCGGCCGGGGCGTCGATCTACTATCTGACGCCCCGCCCGATCGAACTCGCGATCATTCTCGTGTTTATTTTGCTGTGCACCGAGGTCGTGTTCTCGGCGCTCGAGGAGATCAGTTAGCCTCTAGAAGAACCCGAAGAGGTGCTGCAGGAGCCCGCCAATGACGCCGAAGAATCCCCCGATACCGTGCGGCGCGAAGCCGTTGCCGGAAGGAGTTTTTGGAACGCCCTGATCGATGACCGATGACGCCGTAACGGTGTTCCCGCTCACGGTGCCTTGCACGAGCACGTTGTCGCCTGTCGCAATATCCGCGACCGAAGACGTCGCATTGCCTTTGAGTATCGTCGCTCCCGACGCATCGATGGTGTAGGTCACGTTGCTTTTGTTGGTGACCGTCAACGTATTGCCGCTCACCGCAGTAATGCTTCCGCCGATGACCGGCTCGCCGTTACCCTGGAAGGAGGAAGGCTGCGGGCGCATGCCCGGTCCCCCACCGAACTTTCCTTGCGGCATGCTGTCATATATCTTCGTCGCTGCAACGCTCGTGCCGCTCACGGTGCCTTGCACCATGAGGTTGTCGCCGATCGCTATCGAAGAGACGGTCGACGTGGCGCCGTCTTTGAACACCGTCGCATTGCTCGCGTCGATGCTGTACGTAGTCGTACTGGTCGCGCTCTTCCCGAAGCCCTTGCTTTGGAGCGTGATGGTATTGCCGCTCACGACGGTCACGGAGCCGAACACGCCTGGCGGACGACGCATCATGCTCCCCATCATGTGACCGGGGCCTCCCCAACCGCCCGGTCCTTGCGTTCCTTGTGCGAACGCAGGCACAGCGGTCAACAGGCCGAGCGCCATAAGAATGCTGATAAGCCCGTAGAGAATGGTTTGTCTCATAGGTTGAATGTTATTGCTAAGATCACGCCGTCCATGAACCCTCCCAAGAGGCGGATCCGAGGCTTCCCTCGTGCGTCTAGTACAACGCGCCTCTTAAGAGATATTTCACAAGTCCCCTTCTGCAAGGTTCAACCTTGCGCAACTTGCGAACGGTGTGCATGCAATGACGTTCGAAAAACGCCTTCATTTCAGGAAAAAATGCCGTTTGCTTCCGGGCTCTCGCGAGCGTATAATGGTCTTTCTTTGATAGCGGGGTGGAGCAGTAGTAGCTCGCCAGGCTCATAACCTGGAGGTCGCGGGTGCAAGTCCCGCCCCCGCAACCAGCCAAAAGCAGAACGCCTCCTCGTGGGGCGTTCTGCTTTTGTTGCTGTTGCGTGGGGAGAGAAGCGCCTGCGCGCTTCTCGTCGGGACTTGCAAGGCGGAGCCATGTCGCAAAAGCTTTTGCGACCGGCGAGCCAGGGTCGTGGAAATTCGTTCGCGACGGCGAACGAATTATCCCTGACCAGTCCCGCCCCCGCACACAAATTCGATCCCATTGTTTGTTGCAGTGCGCGTACAAAACGATGCCCGGGCGGGGCATCGTTTTGTCACAGTTCGGTTCGTTACGAATTCGTTACGAACGAGTGGTCGATACCATACTGGATATTGCCAGAGGGGTCCACCGACTCGATGACGTAGTAGTACCTTGTGTTCGGAACGAGTCCCGATAGTATCACGCTCGGGGACATGCCTAGCGTCGAAGCTGTCATGTGCGTCATAGCCGCAAAGCCGGCTGCTGAGAGTGTTGGCGGCACTGTCGCGTAGAGAATGCTGCTATTTGCCGGTTCGTTCGTCGTCCAACTGATGATGGCAGAAGCGGACGATGTTGAGACCGTCGGCCAACTCAAGACAGGGGCGTTCACGTCCGGTCCTGTGACCGGAGTGCTCGTCGGGGGCAGCGAAACGCCGTTCCCTGGCGAGATGCCTTCCTGCGTCTCAATTTCAGCGAGCGTCGCTGGGCCGACGCGACCGTAGCCCGTGGAGGCGACATCACCTTGGCAAACGATGCTGTACTTACACTGGTAGCGCTGCACGGCGGCCGTTGTAAGGTCGCCATAGTATCCCGTCGTGAGACCTTCGGGGTATACCGAGGTATCCTGCGCGAGGAATTGCTGCAATGCGGTCACTTGGGTACCTGCGTCGCCGGGGCCCAGTTGCATCGTCACCATGGTCGTCTGCGCGTGAGCAAAAGCGAATGCGCCGAAGACAAGAGCGCCGATGGTGAGGACCCATGCGATTACGAGACGATCTGCTTTTCTTTGTGTCGTTTTCATGCGCTGTGTTCATTAATGTGAGTAATCTCGACCGGACATACCTGCAGACGGGACATGAACTCGATGTCTTACTCGCGTATTCATGATCACTACATGAAAACCCGTTGAGTTGTCCGGTCCCCACAGACCCGGCGCAAACCCGCTTCAAAGGGCGAAAAAGCCACGAAACCTTGCACGGACCGGAGGTGGTACACTTACCGCAATGGAGCTTGAGTTGGACAGGAAATACCACTCCGGCAAGCGAACCTTCGTGTATCTCATCGTGCGCCACGGCTGGTGGCTCATCCTCATCGGGGCGGGGCTTTGTTACCTCGCCTACGAATTTTCCTTCGGGCAGATGGAAACCGGAATGGCGGGATTCTTGGCAAATCATCCGAATTGGTACCTCTCCGACGGCATGCTCTCGCAGTGGATACTCTTCGCGGGCGTCGCATTCCTCCTCATCGCGTATCTGCGTGCGTCCGTTATCTACCGAGCCCATTCTTTCCACCTCGACGAACACGCGCTGCATTTGCGCCGCGGGTTGATACGTGTGCAGGAGATAACTATTCCCTACCACCAGATAAACAACATTCACATTGAGCAGCCCTACCACTGGAGGTTCCTCGGACTCGCGCTGCTCGACATCACCATCGCCTCATCCCACACGTCCTTAAGCAAGGTCCGAACGAAAAAAGATTTCCTTGTTCCGCACATCGACACGTCCATCGCGAGAGCGCTCTCGCGTTTCCTCGTGCGGCAAGCTTCCGGTGAGGATGACGCGGATGAGTTCGAAGAAGATGAGGACAGCGAAGATATTTCAATCGAGGAAGAAGTTTAGCTGACCAATTTGAATTCACGGAAGACCTGCTCGTAGAGCCCTATCACGCGCCGGACTTCGCGCTCATTCAAAAGGCGCGCGGAGCCTTCGTGCGCTATCGAGTTCCTCACGCGGTGCGCCTCCCACGCGAGATCGATGGTGTGAAAATTCGCGCGGTCCACCTGCTTCATCTTGTCTGCCATCGTTTCGCCGCGATACCCATTGAGGTCGAGAAGTTCATTGAGCATGATGTCGGCCTCCAGTATGGCGAGGCGCCAGCGCTTCTCATCATTCGACATGGATTCTTCGACGACCCTGTTCCAATGCAGTTGCGTGCGCGAGATATCGTGTGCCGCGACGGGGTGCGCGGCGACTTGAAACCGCTCCCGTTCGTGCCGGCGTATTTCGAGTATGCGGAAAATGCAATACGCCATGAGTGCCGCGAGGAGGAGTGAAACGACGAGCGCTATGGCGACGAGCTCTCCCCAGTGGCGCACCAGGTCGGCGTATTCCGGGGGCGGCGCATATTGCCGCATGTACGCGACGACGTCGGAGGCGGTGACGGGCTGCGAAATAAGGCTGAACGGCGGCGAAGCGCCGGGGGCCGTCCCGGTTATTGCGCCAATAGTTGCCGGCACCCACGTGAACGCGACGTCGCCGAAAAACCAGAAAATATTTCCGATGGCGCCATGGAGCGTGTCGACTCCCATGCCACAAGTATACCGCGCGTTTTACGCGCCCTCGACGTCTTTTCCGATCGCGAACAGCACTTCTTCGTGCCGATGCGGCGCGATGAGCTGGAACCCGACCGGAAGCTCCTTGCCTTCGCGCGCGACTACTCCCGCGGGCAGGGAGACGGCAGGCACTCCTGCGAGATTGGCGGTCACGCTGAAAATATCTTCCAAATACATGGCGAGCGGATCGTTCGCCTTCTCCCCTATCTTGAACGCCGGGTTCGGCGAGGTCGGCATCGCGATGGCATCAACATCCTCGAATGCGCGGGTGAAATCCGCGCGGATGAGCTCGCGCACGGCGCGCGCTTTGCGATAGTACGCGTCGGAATAACCGGAAGAGAGCACGAACGTGCCTATCAAGATCCGGCGGCGCACTTCGGGGCCGAAACCGGCACCACGGGTCTTCGTGTAGACCTCACCGATCGTGGGAGCATCGATTGAAAGTCCGTACCGGATCCCGTCGTAGCGCGCAAGGTTGGTAGAAACCTCCGCGGGACACACGATGTAATAGACAGGCAGCGCGTACGGCAAATTCGGCATCTCAACGTCCCGCACCTCATAGCCCGCTGCCTTCAGCTTGTCGAGCGTTTCATTGAATCGTTCAAGCACGTCGGGATCCACGCCTGTTTGCACGAACGCGCGTGGCACGCCGATGACTTTTCGGATCGATTTTTGGACTCGCGGAATGTCCGGAAGCGACGTGCTGTCGTTCGCGTCATGTCCCGCGATGGCGTCAAAAACCATCTTTGCGTCTTCGATCGTTTTGGTCAGCGGTCCTATCTGGTCGAGCGACGACCCCATCGGCATGAGACCGAAACGCGAGACTGCTCCGTACGTCGTTTTCAAGCCGACGATGCCGCAGTGCGATGCGGGTTGCCTGATGGAGCCGCCGGTGTCGCTTCCGAGCGCGGCGAGTGCAATAGAACCCGCAACCGCGGCAGCGGAGCCGCCGGAAGAGCCGCCCGGCACGCGCGAGAGATCGTGCGGGTTCTTCGTCGGGCCGAAAGCGGAATTCTCGGTCGAGGAGCCCATCGCGAACTCGTCCATATTCGTCCTGCCCAAAAAGACGGCTCCCTGTTCTTTCAGTTTTTTGATGGCCGTCGCGTCGTATGAGGCGCGATAATTCTCGAGTATTTTTGACGCCGAGCTCGCGATCCTGCCCTCGATGAGCATATTGTCCTTGATGGCGAGCGGAATGCCCGTAAGCGGCAATGATCTTCCCGCCGTTATCATCGCATCGGCTTTCTTCGCTTCCTCGCGCGCCGAATCCGTCCATACTTCAAGGTACGCGTGCAGTTCTTTGTCCTTCGCTCGAATATTTTCGAGGTATGCGTTCGTGAGCTCGAGCGCAGAATATTCCTTTGCGTCCAAAGATTTTCGAGCAGAGGCGATCGTGAGTTTGGAGAGGTCCATGCTAGTTTTTCTTGCGCGAAACGACCTGCTTCACGACGATGCGATCTCCCTTGCGCTTCGGGGCAGCTTCAAGGAGTTTCTCGGTATAGATACCGCTCTCGAGCGGATTTTCATCGGCCCGCATCACATTGCGAAGTTCCGGCGAGGACGGTGCCGCTTTCGTGCCCACTTGTTGTATCTGCTCGACGAATTTCAAAATATCCGGGATTTCTTTTTCGAGCTTCGCGAGTTCTGCATCGGAAACTTCAAGTCTGGCAAGTTCCGCGAGGGCTCTCACATCAACCTTAGTCATCGTTCTATGATACCCGAAATACATGTAAAAGAAATTGGAACCGCCCGAGGGCGGTTCCGAGACGAGGGTTTTATAGCCGACCCCTGGTGAAAACGAAACGGCGATCCAAGGCCCAGTTTTTTGACGCTGGTCCGGCAGCCAAATAATAAGAATCGCGACGCCCGTGAACGTGTCCGTGACCGACTGCGAAAAGACGCGAGTCCCGTTGGGACACGAATATCGGGTTCATGGCGACGATTACGATCTCGCCGTTCGGCTGATCGTCATACTGCAAACTCAGCGATGGTCCGACCTCCGGGGGACAAGGATAAAGGCCGGCCGTTTTAGCACATTCCGCGATCTCCTTGTATGCGGCTTCTTTCTTGAAGCCGAGCTCAGGAAGGCTTGCCAGGACGAGTTCAAGGTCCCTTCTTCCCCTGATGGTGCGCATTTCCCCCGCCGTGAGCGTTGCGCGGGCACTATCGCTGATGTTGCGTTTCTTTTCTGCCAGCGCGACGAAGTACGATCCTATAGTATCGAACGTACCGATCGTTAACGGTCTCCAAACAGACTGCTGCATGACGAATCCCTCCAGATGCGATTTCCGCGCGCACTGTAACAGGTTATTTTTTTGCCAGCAACTCCAGAAATTCGACTTCGGTCAGCACATCCACACCGAGTTCCCTCGCCTTGCCCAATTTCGACCCCGCGTTCTCTCCTGCAATGACGGCAGTGGTCTTACCGGAAACTGAGCCCGAAGCTTTGGCACCGAGAGCGCGAAGTTTCGCTTCCGCCTCTTCGCGCGACATGCTTTCGAGCGTGCCCGTGACGACGTACGTTTTGCCCGCGAGCGGAAGGTTCTTGGGGAGCGCGGCGGGCGCTTGGATCTTCAGAACTTTCTTGAGCCGCGCAACGAGCGAGATATTCGTCTTGTCGCGGAACCAATCGTGTACCGCTTTTGCGACGATATCGCCGATGCCCTCGATGGCATTCAGTTCTTCCTCGCTCGCCTTCGCGAGCTTGTCCAGCGAGCGGAACTGCCGCGCGAGCAGGAAGGCGGTCTCTTCACCGACATGCGGAATGGAAAGCCCGACGATGAGGCGCGAAAGTTCGGCCCGCGTGGATTTTTTGATGGACGCGACGAGCTTGTTGGCCGAGATCTCGGCGAACCCTTCGAGCTCGAGCACGTCGCCTTCTTCGAGCGTGAAGATGTCGTCGAAATGCTGGATGAGGTTGTTGTCGAGGAGCGCGTCGACCGTTTTCCTGCCCAAGCCTTCGATGTCGAGCGCGCTCTTACCGGCGAAGTTGTAGAACTTCCGGCGGATGATGGCGAACGAATTTTTGTCGACGCACCGCCACGCCGCTTGCCCCGGGATCCTTTCTATCTTGCCGTCGCCCCCGCACTCGGGAATGCGCGTCGGCCATTTGAACGGTTTCGATTTCCTTTCACGAAGTTCGGGCAAGACTTTCACGATGTCCGGAATCACATCACCCGCTTTCTGCAGAATGACCGTGTCGCCTACGCGTACGTCGAGACGTTTGATCTCATCCTCGTTGTGCAGGGTCGCTCTCGAAACGGTCGTCCCTGCGACCGATACGGGTTTGAGGTGCGCGACCGGCGTGATGACGCCGGTGCGTCCGACCTGGAACGCGATGTCCTCGATGATGGTCGTGACCTGCTCCGCCGGGAACTTGAACGCGATGGCAAAGCGCGGGGCTTTGCCCGTGTAGCCGAGCGCGTCCTCGTACTTTTTCTCGTTGACCTTCAAGACGATGCCGTCTATCCAGTATTCCTGATGTCGGCCCTTGTTCTTCCACGATTCCCAAAATTCTATTGCTTCCTCTATCGTTTTCGCGAGTACGTGATGCGGGTTCACCTTGAAGCCCAGCTCGCGCAGGTAGTCGAGTTCTTCCATCTGTGTCGGAGGGAATTTCTCTGATGTTTTGGCGACGTCATAGATGAATACGTCGAGTTTGCGGCTCGCCGCCACTTTCGGATCGAGTTGGCGAATCGAGCCCGCGGCGACGTTGCGCGGGTTGGCGTAGAGCGGTTTTCCGGCCTCCGCTTGCGCCTTGTTGAGTAATTCGAGGTTCTTGGAACTCATCCACACCTCGCCCTCGACGATGATGTCGATGGGGCGCGTGAGCGAGAGCGGCACGCTCTCGATGGTGCGCACGTTGTGCGTGACGTCCTCCCCGACGATCCCGTCGCCACGCGTCGCGGCGGTCTTCAAGAGCCCTTTTTCGTAGGTGAAAACTATCTTGAGGCCGTCTATCTTCAACTCGCATGCATAAGTCGGCCGCACTTCGCCGAACCTTGGCTTTAGGGCGCGTTTGACGCGCGCATCGAAGTCGCGCAGGTCTTGCGGAGAAAAGGCGTCATTGAACGACCATTGCTCGACCTCGTGTCGCACCTTCTTGAACTGCGGCAGGGGTTTTCCGGCGACCCGTTGCGAAGGAGAACCCGGCGTTATCAATTCCGGATACTGTTTCTCAAGCTCGGAGAGCTCGTGCATCAAGGAATCTCGCGCTTCCTCGGATATCTCCTCCTTGTCGTACACATGGAAGAGCAGCCGGTACCTGTTGATGGACGCTTTGAGCTTCTCGTAGCGCTCGCGAGCTTCCTTGGGAACTGCCATGAAGGAAGCTTATCGCACCAGAGCGCGGAGGCAATATCACTTCTCGAGCAGCTGGACGGTACGCTGCAGCGCACTCGGCGACGTCTGAACGTTGGCGCACGAGACGCTGTACCCGTTGGCGGTGATGACGGTATCCACTGCGCCCGTGCTGGGGTCTTTGGTCTTCGCCACGATCACGTTGGCGCAGTACCCGGAGGATACGTCGGTGAACAGATCAAAACCAAGCGTACCGCCGCCCGAAGGCCCGACGAGCGATGTCGCGGCCGTCGAAGAGTGGCTCTGAATGGTCACGGGAGCGGATTGTCCATCGCATAGTATCGAGGCGGCCGGAGCGAACGGGCCAGTCGAGTCGGTCGATGTGGCAAACGTGTTCGGGTGCTTGTCGACGCGGTCGTCCCAGTAGAGAACGCACTCGGCGGCGGTGTCGGCGGCGTAGAAGGCATACTGCGAATTTTGTCCGATGGAGGAAAGCGCCAATTCCTTCGAGACTATTTCATAGATGGAACTCCCGAGGGTGAGCGCGACGGAAGCGACGAGCGCCGCAAGAAGCAGCGTGAATCCTCGCGAATTTCTTATCGTTCGTCCCTGATTCCTTGTTTTTTCCTTCATATCAAGAGCCGATGTTGACCCACTTGTAGAGGTCTTCGTTGATGATGACGCTGCGCGTCGAGAAAGACCCTTGTTGCCAGGTCACGGTCACCGAAACGCGGAGTTCGTGGGGGCTGCCATTGACGGGGTACGCCTTGATCGAGCGCGTGAACGTAGAGTTCTTCCAGTTCTGGTCGGTCCCGGCACAATCCGAGGTCTGCCACGTGCCGTTCGATACGTGCGCGCTGTAGCACGCGGACGGATACCCATAGACCGAACCGTCCGTTTGTAGTGGCGGACACACCTGTGTTGGGCCCGAAGAAGCACACACATCCAGGGCATTGGAAGTCGTCTGCAGTGAGTCGACGGTGAAAAGCGGCGCGTCCGAAGCGGTCGTCCCCTGGGGGATGCCCGCGAAAATGCTGGAGACGGACTGCCCGCTCGCGGCGGTGATGATGTTACTGTCACGCACGCTTCGCACGATCTCTATTCCCTCCTGCGCAAGATAGAAGGCGGTTATCTGGTTGCGCGCATAAAAGGCGACCGTGAGCGACTCCGTCGCAAGCGACATCGGCGCGATGAGTGCGAGCATGAGGATCGAGATCGCGACCATGGTTTCGATAAGCGTGAACCCCCGCTTTGTACCTTGCATCTTGTTTCTCGTTTCTTGTCTCATAGGTTGAGAAGTCGTTGTACCGCTGTCGCCTGGATATCGAAGGTCGTTTTCGTGCTCGTTTGGGCACCGGCTTGGCCCTTTATCGTAAAGATGACCTTCGGCTGCTGTGTTCCTCCGCTCGAAGCCGGTTGCGTTCCCACGACGTAGAACACCATGCTCTGGATCTGCACTTCGGGCGACGTGATGGGGATCCACGGTCCGCCTTTTTCTTTTTCGCATAACCTCCCCTGCCCGCAATACGTCCCGCCGCTGTCGTACACGTAGGCCCAGTCGTCCGCCGGAAGGTCGTCCGGAGAAGAACCGAATGGTGTGAAGTAGAGCAGCGCCCCGCCTCCCGTGCAATCGCCGTACGATGCGGCCTCTCCACCGCAGCGATAGTTCTGGCCCTCGCGCATACTGCGCACCATCTGGTCGAGTGAGACGTTGAGGTTGTTCATGACTGATTGAAGCGCTTGCGCCTTCCTGTTGGCGTACACGAGCGAAAGGAGCGTCGCCCCCGCGACGAGGAACACGATGGCGAAGAGCGCGACCGAGACCATCATTTCTATCAAGGTGAACCCCTTGTTTTTTGTTTCTTGTTTTTTGTTTCTTGTTTCCATGGTCATTTCACCGATATCTGCCCGGTCGCGTCAACGATAACGGTCCTTGTATCTCCCTTGGGAGAGAGGAGTGTTATCTGCGCTTCGTAATAGCACGCGACCGCGCTTTGCACACATGAGGGCGGTGCCCCGCTTGCCGCAGCGCTGATGAAAGCGTTGGGTTCCGGACGTTGGAAGAGTATGTCTATTTCCGACATGGGCGTGCAGGTCGTCCCGCCGAACTGCGATACCGCGCACAAGCTGGAGATGGCGTAACCATTCTGAATGGTGGTCTTCTGCTGAACCTCGGTCGGGGAAGCACCTGAATCATAAATTCCGGTACCCTCACTGTCCGCAAAGAGATAATAGTGCGTTGGATCTGACGTCGAAAAATACATGCCATAGCCGACATTGAAGACGTTCGTGTTTTGACCAAAACGTTCGACCGCGATGCCATAGACCTGGGCTTGCCGCACCGTGAGTGCGACGTCGTATGCGAGATTCTCAAGGAGTATTGCGCCGCCGAATTTGTTGTTGTCGACCAAGATGACGGCGGTGATAACGACGATGATGGCGCAGACGACGAGCAGTTCTATCAAAGTGAAACCAGCCCGGTATAGGCGAGCGGATCGTGACCGTACAGAAGCATCAGCCATATGACGATACATGCAGCCGCCAGGAAGGGGCCGAATGCGACCTCGCTCCTCATTGTAAACCCCCATTGCGCTCTCGCGGAGCCCTTCATGTGAGTAACGCGCGCGAGGAACGACGTGACTTTTGGCGAAGAGAGCGGCAGCAAAATGAAGACCGAAACGAGCGCGCCGAGAATGAAGGCCAGAACGATGGCCATGAAGCCGTACACGGGGCCGAGAAGCCAGCCCACCCCCCACGCAAGCTTCGAATCGCCGAGCCCCATCCAGCGGCCGCCGGACACGTACCACAGAGCCCAGAACGGCAGCGCAGATACGGGACCCGCGAGGAAAAGCGGCGTGAATTCGGACAGTTCCCCGAAGAACGTGAGGTACGCCAAGGAGAAGACGAGCGCCAAGCCCGCGAACGCATATGCCCACGCATCGGGAATGACCGTATGACGAATGTCATACACCGAGATGGCGACCAAGAGCGCGAGTATCGGGAGTGCGAGCACTTGCAGCGTAAGCGGTAAAGGAGCGGCTCCGATGAAGGCGAACAGAAGCGCCGTCGTCGCTTCGACCAACGGGTACTGTATCGAAATGCGACTTCCGCAAAAGCGGCATCGTCCCCGCAAGAATATCCACGAAAAAATAGGCACGAGGTCAACGACCCCGAGCTCGTGTCCGCACGATGCGCACGCGCTCCTTCCAGTGAGCGCCTTTACTCCGTGGCGCAAGATGAGAACGTTCAAAAAACTCCCGATGATTGCGCCGAAGACCCCAAAAACGAGCGCGTAGAGAAGCATCTGGGAAGTATACCGTGTGCGTTACGGTCCTACGTCGTATACGTAGCTCCCGTGTGTCAGTACTGCGCCACAATTGGTGCCAGACTCATCAAAGTCTCCGGCCGTCGACGAAAGTGTATCCCCACTTCCGTTCCCGTACCCTCCGGCATAGTTGCCGCCCGTGCAGTAACCACGATTAGCTAAGCATGTTGCTGCAGCGTTGCTAGGCTTCGCCTCAAGAATAGCGGCGAGGTGGTATGAGGTGCAGGAGCCGAGGGAACCATTGGCTGTATATGGGTAGTTTGTGCTTGAGCTGCTCGGATCCTTAGGGATGGTCGGGAGGAAAGTCCCCAAATTCACTCCGCCCGAACACCCATTACTGTCAGTCGTTGCCAACGGCGAGGGCTCCGGGTATTGCTTGCACGTCTCCACATACAGTTCAAGTGCGTTCTGGATTTCCCGGATATCGGCAATCCTTCGCGCGTCGCGCGCCTTTTGCCGCGCACCGCCGAGAGAGGCCAAAATAATGGACGCCAGCAAGCCGATGATGGCGATGACGACCAGGAGTTCAATGAGCGTAAAGCCCTTCGCAGCTGCCTGAGAGCGTGCGGGCGCTTTCATAGGATGCTGAGTGCCTTAGCTGTGCACGCAGTAGGGGTATGGTGACGTACTTCCGCCGCTCGCTGGGCAAATTCCAGCCGCTATCCCAGTACCACTACCGGACCACGTCGAGCTATTCGCTCCGGCTTCAAGGTGCGCAATGACGACATAGTTTGGGCACGTGCCCGAAGTGCAAGCGGTCGTGCCATCCGTTGCGAGCGATTCATATTGGTAGTAGTAGGCAGAGTTACCGCTCGCGGGCTGGCTCGGATCTGTCGGGATGACGGAAATGTAGGTCGGGGCGAGAAGCGAAGGAATGTTGGCGGCGCTCGGGGTCCCGCTCAATGTGACAGTGACCGGCGGGTAGGTGGTGTTGGCGTCATAGTAGAGTTCAAGAGCGAGCTGGATTTCCTTTACATCCGCGATACGCCTTGCGTCGCGGCCTTTTTGGCGCGCTGTGTTGAGAGAAGCCAGGATGATGGATGCCAAGAGACCAATGATGGCGATAACGACCAACAATTCAATCAAAGTAAAACCCTTTGAGCGGCTCATGACGGTTCATTATACCGCTCGAAACCGGGACGAACCGCAATGGAACAGCAGCGGTGTTGATAACTTGAATCGGTTGCGTTCTGCCTAGCGAATCACGGACAACCTGCGATGATGTTCCCCGTTTGGCTTACGCTGACCATGCCTCCCACTGTTGTGAGCGGTCCGGACTGCGTTTCAAGATACACGCAGATCTCGAAGTTTTGGGTCGTTCCGTTCGCGATCTCCATTGTGTAGTTGCAATTTACGGTCCCGGTCTTGCTTGCGCACGCGGTGGCAACCCCCGAGGGATCGGCATACGAAGAGAGGTTAAGGCCAGTCGACGCGGTCGCGCAAGCGCTCGCAAGCGATCCTGCGGTGGTGCATCCCGTGAGTGTAATCGGTTTTGTCCCAGCACTTGCAAGCTCCATCGCATTGGCCATTTCCTTGAGATCTGCCAAGCGGCGCGCATCGCGGCCTTTTGCCCGTGCGGTCGTGAGCGACACAAGGATGATGGACGCCAAGAGGCCGATAATGGCGACGACCACCAGAAGTTCTATCAAGGTAAAACCATTTGAATCACCTCCTCTCATATTAGCCGTATTATACCGTTGTAAAATCGAGGCTTTTCAGTCACGCCCCCGCTCTGTTGATAACACAAAAAAAAGAAAAACCCCGAGAAACCGGGGCTTTTCTTCAGAGATAAACTTCCTTCAATAACCTGATTATGGGCATCCCGCAGTTATGTTCCCTGAGTTTGAGCCCTGTATATTCACCATACCACCAGCAGTGGTCAGAGGGCCGCTCTGAGTCTCCAGGTACGCACAAATCTCATAGTGCTGAGTATCCGTGGTCAAATAAACAGCGTAGTTACAAGGCCCAGTAGCAGTCTTGGTACAAGCGGCGGCCCCGGCTGCCACTGAGGGGTCAGTGTAGGACGCCAAACTGGTTGGGGCCGAACATGTACTGACAGCTACTGGTAGCGTTCCCGCACAGGTCATTGTTCCCACGGCTGTGCCGTTGTTCGCCAATTCCAGCGCATTGGCTATTTCCTTCAGGTCGGCCAAGCGGCGCGAGTCGCGGCCCTTTTGGCGCGCGGTGTTGAGGGAGGCCAAGATGATCGAAGCCAAGAGACCGATGATGGCGATGACCACCAGAAGTTCGATGAGGGTGAAACCTCGTGAACGAATTGATTTCATGTGTTTATAAATGATTAGTAATGACGCTTATAAATAGTCCCCTGGTTTACAGGTTTATGAAGATATTATATAGGAACGTTGCACCAAAGCGCCGTACCCTGTGGATATCGACCGTGCAAGGTTCAACCTTGCTTTCCCAAGTTGGCTTTTGAAGCGTGGCCGCGGGGTCAGAAACTCGACGCGAGGTTGTAGATGGGGATGAGGACGGACGCAAGCAAGAATCCGACGCCGACGGCGAGTGCGACTATCATCAGGGGCTCGATGAGGGAAACGAGCGTGTCTACGGAGTTGTTGACCTCGCGGCGGTAGAATTTGGCGATGGTCTGCAGAATGGAGCCCATGTTGCCGGTCTCTTCGCCGATCTTCATCATCGCGACCATGATGCCCGGCATTTCTGGGTATTTTCTGAGCGCCTCCGAGACCGGGAGTCCGCCTTTGACGTCCTCGGCGGATCTGGCAAGTATCCTCGAGTAGGTCGGGTCACCCACGACGGAGCCTGTTATTTCGAGCGCGCGCAATATCTGCACGCCGCTTCCGAGCATGGTCGCCAAGTTGTCCGCGATGCGCGAAAGGTAGAGTTTTTTGAAGACCTGACCGATGACGGGCACTTGCATTTTCGCGCGGGAAAGAGTTTCCGCTCCCGTTTCCGTCTGTCCGTACCGGTAGAGGAAGAATCCCGCACCGATGAGCGCGATGACGAGGAATAGCCAGTATTTGATGAGGAAATTACTGAAGCCGATGATGACCTGCGTGTACAACGGAACGCTTTGCCCAACCTGATCGAGCATGCCGGAAATGTTCGGGATGATGACCGTGAGCATGAGCGTCATGACGCCGATGAACGTAACGATGATGAACGCGGGATAAATGAGGGCGTTGCGCACCTTCGAGGTTATTTCGTAGTTGCGGTCGAGGTAGTCCGCAAGAAAGGCAAATGTCTCGTCCAGTTTCCCCGATTCTTCGGCCGCCCGCACCATGTTGATATAGAAGGGCGAGAACACGTCGGGGTGCTTGGAAAGTGCGGCGGAGATGGTCGCGCCGCCTTGGATGTCATTGCCGATCTCGGTGAGTTTTTGGGCGAGCTTTTGCGTGCGCGCCTCGCTCGCGAGAAGGCGGAAGGCACGCAAGGCGGAGACCTGCGCCTCGAAAAGCGAGGTTATCTCGCGCGAGAGCATGACCACGTCCTCGTTGGTGACGCGTTCGAACAGGTGCAGCTCCATCGAAAGGCCGCCCTTCTTCGTACTGGCGGCGTCGATGGAGGAAATGACGAGGCCGCGACGCTGGAGAGCACTTATCGCGAGATCGACGTTCACCGCCTCGATCGTTCCTTCGCGCGAGTTCCCCTCTTGGTCGATCGCCTGGTATTCAAAAACTGCCATAGCTTACAAGAGCTTCTGGAGCACGTTGGGGTTCAATGAGTATTGGTAGGCGGATTCGACGGTGATCTCTCCGCGCCCGACCAATTCCGCGAGCGAGCGGTTCATGTCGATCATGCCCTCGGTCGAGCCGGTCTCGATGACGGTCGGGATCTCATGCGTGCGCTTTTCGCGTATCAAGTTGGCAACCGCCTTGTTGTTGATGAGAAGCTCGCATGCCGGGATGAGGCCGCCGGATATGCGCGGCACGAGGCGCTGCGAAAAGATGCCCGCGAGCGACGCCGCGAGCTGCAGGCGTATCTGGTCCTGCTGCCCCGCCGGGAACGTGTCGATGATGCGGTCTACCGTTTGCGCCGCGTCGTTGGTATGCATGGTCGAGAAAACGAGGTGCCCCGTTTCGGCGGCGGTCACCGCAGCGGACATCGTCTCGTGGCCTCTCATCTCGCCCACGAGTAGGACGTCGATGTCCTGTCGGAACGCGGAGACGAGCGCCGTTTCGAAATCCTTCGTGTCTATCTTCACTTCGCGTTGGTCGATGAGCGATTGTTTGGGTTCAAAAATGTACTCGATCGGGTCTTCGATGGTGACGATGTGCTCCATGCGCTCGGTGTTGACGAGATCGATGAGGGCCGCGAGTGTCGTCGTTTTCCCCTGTCCCACCGGCCCCACGACGAGGAAGAACCCTTGCGACTTGCGCGCGAAGGAGGTCAGGACATCCGGCAGATTCAACTCCGTTATGGAGCGGATCGTCTTGGGAATGAGGCGCAATGCGATGGAAACGGAGCCGCGCTCAAAGAACGCGTTGCCGCGGAAGCGGAAACCCTCGGGAGTTTCATATGCAAAATCCATCTCGAATTCCTCCAGAAAACGCTTCTCCTGGTCGGGCCGCATAAGAAGCTTCCCGAACGCGAGCGTGTCCTCCGAGGTGAGGACGTCCTCCTTGAGCATCGGGGAGAGCTGCCCGGACACGCGGATGGTCGGGTGCGCGCCAGCCGAGAAGTGCAGGTCGGAGCCTCCTTCGTGCGCAAGGACGGTGATGTATTTCTTGAGGTTCGCGGCGTGGTCGGTCATTGCACTGTATTGTATCGCACCTTCGCGCGGATTTCGGGACGTATTGTGCAAAACCGCGAGCGCGTCCCGCAGCAGGGCATTTGGCCGTCTCTCGGAGCGCGTCGGCGCGAGAGGGAGGAAATTTTCAGCAGAAAATTATCCGACGGCCAAATGCCCTGCTGCGGGACGCGCGGGCCGCTATGCCGTCTTACGCTTCCCGATCTCCTCGCTGACGGCGTTGACGACTTCCGAAGGTATCATGCTCGCCTTCACGATGTAGCGGTCGGCGCCGAGCTGCATGACCTTCTCACGCTCGCTGTCCTCGCTCTGGTTGGTGAGCGCGACCTTCACCGCGCGCTTTGCCAGCTGCTCGCGCTCCAGCATTTGCAGGAACGTAAAGCCGTCCTGTCCCGGCATGACGAGATCGAAGAGAACGGCGTCCGGGTCGAACCCTTTCTTGATGGCCGCGACGGCATCGGCGGCGGAAAGACAGGCCGCTACCTCATAACCGCTTTGCGTAAATTTCATGCTGTACATGTCGGCGAGGAACTTGTCGTCGTCGAGGAGCAGTATCTTGCCTTTGGTGTCGGTCATACGTTCTCTGGTTCGGTGGCGGCTTCTTTTTCCGGTTCCTTGGTCTTTGGCCCGAGCGCCGAGAGGTCCTCGTCCTCGGAAAGCATGATGGTAGAGAGGTTGTTGACCTCGGAGAACGGGATCTTTTTCGCGAACGCCTTCATGATAGCGTCTTCGCGCATCGTGAGCATTCCTTGCGCGCGCGCCGCCGCCCAAAGCTTGGTCTCTACCGGGTGGTCGAGAACGATGCGTTCGATGACGGGCGTCATTTCCATTACCTCGAAAACGGCCATACGGCCGCGCAGCCCCGTCGGGGATGTAGCGGTCTTTTGCGGCTCCCATGCTTTCTTCTGGACCGGGAAGCGGTACTTTTCCGGCAGCAATTTCAGGTCGTCCTCGATGGCCGCTATCTCGCTTGGCGAGAGTTCCACCTCCTTCTCGGCGCCCTCGGAGAACGTGCGCACGAGGCGCTGCGCGATGGAGGCGACCAGGACAGGCGGAATGAGATATGGCTCGATGCCCATGTCGACGAGACGCGTGACCACGCCGACGGCGTCGTTGGTGTGGATGGTCGAGAGCACCAGGTGACCCGTGAGTGCGGCTTGGATGGCGAGCTGCGCGGTCTCCGCATCGCGGATCTCGCCGACCATGATGATGTCCGGGTCCTGACGCAAGGTGGTGCGCAAGCCGTTGGCGAACGAGTAACCTATCTCGGGACGCACTTGCGACTGCGTCACGCCGTCGATGAAATATTCGATCGGGTCCTCGAGCGATAGGACGTTCTTGTGTTCGCGGTCAAGCTCGGAAAGGAGGGAATAAAGCGTCGTCGACTTTCCACTACCGGTCGGGCCCGACACGAGGATGAGGCCGTGCGGTGCGGCGATCGCCTTGCGCATGACGGCCATGTTCGATTCCGTGAGCCCGATCTTGTCGAGCGGAATGAATCCCTGCTTGCGGTCGAGGATACGTATCACGATCTTCTCGCCGTAGTACGACGGAAAGGTCGAAACGCGGAAGTCGATACCGCGCCCGTCGATCGAGGCGGAAAAGCGACCGTCTTGCGGTTTGCGACGCTCGTCGAGACGGATAGAAGCCAGCACTTTGATGCGTGCGGTGAGCGCGCGGTGCGTCGAGAGCGGCAATATGACGCTCGTGTGGAGTTCGCCGTCCACGCGGTAACGCACGCGCACGCCGCTCGCCTGCGGCTCGATGTGGATGTCGGATGCGCGGCCGTCTATCGCGAAACGCAGGATGGTCGACGCGATCTTGATGGTCGGCGCGTCCTCCTGGATGGCGCGCGAATCGTCTTCTTGCTGCTTTGCGCGCCCTATTGAAGGGTCGTCGAGGTCGAGGAATGTCGCTTCGGAGTCCGAAGGCGGTGCGTCGGTTTTTTGCTCCGTTTCGAGGTCCGAGACGGCACGGTCGACCTCTCCGCCGAGGCCTTTGTACATCTCAAGGACGTGTTCGAGGTTGTCCTTCGTTATGCGGAACACCTTGAACGGCATGCCGGTCGAGCGGGTGATGAAGTTGAGGGCATCGTACGCACCGATATCTTCCGGATCGAGCATGCCGATCTCGAGCACTCCCTCGACGACACCGAGCGGAACGAGCTGGTAGTGCTCCGCGCTTTCCTGCGGGATGAGTTTCAACACGTCGTACGGGATCTTCTCGTTCCCAATGTCGCGCGCGGGAACGTCCTGGCGCACCTCTGGTTTTTGTGCGACCGGTGCTTTTGCAGAGGCAGGCATCGTTTAGTGCTTCGCGGGCGCGAAGAGGTTGGGATTCACCGGCTGCGTCGACGGTACGCCGGAGGTGCCCGGAGAAACGGGAGCAAAAGGATTGGGGCGACCGAGCGGCTCCGAGATGATCTGCGTCGTGTAATCCTGCAGGCTCATGAATCCGGGATCGGTCAAAATAGTGCCGCTCAGGGTCACCGCCTGGAGCTGCAAAAGAGTCGAGACGATCTGGTTCTCCTGCTGGTTGTTCCCGGCCGCGCCGGTGGTCGAAAGGATGGGCGACGAAGAAGATGCGGTGAATTCCCACCAGGCCGCACCGACGAGGAGCGCCAGGACGACGAGTGACATGAGTTTGTGGCTTGAAATGAAGTCCATCATACGTGTTAGCGGAGCCAATAGGTTTGTAGCGTCACGGAATAGGTGTACACGGGATCCCCGCCCGTCGAGCCGCCGGGCGCTATCGTGAGCGTCAGAAGATCCACGAGCCGCAGCGAGGATTCGAGCGAGGTCAGGAACTGCTTGAACTCGTCGTACGTGCCGCGCGTCGTGAACTGCAAGGTGAGCGAATCCCACGGCTGCGATGCGCTCGCAATGGCGCTTACGACCGTCCCGTTCTGCGCGTCCTGCGGGGCGGAAATATCGACGTTCTGAAGCGCCATGCCGTACTTGCCGGCGAGATTGTCGAGGTCGAGGATGAGACGGATGTTGTCGACCTGGTCCGGAAGCATGACGGAGAGACGCGAGATGGCGTTGGGATCGAAGGAATTATAGCGGGCGAGAAGCGTCTGCTTGAGCGCTTGCAGCTGGGTCGCTTTCGAGAGCGCTGCGTCGTACTGGGCTCCCTGCGCCGCGAGCACCTGCTCGTTGTCGTACGCGGGCTTCGTGTAGAAGAAGAACATGGCGATGGCGCCGACTAAGAAGAGCAGTGAAATGATGTTGCGTACCATACTATTGTGTTGCTGGCGTCGAGGAACTCGTGAACGGTGAAGTGGGCTGCGCAGGCGTTTGCGGAGCTTGCGTTTGCGGCTGCGCGGCGCCCTCCGCGCCCGTGATGAGCTTCTCGTAGTTGATGGAAGAGGGATCGATGAGCGCCGAGAAGTTGAAATGGACGCCTCCCGGTTCTGCGTCGATGTTCGAGAAGATCGGACTTGTAATGATGCCGCTTTGCGAGAAAACCTGCGCTTGGAGCGCGATGGAGTTCACGCTGCCGGCAACTCCCGACATCGTGAGCGTGATGCCGGTCGGGTTGGTCGCATCATACGAAAGCGAAGTGAACGAAATATCCTGCACGGTCGACTGCTCCAGCATCGCGAAGAATTGCGTGGGTGCGAGGTGGGTGGAGAGAAGTGTCTGGGCCGCGTTCATTCGTTCGTCGAGGCGGGTGAGCTGTTGGATGAGCGACGGATTGAAGGAAGCTTCGGCGCGGTTGAGTTGGTCGAGCTTGTTCGCGTTCGAGGTCTGCAGGTACTGGGAGTAGAGGAAGACTCCCGCGGCGAGTGCGCCCGAAATGATGATGAGCGTGATTGAAATGAGTAGCGCCAGATCGGACAGCCCGCCTCCGCCGCGGCGCGCAGAAGCCGTCACCGCTTCGTGCGGAATGAATGTGGGCTGCGTCGGCGAGTCCATATAGAAAGTATTGCTATTGTCCGCGGAGTTTTCGGAGCGCGAGTCCCGCGGAAACCGCGAATCCGGGCCCGATGTCGCGAAGCACCTCCCCCAAGAACGCGGGTGCCTCCGTGCGCGAGAACGGGTCGGCTATCTCGACTTCCGCATTGAGCGATTTTTTCGCTTCGGCGGAGAGTCCGGGCAGTGAGGCGCCGCCACCTGTCAGCACGACGCGCGATACGTTTTTGTTATACCGCTGCCCGTAACTCAATAGTACCTTATTCACCTCCGAAAAGAGCCGCGTTAGTGTTGATAACAGCGCCTGCGAGATGCGTTCATTCTCCTCCATCGAATATGCCTTCTGCGGAAGGAGGCCGCGTTCGCGCTTCACGCGCTCGGCTTTCTCGAAATCCCAGTTCATCGACCGCGCCAAGACGTCGGTCATCTGCGAACCGCCTTGGGTGACCAGGTGCGTGAGGCGCACGATGCCCCGCTCGACGACGTACATTTTCGCGGATGCCGCACCAATGTCCACGATAAGGATAGGGGCGATGCCGTGCGAGAGCGAAGAGCGTATCGCGCTGAATATCTCTATCTCGAAGAACTCCACGTGGATCCCCGCGGCCTGCGTGATGGCCTGGAAATTCGAGATGGTGCCGTTCTGGATGGCGACGAGGAGCACCTCGATGCCAGGCGCCTTTTGGGTCTTCGGTTTCAGCTGATCGAACGCGCTGTCCTGGGCCTCTTCTTCGGGAATGACGAACCAATCGAGCGATACTTCGGAGATCGGGACGGGGATGTATTTGCGCGCTTCGATGGGGATCACTTGCTTGAGAGCGGATTTGTCGACCTTCGGCAGGTCGAGAATAGTGACGAGGCTTGAAGAGAACGGAATGGAAATGCCGCCGGAGCGCGCGGTCACGTTCGCTTCTTTCATGAGATCGGTAATGGCCGTCGCGACGATCTCCGGTTCGAGCTTCACCGACTTCCCTATCGGCTGCTTGCCATAGGGGCCGAGGGCTATCTCGCCGTAGGTCTCAAGGACGGCCGCGCCGCGCGAAGCGCGAAGCTGCACGATCTTCACCGAAGAAGCGCCGATGTCGATGCCGAGCACTGAGTCACCCGCGCCGCCTTTTGAGAGGTTCTTGAAAACATCACTGATAGAGAACGCCATTATGAAATTATAGCACCGCTATTCAAAGTGAATCGATCTTCGCCGCGAGGATGAAGTCGTTTTCCGAAAGACCTTTTATCGCATGCGTCGTGAGTTCGACGATTACCTTGCCCCAGGAGAGCTGGATGTCGGGATGGTGGCCCTCCTCTTCAGCGATCGCGCCCACCTTGTCGGTGAACTGCAGGGCTTCCCTGAAGTTCTTGAACTTAAATTCCTTGGATATCCAGCGCACGTCGCCGCTTAGGGTCCAGCCGTTCAGCTGTTTCATCAGGACATCGGCCTCTTCCTTCGTGAAGGGTGTCTCGGTGCCCTCACACGCGACGCATTTCTTCTGCGCGAGTTCTGTCATCGCGGAAGTGTACCATAATGAGGTCGTACAATGAGTGAATGGACGTACTCGGGGTCGCCCGCCTTGCCGCGAGGCAGGTACGGAGCTTTTTTGATTCGGTGGCGGACGCTATCGCGCCGCCGCGCGAGCGTGCCATGCGCACCAAGGCACGCTCGCTCGAAGACGTGCCTGTCACACCGGCTGTGCATGAGCTTCTCGGCGCGCGCATAACGACCGTCATGAACTATCAGCACGCGGTCGTGCAAGACTTGATACGTGCGCTTAAGTACGATGGCTCCGGCGCGGCGGCGGCTCTGGCCGCCGCCGCGCTTGCTGACTATCTGCGGGAAGAGCTCGCAAGCGCGCGGCAATTTTCGCCCCGAGAAATTCTGCTCGTGCCAATACCACTGCACAGTTCCCGCAAACGCGAGCGCGGGTTCAATCAGATAGAGATCGTTCTGAAGGCGCTTCCGCAAGAGTTCCGGGACGGAACACTCTCGAAGCTCTCGCCGGAAGTCCTCGTGCGCCCGAGAGCGACGAAGCAGCAGACGAAACTTTCGCGCAAAGAGCGCGTAAGGAACGTCGCGGGTGCGTTCGAGGTTCCCGACCCCGCGCGCATCGCACACGCGCACATTTTCCTCATCGATGACGTCGCGACGACCGGCGCGACCCTCGTCAACGCCGGCAAGCCGCTCAAAAGGTGCGGCGCCGAGGTCTCGTTGCTTGCCCTCGCGCGAGCGTGAGATCAGAGAAGCCGCGTCTCTCCTATCTTCATCACCGAAAATTCTTGCGGAGAGATTCCCAACACGGAACGCTCTTCGGCGAGGCGCCGCGGTGGCTCGCTAAGCGGTTCTTGCGTGAGCTCGAAGACGCCCCAATGCATGCCGATGGAGGTCTTCGCCTTCACTTCCGTATGCACCAGTATCGCTTCGCGCGGGTCCACGTGAAAACGCCCGAATATCGCACGCGGAAAGTACGCGCCTATCGGAATGAGCGCGAGGTCGATGTTCGGGATACGTTTTCCTATCTCCTTGAAATACTCATCGTGATAGCCGGTATCGCCCGCGAAATAAATAATTCCGGCGGGAGACTCAATGACGAACCCGCCCCATCCCGCTTCGTTGGTGCGGAAGAGTCCTCGCTTGGACCAATGCTTGGCTGGGACGGCGGTTACTGCGACCGCTCCGCGTTTTTCCGTTTCCCACCAAGACAATTCTGATGCGTTGGTAATGCCTTCGCTCGCGAACCACCACTTCGTACGCTCCTGCAATATGTAACGCGGCGCGTTCCCCAATTTCAAAATGGTCGGCCGATCAAGATGATCATAATGCGTGTGACTGATAAGAACGAGATCAATTTTTGGTAGATCCTCAAAACGTATCCCCGGTCGTGCAAAACGTTTTGGCCCCGCCCACGACACGGGCGACGCCCGCTCGCTCCATATCGGGTCGGTCAATATATTCACCCCCGCAACCTGGATGAGGAAGGTCGAATGCCCGACCCAGGTGAGTTGTATCTTGTTGGGGTCCGGTTCCTCGATACTATGGATGTCCGGCATCCCGTATTCCGGAACGTACGCCGTCCGCTCCCTCGCTTTTGCACGCGAAAGCCCGAAGCGCCATTTAAGGATTGCAAATAACGTGCGCATCGGGTGATGGTACCATTAGGCCATGGATGGGGCGGACGAAGCATTACAGAGTCAGGTCGGCGGTTCGATCGAGGATGTGCGGTCGAGCACAAACACGTATATCATTCACCAACACGCACTATTGTTCGGCGGCGTCGCGATCCTCTGTCTTGCGATCAGCGCCGTCTCGGGGTACGAGATCTACCTACTGTATTTGGCGAACCCCGCCGCGTTTGACGCGAGGATCATCATCCTCCCGATACTCCCCATCTTAGGTATTTCTTGGCTCTACAACTACTATCGCTTGCGCGTTCAACATCTTTTTGTCGAACAAATAGCGAGCACCCTCGGTTATACGTACGAGGAAAGCGCGCCCGTGGAGAGCGTCGTTGGCACGTCCCTCGCGATCGGCCATAGTCAGAGGGTGTATGACGTGATTTCCGGGACATATCACTCTTATCCAGTGCGGATCTTCACATATCAATATACGGTCGGTTACGGAAAGAATGCCCGCACTTACACGAAAGCTGTATTCGAGCTCACGTACACGAACGCTTTGCCACATATTATTCTCAAGCCCGCTTCATGGACGAATGAATTCGGTTCCGTCGCCGGCATGAGCACCGTGAATCTCGAAGGCGACTTCGGGAAGCACTTCACGCTTCTCGTCGGCAATGACGCGCAAGTGCAGGCACGCGAGATATTCGAGCCAGATATCATGCAAGATTTGATACAGAAGTTCTCGGGATACAACTGTGAAATAGTCGGCAACAAAGTGTATTTGACGCGAACCGGGCCCATTTACAAACGCGAAGACTTCCTCGAACTCCACGACCTCGCTGACAACTTTACCGATAAGGTTATCCCGGGCCTGCGCTCCGCAGCTGAGGATCAAGTGCCCGCTCCCGCGGCGATGTGAAAAGAAGTATCGCTCGTGGTATCTTGTGTGCTCGGGCTAAAACAATTGCTCGCAATTGTACGCCCGATGCCGGGGCGTATGGGGAGAGGTGGCAGAGCGGTCGAATGCAACACACTGCTAATGTGTTGACCGGGAAACCGGTCCGAGGGTTCGAATCCCTCCCTCTCCGCAGGATTGAGCACCGGTGTTATGAGACCGAGTGCCATATTTCCTATAACCAAGCTAAGATGGGGCTATGAAATTTGAGCTCAAAAAAGTCCATAGAAATACGCCAGAAGATGAGCTCATCGCTGATCTGAAAAATACTGCTGCTAAATTAAATCAGGATTTTGTTACGAGAGAGCAACAGGACGAGTTTGGAAAATTCGATAGTTCGAACATGGCTGATAGGTTAGGGGGTTGGGCAAAGGCCCACGAGCGTGCGGGTCTTAATATGGCAAGACACCAAAAAAATATTCGCGTAAGTGACGAGGAGCTTTTTGAAAATCTTGAAGAGGTCTGGACAAAATTGGGGCACCAGCCGATACAGGCAGATATGTTCCCACCGCTCTCAAAATACTCCGCAGGGACCTACAAAAAGCACTTTGGTACATGGATGAAAGGCTTAGAAAGTTTTGTAGCATATATAAATAATGACGCAGATGTCGCTTCTGAAAGTTCGATTGAAAATCTACAAGTTGAACCTTCTTCCAAACACAAAACTAAGCGTGAGATAAATTGGCGACTTCGTTTTGTAGTAATGAGGCGCGATAATTTTAAGTGCAAAAATTGTGGACGTTCTCCTGCCACTGATCCAAGTATCATTCTCCATGTAGATCACATAAAAGCATGGGCGAACGGGGGCGAGACAATTCTCGAAAATCTCCAGACCCTTTGTTCAGTCTGTAACATCGGGAAAAGTGATTTGGAGTAGCGACCGTTCCCCCTAGTTTTGGCTAGTTCCAAAGTCGCTCGAAAAACCCTTACACTGATTGGAACGGGTTAGTTCGCAACCGACCTTCACCGCAGTGAATACTATTTATCGGTAGACCCGCCTACTTACTATATGAGTAAAATTTCAAAGATGTGGAACTTCCTTAAAACTCCAGAATTTTGGGTAGCGGTGGTTCTCGTGCCTTTGACTATCGCGCTTGTGGCTAATTACTTTTCAAGTAAGCCTAAAAACACCCAAACACCTTCGAATAAAGGAGGCGATATAATAATTCGCGCCGGAGATGGAAGTGTCCAAGGTAACGGTGGCAACGTTTACATCGGCCCCGGGACTTACAAAGCTGGGGATGCTATTCAGTCAAATACAAATAAATCGCAATGACCCGAGTACCTCGGCATGGCTCCTAAGAATCCTCTAAAATACCCTTATGGGGGTTGAGCTATAATTGTTGAATCTCGGGTAGCCCGCAGGAATGGGCATGGTATCGAGTGACCAATGCTCTTGAGGCAGTGGGCGACCGTTCGCCATTCGTGAGTTTGCAAGTTGCTTTACTTTGCGGTTGTGTAAGCTAGAGTTGAGGCGTTCACTTACTCCTTTCTAATAAACTCATGAGTCGAAATACCTGGATAGGAATCGTCATTTTGATTGTTCTTGCGGCAGTAGCGTGGTGGTACGTGGGTCAATCCAACACGCCTGCGATTTCGGAAACAACGCAAACGTCAACTCAGCAGACTACCGAAATTGCTACACAACAGCCTGTTCAACAAAATGCGAAAACGAGTCAAACAAATTCCACCAACCCGAAAACTTTTCAAGCTGTTGACGGTACTGCTTTTACGCTTGGCATGGGTCAAATCGCTACTGATGGTCCAGGCGGCGTAACTATTAAACTCAAATCCGTTACGGGTGGGCAATATCCGTCCACAATCGTGAATGTCATTGATGCCAGCAGCACCATGGAGGCCGGGCTTGCTGAAACAGCAAAAACGTGGGGACTTACTCAGGATGAGTATGGACCTGGTGCAGGAATTGGTTCTTATCTTAGCTGGTCTGCTAAATGGGGTGACGAAGAATGGTACGATACAAATTCTTCCACAGGGATCGTAAAACTAAAAGTGACCGCTATCGATCCAACTGCTCAGACAGTGACGTTTATGGTTAGTACAACTCCGACTCCGCCGGATAACGGATAATAGATCGCGACCGCTCCCCCTCATTTTGCCGAGTCGTCAATTCGCTAAGAAGTGCTGATGTGGCTTGACGGGCTCTGGTTCTAGACCGACCCTGCCCGCAGTCGATATCTTTTATAGGTGGACCTTGGTACCTAAAGTGAATCTGTAATGAAGCGCTCTGGGAATCGTCTATACTGAGAGCTTGTATGCGGCCTTTTGCTGGCATACGGGCGAAATGTGTTCGGTTTATTTATCAGTAAATTGGAGTCAGTACACATTGCAACACCGCATTGTATGAACATTCGTACGCTTAGCATTTCAGCGGCGCTCGCGCTCGCGCTCTCTTTTGGGATCGCGAATGCCGACACGCCATTATCAGTATCCTGCTCCGGGGTCCCGTCGACCGCGAGCATCACCTGGACCGCGAGCGCCACGGGAGGCGTGGCGCCCATCGCCCTTTTGTGGGGCAACGGCAGCACATCGACGTCGCAAACACTCTCCTACTCGCCCGGCACTTACTCGATAGGCATCCAGGCGACGGACGCGTCCTCTTCGGTCGCGACAAGCACCTGCTCGGCTATGGTCGCGCAGCCGGTGCTTCCTTCGATCGCATCGTTCACGGCGAGTCCCGCTTCCATCACGAGCGGCCAGAGCTCGACCCTCTCGTGGACCGTGAGCAACGCGAGTTCGACCTCGCTCGATAACGGCATTGGCGCTGTCGGGAGCACGTCGTACGTTGTCTCTCCGACAACGACTACGACGTACACCCTCACCGCAGTGAATCCCGTTGGGACGACCACGGCACAAACGATCGTCGTCGTGATCGCGACGAGCACATCGTCGTCGGTGCAGGCGCAGATACAAGCGCTTCTGCAACAGATCTTACAGCTCCAGCTGCAGCTCAAGAATCTTCTTGCAGGTCAATTCAACCATCCTACGACCACGCCTCCGGTCATTCCGCCCGGCCAGATCGGCAAAGGCTTCTGCGTCGCGCTCAATCGCAATCTCCGCATCGGGGATGACGGCGACGACGTGCGGCAGCTTCAGCAGATGCTCGCGGGAGATTCGCGCTTCGGCTTCTCGGGCGCGCCCACCGGCTTCTTCGGCCCGCTCACGGCGCGCGCAATGATGCGTTTCCAGATGCTCTATGGCATCGCCTCGTCGAGCAACACCGACGGGAGCGTCGGACCTCTGACGCGCGGCTTCTTCCAGCGCAACTGCGGAGCCGGATTGGGCAACAACGCCACAAGTACCACCGCAACGTCCACCCAAAATTGGTTCCTCTTCCCGGGCTACCAAGGAAAGGGCCAGGGCAACGACCACGGGAACGGGCACGGCGACAACTGACACCGAACTTGAAAAATATCTCCCACAACAGACCCTTCGGGGTCTGTTGTCGTATGTGCCCATTCCGATGTTCATTGCGCTTTTATATGACGGCGGTAGGCTGAAGAAGTTATTCCTCACCAAATCGATCCCTATGGTCATCGCACACACCAGCGTCCCGGTTAGCAATTACAAAAAGTCCAAGAAGTTTTACACTGCCGTCCTCGGCGCCATCGGCTACACGCAGAACATGGAATACGGCGAGGCCGCGGGCTTCAGCGACGGTGAAAATACCGACTTTTGGATCGGCACGAACGAAAAGGGCGTTGTTCCTCTGCACGTCGCCTTTGCGGTCAAAAACAAGGATGCGGTGCAGTCTTTCTACGACGCCGCGCTCAAGGCGGGCGGCAAGGACAACGGCAAGCCCGGCTATCGCAAGGATTACTGGCCCGGCTACTATGCCGCGTTCGTCCACGACCTGGACGGCCACAACGTCGAAGCCGTATTCTACGACTATTCCCAGGTGAAGTAGCTAGCGCTTCCCCATCCGCTTTTCGTTCACGTCGTGCAGCGCGATGATGAAAAGCGATTCACTCCACCCCAAGGGCGTGTTGTCGTTGTATTTCGTCGAGTTCGAGAAGTAGAGTTCCGGAAGGCCGCGTTTCGTTGAGGTCGCCTTCGCTTGCTCCAGGTATTCCTTGGCCTTTTCTTTGTCGCCGAGTTTCTCGTAAATGATGGAAAGCCAGCTTAGGCCGAACGTCCACTCGGCCTCTTCCGACCAGCCGTCCTCGTTCTTGTTGTAGTAACGGTCGCCTTTGTAGCGGATAACGCCGCGCTCGCGCAGCAAATGATATTCGACATGCTCGAGTATCATCTTTGTTTGCGCCGCATCGGTCACGTGATATGGCCAAATGAGCGATAGGAGTGCGAGGTCGACGAATTTTCCCTTCGACTCGCGAGGCAAGATGGCTGCAAGCGCGACCTTGCCGCGTTCGATGAGTTCTTCCGGCACCTCGACGCCTTCGACGTTCCGTATGGAAATGAGCCCCGCGAGGCACGCACCGACGGATGAAGCGTGCACCTCCTCGTTCTCTTCCCACATGCCGGAGTCGGGGTCCTGCCAGTATTCGAGCGTCGAGAGATACCAGACGAGCTTTTGGAGTACGCGGCGATCGTCGTCGTTCTGGACTATCAGTCCTTTTTGTTTCTTCTCAAGTTCGCCGATCTCAAAGAGGACGCAGCCGATGGAGTCGTTCTGCTTGTTCCCCCATTCTTCCCAATACTCTTCGAATGTTTGCGGGTTGTAGCGCGGATGGATGTATTGGTGGGTATGTTCGGGCTTTTTCGATATCGCATAATCTATTTTATATTCGTGTTTCTTGAATATTTCGAGAACGGCGCGATACGTTTTCTGTACGGTCTCGTAGTCGCCTACGACCTCAAATGCGAGGCATTCGTAGAAATTATCGCGCAGCCACGCTTTGTCGTAGCCCTCTCCCTCGCCCTTTTTCGATGCGGCGAAAAGGCCGGATTCGTACTGTAAATTTTCCAATATCTCTAGATGCTGCGCGAGCAGTTTTTCATATATCGGGGCTGCCATGACCGATATTGTAGCAGCTACTGGAACGGTGCGGCGCTTTGCCGATCTTGTTCGAACGTTCGTTGCAGAGAGGCAACGACGTCGGGGTCGGAAAGGATGAGTCCCAATTCCCGGTTCTGATCGAGCGAGGTGGAAGAGAAATTTTCCGAGCCGACGAACGCTTGTGCGCCGTCGGCGATAACGACCTTCGCATGGATGTAGAGCGGCGCCGTCGCTTTGTAGGTGCGGATATGCGCGCCGGCGTCCGACAGAGCTTGGAACGCAGGCTTCCAGTTGCTCGAATACGTCATGACGATCTCGACATCAACGCCGCGGGCCGCCGCACTCTCGAGTGCGGCAACTACGCCCGCATCCGCCATTTCCTCGTTGTAGATCTGAAGCGACGTCCGTGCATCGTTGATGAGCGCAAGGAGTTGCTCACGCGAATGCGGACTCCACACGAGGTCATCGCCGCTGTGCGCCGAGATAGCGTTCCCGTCCCAATCGGAATCGAAAGCTTCTTTTATCGCTGCGACGTCATTTAGATCAGTGTCTACGACGCCAAAATCTCTGTCCGACTTGTAGTACTTCGGCGTGAGGTTGAATGTCATGATGAGCGCTTCATTGTCGTCGACCACGAGCGTCTTTTGGTGCGTGAGGGCGAAATACTCCGGCGACCAGTGAACGGAGACGCCACTCGAACGCAGGTAATCGAATGCCTGTTCGTTGATGCTCGAACCTTCGCCGAAATATCCGTTGTCGAGAATGACGCGTACGGCTATTCCCTCTTTCGCGCGCCGCGCCAGGAGCTGTTCAATATTTTTATCCTCGAATTCGTACATCACAAGGTCGATGGAACTTGATGCGCTTTTTATCATCTCTTGAAGCGGCGCAGTTCCCGCCTGCGGCTCGATGATGAGCGAAAGAGAGCCCGGCGGCGCACCGGCGCCTTGTGAAGATGCGGGCTTCTCCTCTTGCGGCAATGCGCCTTGCTGCGCCGCATACAATGCCGCACCGGAAACGAAAAACAACGCGACAGCGAGTGCGCCGAACAACGCCGATCTCCTCCTCGACCCCATGTGGAGACGTATTGTACTACGAGCGATATCTTCGCCCGATGAACGCTATCAAGAACACGGCGGCGAACACGGTGAGAGCCATCCAGGGAATGGTGACGAAGTTGAAGTAGAAGACGCTGCGCACCGCACAATCGTTCGTCGCGTCGCACGGAATGAGCGAGCCTTGCGGCAACACCTGCAAGAGGTGCTGGTACAAAGCGACTAAGGCACCCAGGAACGAGAGCGCGAGCACGTAATCGGCGATGTCGGATAGTTTCGCGTTCTTGATGAACGCGATGAGCGAGATGATGGCGATCGGATACATGAAGATCCGCTGCCACCAGCACAGAACGCAGGGCGGGAGGGCGCCCGCATATTGCATGAAAAGCGTCCCCGCGATCGAAAGGGCCGAGAGAATGAATATCGCAAGAAGGCCGTAGCTGCGCCCGCCGCGGACGATCTGCGCGCGTGAAGGTCGGTGGAAAAGCGCGAACACCTTTACGACGATGGCCGCATCAAGCAGGACGGTGCCGAGCGCCATCAGGTAGATAAGCGTCGAAGCGAACGCAGACATGTTATTTGGTCGAGGTTGCGGCGCTCGACGACGCGAGCGCCTGGTCGATGACCTGTTCGAATTGCTGCAGGCCTGTCGGATTCTGGATCTGGGCAAGGTCCACGAAGAAGGTCGGCGTGTGGTCTATTTTTGCAGTGTCGCCGGAATCGATGTCGCGCTGCACGCGCGCGATGACGGCGGAAGAGGTTATGTCGGCGTTGAATTTCGTCACGTCGAGCCCGAGCGATTGCGCGTATCCGTCGAAGAACTGCGAAACGACGCTGTTATTCGAGGCGTTGACCCAGTTGTTCTGGTTCTTGTAGAGAAGGTCGTGCATTTCCCAATATTTGCCCTGCAAGCCGGCGGCCTCTGCGGCCTGCGCCGCGATCTTCGCGTTGGGGTGGATCTGGTAGAGCGGGAAGTTGCGGAAGACGAACTCGACGCGGTTGCCGTAGTCGGCCTCGACCTGCTCGACGATGGGCTCCCACTCACCGCACGCCGGACACTCAAAATCGCCGTACTCGATGACGGAAACCTTCGAGTTCGTGTCGCCTTTCACGTGATCGGTCGAGTCTATCGCGGGCACCGTGGTCGCGACGAACGTCGTGCCCGGCTGCGCGCCCTGCGAGGCCACCGCCGCGATAACGACGACCGCGACGACAACAACGATGAATCCGCCGACGAGCCACATTTGAGTGCTTCGTTCCATATAAGTCGGATAATAGTAGTTCAGAAAGTGGGAAATGACAACCGACACGTCCGGGCTGGTCTTTGGGACAATCCGAAGGCCCATAGCCGTGGATATCTTATACTGCTCCTATGTGGCAGCTGTATGTGCTTGGCTCTTTGATCGCTTCGGCGGGAGAGAGTGTCGTGGATAAATTCGCCATCGCGAGCAATCGAAAGATCGATTCGATGGTGGCGACCTTCTGGCGCCTCGTTTTTTTCTCCTTGTTCACGGCCCTGATCGGACTCCTCGGCTTCTGGGGCGGCATACAGTTGCTTTTTGCGCCCGTGGTCTTTCTTGTCGCGGTCGCGGGCGTCATCAATTCACTTTTTTATACCTACCTTCTGCGGCACATCGAGGTCCTCGGCATCGGCGCCATGTCGTACTTGGCCCCGTTCCTCTTCTTGGTCATCGACACGAACGTGCTGCACACGTCGTTCTCCGGGCAGGAGGTATTCGGCATCGTTTTGATGGTTCTCGGCGGGTTCGCATTTGCGATAGACAACAAGACACACCATTTCAATAAAGCCTGGTCGCCCGTCGTGTGGGTCATGTTCCTCTACAGCGCGCTCTATGTCGGCATCGAGGGGTATGCTTTCAAGTATGCGCACGCCGCCTATGGCATCGGCTCTATCGGTTTCTGCGCGAGCTACGGGCTCGCGATGACGGCCATGCTGCTCGTCATCGTTCTCCTGCAGGGAAAATCATCCCAGTTGTGGGGACGCGCCGCGCGCAGCTACCTCCCGCGCATCGCAATAAGCAAAGCATTCGATGCCGGCAGCACCATTTTGTGGACCCAGGCGTTGGTTTTCGCGGCAGTTTCTCAGGTGAGCGCGATGCAATCGCTCGAGCCGCTGGTGCTATTCGTCGCGACCTATCTCGCGCAGGACGTGCTGCGCCTGCGTGTTGAGGAAAAATTCGCGCGCGGGAGATTACAGTGGAAAGCGGCCGCCATCGCGCTTCTGGTGTTCGGCGGGATATTGATGAGCTGACCTAGAGCACGAGGTGGATGAACCACGAGAGCACCGAGAGAACGACGACACCCAAGAGGGCGCTGAAGAAACCGGCGACCGCGAATCCCGGTACGATGAGCGTCATGGCCCAAAACAAGAGCGCGTTCAGTATCAGCGCGGAGAGCCCGAACGTGAGGATGGTGATGGGGAGCGTGAGGAATGAAAGGACGGGACGGATGAGGAGCGTGATGACCGACCACACGAGTGCGGCCAAAAGCACGTTGACCCACCCGCCGGAGATGGTCACGCCCGGTACGATGTAGACCGTGAGAAGTATCGCAGCGACGGTGCCGAGGTAGCGCAGGACCGTATGCATGGACTGGAGTATACGCCGCTGGAAGTATACGGCAAGCGCCGCCACGTCAGCCGCGGCGGCGCCCCTCCTTATTTATTCCCACTTATCGTCCTCTTCCTGGGTGCCGAGTGCGAGGTCGTCTTCTTCGTCATCCTCGTCTTCTTCCTCGAGTTCGTCTTCGCTCGGCTCCTCGGGCTTCTCTTCGTCGTCTTCCGAACGGCGCTTTTTCTTTTTATCGTCGTATGCCATGTACTATTTGGTGTGACAAATAATTCATCGACACGATTATAGTATCGACGCTATACCGGGACGCAAGAGAAAAATCGCGCGACTGTGGATAGTACATCGGGTATCATGCCGTTATGCATCCCGACGACTCGCTTTCGAGGCACTTCCGCCTCACACCTATACAGGAGCGCGCGCTCAGGAAGCTCGGCATAGGGACGATAGCCGAGCTTCTGTACCATCTCCCCTCGCGCTACGACCAGAGTGGCAATGAGGAATCCATAGCGGGCCTCGCGCCCGGACAGGAAGCAACGATCTACGGCACCATCAAAAAACTCGAGACGCGGCGCTCGTGGAAGCGCAAGATCCCCATCGGTGAGGCGGTCATCGAGGATGGGAGCGGCAAGATCAAGGTGATGTGGTTCCACCAGCCGTACCTCGCAAAAAAATTCACAGAAGGCGCCTTCGTGAAAGCAGTCGGACAGATCGGCGGCAAGGACCGGAAACTTTACCTGGCGAATCCGCACGTCGAACTCGCCGACCGGACGGAAGCCGGCATGTTCGCCAAGGCGGGAGCGAAGGGCAAGAACAAAACGGAATTCTTCGCGGTGTATCCGGAAAGTCGCGGGGTGACCTCATTGTGGTTCCGGCACGCCATCGCGCGCATTCTCACGTCGGGAGTTTTGGATTCGATGGAAGACCCTATCCCGCGCGAGGTGCTTGAGCGCTATCACCTGCCGGAGCTCGGTGCCGCACTGCGGTACGTTCACACGCCGGACACCTTGCCGCACGCGGAAGCGGCTCGAAAACGATTCTCTTTCGAAGAAATATTCGCGATACAGATCTCTCGCGCGCTCGATCGCGCGCAAAACGATGCACAACCGTCGTTCCCCGTACGAGGAGCGCTGCAAGCTGCAACAACCTTCTTGAGTTCGGTTCCCTTCCCACCCACCTCGGCGCAAACGCGCGCTATACAGGATATCTGCGCTGATTTCGACGGCGGGCATCCGATGGCGCGGCTTCTCGAGGGCGACGTCGGTTCGGGCAAAACGCTCGTCGCCGCGGCGACGAGCTACGCGGTCGTGACGTCGCGTCCGCCAGGCCGAGAAAGCGGTACGCTGCAGGTCGCCTATATGGCGCCGACGGAAATACTTGCGCAGCAGCATTTCGAATCGTTCATCGAATATTTCAAAGACCTGCCTATCCAGATCGGGCTCATCACGGGTTCCGGCTGCAAAAAATTCCCGTCAAAATCCTCCCCCGGAAAAGCGACCGATATTTCACGCGCGCAGCTTTTAAAGTGGGTCGGCAACGGCGAGATAGCGATACTGCTCGGCACGCATGCGCTCATCCAAAGATCCGTGAAATTCCAGCACCTCGCCTACGCCATCGTCGACGAGCAACACCGCTTCGGGACACGGCAGCGGCGCGCACTTGCGCACAAAGGCGACGCCGCGCCGCACTTTCTATCGATGACGGCGACACCGATCCCCCGCACGCTCGCACTCACGATATACGGCGACCTGGACATTTCGGTGCTCGACGAACTGCCGCCCGGTCGCGCAAAGATACGGACGATGATCGTGCAGCCGAAAGGACGCGAAAGCGCCTACGAGGCCGTGCGAGCGCAACTGCAGCAAGGGCGGCAGGCGTATGTCATTTGCCCGCGCATCGAAGAGCCGGACCCGGCGAACCAGAACGCACTGCAGGCGAAGTCGGCCAAGGCGGAAAGCGCGCGGCTCAAGAAAGAGGTGTTCCCGGAGTTCACCGTCGGCCTTTTGCACGGCGCGATGAAGCCTTCGGAAAAAGATGCCGTCATGAGCGACTTTTCCGCCGGAACGATCGACGTACTCGTCGCGACGTCCGTCGTCGAGGTCGGCGTCAATGTGCCGAACGCGACCGCCATCATCATCGAAGGCGCCGAGCGGTTCGGCCTTTCGCAGCTACACCAATTGCGTGGACGGGTCATGCGCTCGTCTCACCCTCCCATCTGCTTTCTCTTCACCGGATCGAAGAGCGACATTTCGCTCAAGCGCTTGCGAACACTGGAAAGGTCCGACGACGGATTCAAGCTCGCAGAAGCCGATCTCGAGAACCGCGGCGCGGGAGATCTCTTCGGCAGAGCGCAGTGGGGCGTTTCCGACCTCGGTATGGAAGCGCTGAAAAACCCGCGCCTCATCGCAGCGGCACGGCAGGAAGCGCAGGCGCTCATCGAGCGCGACCCGGCACTTTCGCAGCACCAAGCGCTCGCCGAGCGCATCGAGGAAACTGCGAGCGAGTTGCACGCGGAATAAGGTCAGATGGTGCACTGATACGAAACGATGCAGCCGTTCGCGTTGGTCTGGAACGGCGTCACCGCTCCTGAACACACCGGCTTGTTGACGAGCGGACAGGATGTTCCGGACGATGATGATGTCGCAGCGCTGGGCGTGGGCAGCGATATCGAGCATTGGTAGTACATCGTGCAACCCGCCGAGTCGAGCACGCGTTTCCAACCCGTCGAACAATTCGTTTGCGGCGGCGATGCGGGAAGACACTGTGTTTTCGAAGGGTTTTGCACGGAAGACTGGCCTGCGCCGGCGCACGAAGTTTGTATCGCCGCGCGCGTCTTTGGCCCGACGACGCCCAGGCCGACCGCCGTTGGGTCGCCCCCGGCGACCACGCCATGTTGCTGTTGCCACTGCGAAACGGCCGCCTGCGTCAACGTGCCAAAGTAGCCGGTCGCGGAAGCCTGCAGGTCGCCTTGTGCGATGAGGAACGATTGGAGCGAGGCAACGTCCGCGCCGCTTGCTCCGAGCGAAAGCGAACGAGTAAGAAGCGGGCATGCGGCCGGAACGTACGAGCCTCCGGTCGAAGCTGCCGAGGTCGCCGCAGACGTGCTGCCGGTGAGGGTGGCTATTTGCTGTTGGAGCGCCGTTATCTGCGCAAGGAGCGCGGAAACGGAGGCGTTGGTGCTTTGCGCGGACGCCACGAGCGGGACGACTAGCACGACGAACGAGACCGTGATCACGCGAAATGTTCGCATATCAATTCGTGATGGAAACACCGACGCTGTTCGTCTGGGAGGCCCGTTGCAGCGTGATGGTGTAGGAACCTGCCTGCGCATACGTATGAGTTTGCGTGTACGTTTGGGTCTGGCCGGAGAACGTCGAGCAGCCGGTCGGGTTGATGGCGGTGCCGTCGCCCCATTGTATTGAGACCTGGCAGCCGTTCGTGTCATAGCCGTATTGGAGCGAGACCGCAAGCGGGTTGCCACCAACATTCGGCGTCACGGTCGGCGGCTGATACGTGGTCGAATTCGAGCCGGAAGAGCCCGACGAACCTGAACCGACGATGATGGGCTGCGACGCGACGCTGGTAGGCGTTACCGTCCCGTTGGAATTGCGCACGAATATCTCAAGTTGCGCGGTATAACTGCCGTTGCTCGAATAGGTGTGTGCGACCCCCTGCAGACCACCGTTGCAGCTCGATTGCGACACGCCGGTGCTGCCGAGGTCGGTGCCGTCGCCGAAGACGACGTCGTATGCGAGCCCGGAAGCGCATGAGACGTAGAACGTCGCGTTGAGCGGCGCGGGACCGGAAGAGATGAGCGCGGTGATGGAACCGGTCGGCTGCGAGGAATTCGTCGTGCCCGTCGAATATCCTCCGGGGCCGGAGACCGTCACTACGGCGGTCGACTGGTGCGAGCCCGCAGAAAGCGTAACGGTGTACGAACCACCGTACTGGTACGTGTGCTGGAAGGTCTGGTTTTGCTGCGTACAGTTCCCGGGCGCTGTCGGGATGAGCTGCGGCGCGGTGCCGTCGCCGAAATTGAGCGTGTACGTCGCGCCGCCGCACGCGTTCGCCGTGTTCACGGTGGCGACGATGTTGGTCGAGAGCGGCGCAGCTCCGGAGACCGGGGAAACCTGGATGAATCCGCTCACCGTGTTGGAGCCGGAAGTCCCCGTACTCGGGCCGACGCCGTTGTAGGTGCCGCCACCGCACACGATCGCCATTGCAGCTGCGGTCCGCGGGCCGACTTGTCCGTAGCCGGTCGTGGACGGACTGCCGGAGGAAACGATGTGATACGTCACCTGCCAACGCTGGACGGCAGCTTGCGTGAGGGCACCGTAGTAGCCGGTGATCTGCCCTTCGGGATATATCGAGGGATTCGCCGCGAGGAACGCCTGCAAGCTGGATACATCGCTTCCGGAAGAGCCGAGGCCGAGTACGCGCCCTATTTGCGGGCACGCGCCGGACGATGTCGGCGCGACGACGCCTGAGCCAGATTGCCCTTGGATGGCGTTTATCTCCGCTATCAGCGCCTGGACCTCCGCTGCGAGCGATGCGGCCGTGACGCCCGACTGCGTCGGTGTGGTCACGTACGTCGGCTGCGGCACGATGGACGTCCCGCTGACGATGACGGTTCCCGAGATCGCGGAACCGGTTGCGTTGTCGTAGTAGTTGTAGGTGCCGCCGGTGTTGAAGGTCGCCGCGAACTGTCCGCCGGGCGCGATCGCACCGCTTTGGAATGAGCCATTGTTGGCGATGACCACCTGTTGGCTCGAACTCACGTTGTTCCACACCACCGTGTCGCCCGCGTTCACGACGACCGTCGATGGGTTGATGTAGCCCGCGCCGAGCGAGACGGTGGTCTGTGCCGCGAGCGCGAATGCCGGCAATAGGAGCGCCAGCGAAAAACCGACGAGGGACGATTGGGTTCTCATGGTCGTATTGTGGCACGACCCCCAGGAGGCGCAACGCGCCTATGCACACTCACGAAGCGAGCTCTTTGAGGGCATCGAGTGCATACCATCGCACATCCTCGGGGATACTGAGTTCGTTCTTCTCAACCTCTTCTTTCGTCAACCAACGGCATTCGTCGGAAGGGTCCTCTGGGATGATCACGTCTGTTTCCGAACGAGCAAAGTACACGGAATCGACATGTTCGTGTCCATTATTATCCGCAATATGCCTGTTTAAGTATTTCGGCGGAAGAAGTTGTCGGTATCGTTTCGTACCAACGATCGGTGGTATTGGGTTGCCGACCAATATCAAATCGAGGCCGACCTCCTCTTTCACCTCCCTTAGTGCGGCTTGCGTCGGATCTTCGTCGAGTTCGACATGCCCGCCGGGTGCGAGCCACAAACCATACTTTTCGTGCTTGCGCAGGAGAACTTTATGGCGATATACGACGAAAACAGTTACGGTAAAATCTATCTTCTCGTGGATGTGTGCCATATCAGAAGAACCAGTAGTTGAGTATCCCGTAAATAAAGATAATGGTCACAACGGTCGTTGTGACCGCGATCCCCCACTGTCCTTCCTTCCACGACCGGTATGAAGCGTACGCCCAGAAAATTTCAGAGACCAATCCGACGATGACACCGTATTGCGGAAGCTTCGATGCGGTCAAGAAAAATCCAAGCACCGTAAGGCTCGGTAAACATACCTGCACTATCGTGTTCCATATCTTTTCTCCACGCGATTCCATTTCGGCATGGTACCACGGTCTTTTTGTCCGCCCGCTTGGACTCGAACCAAGAACCCCCGAGGATACTTCGTGTGATTGGTTCGCTCGGGTCAAGTGAAAATGTCTGTCCGTCTGCCTGGACTCGAACCAGGAACCCCCGAGGTATAAGCTCGGTGCTCTAACCAATTGAGCTACAGACGGTAGCGAGGAACAAAATGAGAATACCATATTCTCATTTTTTCCGAGCGCCCCGTATGAAAGCTGTGCTTACAGACGGACACACATTTTCAATGACCACTCGCTGCCAATCATAAGCTCGGTGCTCCCTGCCTGCCGGCAGGCAGGTAACCAATTGAGCTACGGGCGGCTAGGTGCTAGCGTATCACTTTTGCCACTGCCTTCGCCACCCTCTTATCGAACATGTCCGGAACGATCTTGTTTGCCGTCGGTTTTTTGACGAGTCCGGCGATTGCCTTCGCCGCCGCGAGCTTGTGCGCTTCGGTAATGCGACGAACGTGATGGTCGAGGGCGCCGCGGAAAATTCCGGGAAAAACGAGTGAGTTGTTTATCTGATTCGGGAAATCCGAGCGGCCCGTGCCGACTACAACCGCGCCGCCCTTCCTTGCTTCGTCCGGCATAATTTCAGGAGTGGGATTGGCGAGCGCGAACACTATGGCTTTTTTGTTCATCAAGCGAATATCTGCCGCTCGGGCAAGTCCGGGACCAGAAACGCCGATGAGGACGTCGGCGCCCGGAAGTGCGTGGTGTAAATATCCCTGTAACTTGTGCGGGTTCGTGCGCTCGGCCAATTCAAGCTTGTGTTTCACTAGGTCTGCGCGGTGCACACCGATGATGCCCTTGCTGTCGAGTACCACGAGATGCCTCGCGCCTGCGGCATACAGGAGGTTTGCCACGGCGGAACCGGCCGCGCCCGCGCCGCTTATCACTATGTTCGCGCTTTCCAGCGATTTGCCGACGACCTTGAGCGCGTTCATGAGCGCGGCCAAAACGACGATCGCCGTGCCGTGCTGATCGTCGTGCATGACGGGGATGTCGAGTGCTTCGATGAGGCGACGTTCTATTCCGAAACATTTCGGCGCGGCGATGTCTTCCAGATTTATCCCGCCGAATGCCGGCGCGACGGCGATAACGGTCTCCACTATTTTGTCCGGGTCCTGCGTGTCAAGCACGATGGGCACCGCATCAACGCCCGCGAACGATTTGAGTATCGCGCACTTCCCTTCCATGACGGGCAGCGCTCCGAGAGCGCCGATGTTGCCGAGGCCGAGCACCGCCGAACCGTCCGAAACGACGGCGATGGTGCGGCCTTTCATCGTATACTCTCGCGCGAGTTCTGGATGTGCGGCAACGAGCGAGGAAACGGCCGCAACGCCCGGCGTGTAGATGAGCGCGAGATCTTTTCTGTTGCGCACCGGCGCCGCCGGCTCGATGCGCACTTTTCCGCCGAGTTTTTTGTGGAGCGCGAGCGCTTTTTTGTCGTTACTCGCCATCGCGGCAGTATAGCAAAACGTGTTTTCGGACTACACGATGGCGCCGTTCTCGTATTTCACCGCGCCGCCGACTATCGTATACACGGCTTTGCCGGTGAGTTTTTTGCCGATGAACGCGGAGCTCTTGCCTTTCGAGAAGAATTTCTTTTCGTCGACCGTCCATGTCTTGTCCGTGTCGAATATCGCGATGTCGGCGTCGGCCCCTACAGAGAGATGGCCCTTGTCGAGCCCCACGATGCGCGCGGGTGCGCTCGTCATTTTTTCTATGCCCTTCGCGAGCGAGAGGTGTTTTGGCTTCACGAGGTAGGTGTACATGACCGCGAAGCTCGTCTCGAGCCCGACGCTGCCGAACGCGGCATCCTGGAAGGCTTTGAGCTTTTCCGGCTCGATGTGCGGCGCGTGATCGGTCGTGAACGCGTCTATTGTGCCGTCCTTGATACCCGTTATTACCGCGTCGAGGTGCTCCTGCGAACGAAGTGGCGGATACATTTTTGCGTTGGTGTTGTAGCCCATGCATTCTTCATCGGTAAGCGCGAAGTGCTGGACGGACACTTCGGCAGTGATGTTCTTGGCGCCGCGCGCTTTTGCCTCGCGTATCGCGCGAATGGCGCCTGCGGTTGAGTTGTGCATGAGATGTAGTCGCGCACCGGTCTTCTCCGCAAGCAAAATATTCTTGTACACGGCCATGTCCTCGGAGAGCGCGGGGCTGCCGGGGAGCCCGAGTTGGGTCGAGACCCAACCCTCGTGCATAACGCCGTCTTCGGTCAGGTCCTTCGTTTCGCAGTGGCTCATGAGGAGTATGCCACACGTTTTCGCGTATTCCATCGCGCGCTTCAGCACGCCTTCTTTCTGCACGTCGTGCCCGTCGTCGGTCACCGCGAGCGCGCCGGCATTCTTCAATTCGTTTATCTCCGCGAGCATCACTCCCTCTTGGGCTTTCGTGATCGCTCCCGTCGGGTAAATGGTGATGAGGTCGAGCTCGCGTGAGCGCTTCAGAATGAATTCGATGACGGTCTGGTTGTCGGCGACCGGGGTCGAATTGGGCATCGCAAGCGCCGCGGTGATGCCCCCGGCAAGCGCCGCTTTTGAACCGGTTTCCAGTGTTTCTTTGTCTTCTCTGCCCGGCTCTCGGAAATGCACGTGGAGGTCGATGAGACCGGGCGTCACGACGAGGCCCTTGGCGTCTATCTCCCTATCGGCCTTCTCTTTCAATTTTTTTCCAATTGCCGCGATCTTGCCGTCGCGCACAAAGACGTCGTTCTGCCCGTCGATACCGTTCTTCGGGTCTATCACGTGTCCGCCGCGGATGAGAAGCGTGCTCATATTATTTGCGCGTGAAGGTCTTTTGCTTCCCGTCCAAACGGTCGGCGAGGAGCCACAAAAGCGCCTTGCGCACCGCCATGCCGTTCTCGACCTGTCGCAGGATGTACGATTGCTCGTCCACGGCGGCTAGCGCCGAGTGCACGTCTATATCGCGGATGACGGGACCGGGGTGCATGAGGATGGCGTCTTTTTTGGCGAGGTCGAGGCGTTTGCGCGAGATGCCGAACATCTTCGAATATTCACGCAAGGTCGGGATGAAGCCGTTGGCGCCGCGTTCGCTTTGCACCCGAAGGGCGTAGACGACGTCGGCTCCCTTGAGCGCCTCTTCGACATTGCCGTACCACTTCACGCCGAATTTCTCCACGTGCTCGGGAATGAGCGTGAGCGGCGCGGCGATGCGTACCGTGGCGCCGAGTTTGCGCGAAAGCCGCACGAGCGAGCCGAACACGCGCGAGTGCATGATGTCGCCGACGATGAGGATCGTGCGGCCTTTGAGGTCCCTTGTGCCGAAGTGGTCGAGCATCGTAAGACCGTCGAGAAGCGCCTGCGTCGGATGTTCGTGCCAGCCGTCGCCCGCGTTGATGATGGAAGCCTGCGTATGCCGCGCCATCACCTCGGGGACGCCACTCTCTTTGGAGCGGATGACGATGGTCCTCACGTTGTAGGCGTCTATCGTCTGAATGGTGTCGAGATAGCTCTCGCCTTTTTCGACGGAGCTGTTCGAGCTTACCCCCGCGGTGTCCATCGAAAGTTGCTTCGCGGCGAGATCGAAGCTCGAGCTCGTGCGCGTCGAAGGCTCGAAGAACGCGTTCACTTGCGAGTACCCCTTGTTGAACGAGAACTTATAGGTCTTGTAGTCGCGAAAGCGGCGTGCGACGTCATACAAAAGGACCAGGTCTTCTTTGGAAACCTGATCTATCGAAAGGAGATCGAAAAAAGAGAGGTCACGGCCTTTGCGGATGGAATTGAGGTCCTTTTCCGCCGCCGAGGGAGATTTCTTGCTCAATACTACGGCCATCAAAAGCAGACTGTAGCACGCTCTTTTCCGAAGTACAAATTTTGTCCGTAGGCGATTTTTGCCCGCAAAATTGACCAGAAAAGAAAGGGCGGTAAAGTTCCGACAGGCGGGTCATTCCGACTTGCGAACGTGGAGGGTGCGCATGCGCGACTATCTCGCTAGAGCCGGGCGCATCGTGCTGTCCGTGCCGTTTTTTCTGAGATGGCCTTTTGTTGTTTGGAATTGGGCCGCACGCGCACACCATGTGCCCGCGGAACTCCGGCAACAACTGTTCTCATGGTGCTATGCTGGTTTCGGAATATTGGCCATGTGCGCGATTGCAATGGCATTCGAACCGGACGTCATGGTTTTTCTCAACTTTTTGGGTCCCTATATCGGGGCCGGCATTCCAGCAGTGCTGACGGGTCTCAAACTTTCTCGGGAGCATCGACATCTGCGCCGGGCTGACCCGTTCAAATGTGAGGCGGTCGAACCGCAATGACACTCGCGAGCCGGAGGTTCGCGAGTGTTCCGTTTACACGAGCGGCGGCTCGATGACCTCTTTTTTCTTCGGCGTGATCCCGTGCGCTATCAGGATGTCCTCGAACTCTTCGCGCTCGATGGTTTCCACCTCCACGAGCCTCTGTGCGATCGCATCCAGTGTCTTGCGGTGCTTCTTCAGAACACCCTCCGCTTTCTTCTGCGCGCCTTCGATTATCTTTCTCACTTCAGCGTCTATCTGCGCGGCAACTTCCTGCGACGCTTCCTCTTCGACGCCCTCGCCGAAAAGCGCTTGCCGCGCGCTTGCCGCAAAAGCGACGGGTCCCATTTTGTCCGACATGCCGAAGCGCGCGACCATGTTGCGCGCGAGCGCGGTCAGTACCTGCAAGTCGTTCGAGGCTCCCGTCGTGATGTCACCGAAGACGGTCTTCTCCGCAAGGAAACCGCCCAGGCTCACCGCGATGTCATCGAGGAATTCCTTGCGCGATTGCATACGGCGCTCGTCGAGCGGGAGTTTCAGCGTGTATCCGGCGGCGCGGCCGCGCGAGATGATGGAGATCTTGTGCACGGGATCGGCGTGCGGCAAGACCGATGCGACGAGCGCGTGCCCGGCTTCGTGGTATGCAGTTATCTCCTTTTCCTTCGTGTTCAACACGTGCGAGCGGCGCTCCGGCCCGAGCATGACTTTTTCTATCGAACGAATGAGGTCGTACTGCGTTATTTCTTTGCGGTTTTCCCGCGCGGCAAGAATGGCTGCTTCATTCATCAAATTGGCAAGGTCAGCGCCACTGAACCCGGGCGTCCTTTCCGCGATGACCGTGAGCTTCACGTCGGCGCCCAAAGGCTTTTTGCGCGCATGCGTCATGAGAATGTCCTCGCGGTCTTTTCTATCGGGCAGGTCGATGACGACGCGGCGGTCAAAACGGCCAGGGCGCAAGAGCGCCGGGTCAAGGACGTCTGGACGGTTGGTCGCCGCCATGACGATGACTTTTTCGGCCGGCTCGAAGCCGTCCATCTCAACGAGGATCTGGTTCAGTGTTTGCTCGCGCTCATCGTTGCCGCCGCCAACTCCGGAGCCACGCACGCGCCCGACCGCGTCTATCTCGTCCACGAAAATGATCGCCGGTGCCGCCTTTTTTGCCGTCAGGAACAGATCGCGCACGCGGGAGGCGCCGACACCGACGAACATCTCGACGAATTCCGAACCGGATATCGTGAAAAACGGCACGCCCGCTTCGCCCGCGACCGCGCGCGCAAGCAGCGTCTTGCCGGTGCCCGGCGCACCCATGAGAAGCACGCCCTTGGGGATGCGTGCGCCTATCTGGATGAATTTTTTGGGATTTTTCAAGAAGTCGACTATCTCAAGGAGTTCCGTTTTTGCTTCTTTCGCGCCTGCGACGTCGGCGAACGTGACGCGCTGCGCGGAGTCTTCCGGTGATATCATCCGCGCGAGCGAACGGCCGAACGTGAACGCTTGCATGCCGCCTCCGCCGCGCAACTGACGCGTGATGTACCAGACGAGCCCGAGGATCATGAGCGTCGGAATGACGATGGGGAGCAGCTCCAGCGTCCAGAATTCCAGCCCGGACTGATCCTGGATCGTTACCTGGACCGCGGCTATTTTTTCAGGCGAGAGCCCGTAGTTGACGAGTGTCTGCGTGAGCGAGTCTTCGGTTTCTTTGTGCGATTGCTTCTTCGTCCCGTCGGTGTACGTCGCGGTCACCGTGTCCCCTTCGACCGTGATGGAGGATATTTTGCCGGCGTTGATGTCGTCGGCTATCTGTGAGATGGCGACCGTTTCACTCTTCTGCGAGACGTAGTCGCGCACCGCCGAGTATCCCGCCGAGAGAATGAGGAACACAACCGCTGCGATCGCGAGCTGCACCCAGATCGAAGGACCTTGGGGTGGAGCGCTTTGCGGGCGCTTTTTGTTCTTGTTGTCGTCGGAGTTCGGCATATGAAAGCGTCATTATACATATTTGACGCGCGGTGGAAAGAATTGTTGCGCGCGGTACACTGCTCGAATGACCGTCGTCGAAAACAAGCGAGTCGGGTTTGATTACACGATCCTCGAAGAGCTCGAGGCGGGTTTGGAATTGCATGGATTCGAAGTGAAATCGCTACGCGCGGGGAACGGTTCCCTGAAAGGCGCCCGCGTGGTCGCACGCGGCGGCGAAGCGTATTTGGTGGGGGCGAGCATCCCCGCGTGGCAGGTGGCGAATGCGCCGAAGGGATATGACCCGGAGCGGACGCGGCGGCTCCTCCTTTCTCGGAGCGAGATCGCTCATATCTCGAGCGCAGAAGGCCAAAAGGGGTTGACAATCGTGCCTTTAAAGGTATACAATAAAGGCACTCGATTGAAGCTCCTCCTAGCGATCGCGCGCGGAAAGAAAAAGGAAGACAAGCGTCAGAACATTCGGGGGCGCGAGGAGAAGCGTCGGATCGAACGCACGTTGAAAAAATAATATTGCCTGCCTACGCAGGCAGGCCAGTCAATCGCCACCTCTGAGTCACTTTGTGATTCGGAGGTGGGGGGTGACTGGCTTCGACAGGAAAATCGGCGCTTGTGCGCGCGATGCGAGAGTGAATGTCTCTCCAAACCCATTCAAAACATCAAGTGCGAACAAAGTAGCATTTGCGCCGGTTCCGGCCTTTGCCTAACCGGCCGTCCGCGAGTCTAGAGCTTGAGTAAGCTCGTTGGGCGTCATTCTTCAAGCACTCGCGAGCGGCGTCCGACGCTCGCGTAAGACAAGGACTCGACGCGTCTCGTTTCTGCTCATCTTTTATGTGGCGCGTTCAAATCTTGAGATGAACTACGCATCGTAGACACGTGCCTGTGCTTTTTTCTGGACGGGAGTTCGATTCTCCCCACCTCCACTCATAATTTCTTCTTTATTTTCCAAGACATTTTAATGTCAGGAGATTTGAACTTGAAACCACGCCTTCCATTGTAAACCAATCTGTGGTTTAGTACGGGCGGCGTTGGTTTCGCCAACAACCGCACCACGGCGGTACCCGTGGGAGTTCCAGACAGGAGACCGACATGAGTCGGAGACACACGGACGTGCTGCTGTTCGGCCAATCAGTCGACCAGTGGATGCAGACCAAGATATGGATGAAGGGTTCGCTCCAGAGCGATCACATGGGCTGGTCCTACATCTCCAACCCCCGCGACACGCTCCACGGCGCCCTCCAATACATCGCCGAGCGTAAGGACTTGCAGATCGTCGCCATCTTCAACGATGCCGGCCACTCGCAGGAGCAGATGATTGCCGACTGCACCAAGCTCGCCGAAGCGATCGCCAAGCACCCAGAGAAACCGTGGGTCGCATTCGCGGTCGAAGACATCGACTACCTCGAGCCGGTCTTCGAGTCGGCCGGCGTTTTCGTCGCCAATAACTTCAGTAGCGGCGTGATCTTCGAGCGTTGGGCGCGGCATGACGTTGAGGTCGGCGAGACCGACAACGGCGTGCCCTACTGTACGTGTCATACGTGCGAGGCAACGCTCAAGAGGCCGGCTCTGATGTTCGACAACGAATGGATCGAGGAGCGTGAGCGTTTCGTGCTCTGGCATCCGTCGATGAACGGCGTCCGGTACAAGTGCACGCCGGTCGCCGACGCAGCGTGAAGCAGGAGGATGCCATGAGCGACCTTGTGTCACCGCCGGCCGCTCTGCAAGAGGAGTACCGGCAATACATCGAGGGGCTACAGCGGCCGTGGTGCGCGGAAAACCGCTCACGCTCGAGAGACGTCTACGAAGTGATGTCAGAACGCGACCGCGCCGAAGTCCACGGCATCATGGCTCACTGGGCCAGATACATCACCCCGTTTGCAGAAGCGTGGTGGAAGGAGCGCGGGTACAGTATCGTCTGGCCCGACGACAATTCCAAGCCGGAGCAATACTGCAAGCTGGAAGCAGCCTAACGGCACCAGCCACTTGAACGGCGCGATCTCACTTGAGGTCGCGCCGTTTTCTCTTCCCCGTTTAACACCCATCATGTGATACCCGAAGCGCTCATTTCCTTGCTGGACTGGCCTAAATTGGCGTTCCGGATCAGCTCGTAGGCCTCGAATACGTAGCTTTCTAGCTGGTTCCAATTCTCCGATACCGTGTCCACCAATTACAATCTGGGTTCGTCCGGCGGCTCGGCGCGGCCGACCATGTGGCTTTCCATCGCGCGGACGGTTTTCATGCTGAAATACAGGCTGATGAGGAAGAGCACGCAGATGAGCTCAAGGACTGCGAAGGAAATATATGCCTGTTGCGTGAACGTCTCTATCGCGAACCACTCGCCGAGGATGACGCCGATGATAGAGACCGCCGCGTCCGCCATCAATATCAACTTCCCGCGTGGATTTGTGAGTCCCGCAAGGATGATGAGCACGAGGACCGTTGGCACGCCGACGGCGAGGCCGAACGGTACGTCGCCCCCGAAGGGCGTCGATATCGCGATCATGAGGGCGAGGATGACGAAGAGTATCCTGACGACATCGCCGTAGTAGTGCCTGAGTGAACCGAACGGGAGTTCTATTCCCCTGGTGTCACGGTAGAACATGAAGAAAGTATAGCAAAGCGGGCGGCAGAATCGAGGGGCGTCCACACGAAACCCAGAAAACCCGTTGATGCGGGGTATACTCAACACATGCAAGGACGGTTGTATGCGAACCTCGGGGTCGCGATGGCCATTCTTTTCGCGGTTGCTATTGTCTCATTTTCCGAGCGGGTCACCGCGCAGACAACCTGCCCTTCCGGAACTGTAGCCATCACGGAGGCAACGCGAGCGGATGCAACAGCAGTGGGGCTCCCGACATCGGTCCAATGCTGGAACCCCAGCGACCCGAACGTCGGGCAAGCGGCCGGAGAAGCAAAGATCTGGCTCGAACAACACGCGACGAAAAGTTCCAACATCTCGTGCCTCAACTCGCAGTTCGCGGGGCAACTCGAGAAGATGATGCAAGCGGTGCCATCGAATCTTGGGCAAGTACTCATCGACAGCGCCTACCGCAATCCGGGCGAACAGCCGGGCCTCGTCGCAAGCGGCGCTTCCAAGGTCGGAGCGTGCGGGTCGTATCACAATTACGGCCTTGCGGCGGACTTCAATGACAGTAGCAAGCCGGTGATCAACTGGATACGCGCCAACGCGTCACAGTTCGGGCTTGCAGTTATAGGAAACCCGACTTCCGGTTGTTTCTCATCCGGTTTTTGCGACCCGGCGCACGTGCAAGAATCCGGGCCTCTACCTCCGGCAAGCCAGTGCGGTATCTGCAGCAGCAACGGCACCGGTGTGTGGCAAGGAACCCCTGTTTCCACGACCGGCATCACGAACGAAGATTTCCTATACACGCCGCCCGCTGGAACCCAAATTCCCGCCGGATACTGTCTTGTGAGTACGAATCCCATCATCTATACGCCGTGCGGCACGACCCAAACCATAACACCGCTCCCGCCCGTCCAGCAGTCCCTGCCGCCGCAAAGCGTCCCGCCGACCACGGTGACACCACCCACCGTAACACCGGCACAGCCGATCTCCGCCTGTACGCCGCAATATTATTGCTCGAATAATACGGTCTACTACCAATCCAACACCTGCTCCACTTCCGTGTTCCAAGCATGCAAGTATGGTTGTCTCGGTACGACCTGCGCTTTCTCATCAGCAACCACTTCTACCAGTAGCATCTCGCCGATCACTATCGTGCAACAGCTCGTTACGCCGAATCCGATAACATCGACAACGTCCTTTTCATTGAACTCCAGCATTTACAATATTCTGCAGGGTATTTTCCCCTCACAAGGCCCGACATCTTCGCAAACGCAAACCGTGCAATATCCGACGTATACGTCGGACACGTTCAGTGCCGGTACCGTCTCGGGCAGCACGTTCGGCTCGCAGTCCTACTCTCCTTTCCAACAACTATTCTCCTCGCTAAAATCGGCTCTACTCGGGCTCCTTTCGTTCTTGGGCACTCGATAGGGTCCATTCCGCCCGGTAGCGGCGTTGGATTTTTCGTGCTACAATCCCGCGACGAATGGGATTCACTAAATACACGACGCAAGCGGACAAAGAGCGCGTCCGCATGAATGAGGGCATACGAGCCAAAGAGGTGCGGCTCCTGGGGCCCGAAGGCGAGAACTTCGGGGTTGTCGCGATAGCCGAGGCGCTCGCGAAAGCGCGTGAACTTGGTCTCGATCTCATCGAGATATCGCCCAACGCTAATCCTCCCGTGTGCAAGATCACTGATTACGGCAAGTTCAAGTACGAGCAGAAGAAAAAAGACAAGGAAGTAAAGCAGCGGGCGAAGGTCACCGAGACGAAAGAGGCGCAGGTGAAGATAGGTACCTCGGCGAACGACATGAACATCAAAGCCTCGAAGATAGCGGCGTGGCTGCGCGAGGGCCACCGGGTCAAGGTCGACCTCTTTTTGTGGGGCCGCTACAAGTACATGGAGTTCGCTTTCCTCAAGGAGCGGCTCGAACGCTTCCTTGCAATCATCCCGGAATCGTATAAAATCGCCGACGAGATCAAGATGAGCCCCAAAGGCCTCTCGGTCGTTCTCGAGAAGGATACCTCGAAGTCGGCCCAGGGCCGATCCCAGCCCAAGGCTGATGGGTCCGGAGCCCGCGCATCTGGCGGAAACCGCCCTCAAAAGGCAGAGGTCGCTTCTCAAGAAGAAAAAACCATATGAAATCCAACAAGTCGTTCATGAAAAGGCTTCGTGTCACCAAACGCGGCAAAATCGTCGCGCGGGCGCCGGGCCAGAACCATTTCAACGCCAAGCGTTCCGGCAGCGAGAAACAGCGGCATAACCGCGCGGGCACGTTCCACGCGGCGCTCGACAACACCGCAAAGAGCCGTTTTCTGAACTAACTTTTTTCTATGGCACGAGTAAAACGTGGGGTCTCAAAAAATAAACGTCGCAAGAACATCCTTGCACAGACCAAAGGCTATCGTTTCGGCCGCAAGAGCAAGGAGCGCGTCGCCAAGGAAGCCATTCGTCACGCAGGCGCCCACGCGTTCCGCCACCGAAGGGCAAAGAAGCGCGAATTCCGCCAGCTCTTCACGCTGCGCATCAACGCCGCGGCGCGCGAGAACGGCCTTTCCTATTCGAAATTGATCAGTGCGCTGAAAAAGGCAGGCGTGGCGCTCGACAGAAAGTCGCTTTCCGCGCTTGCGATGAAGCATCCGGAAGTTCTCAGCCGGGTGCTCCAACACCTCAAGCGCTAAGATGCTACAGTAGGCGGATGGGGGCGCTTTTGCTTGAAGTGGTCCTGCTCGTCGTACAACTCTTGCTTTTGGCCGCGATAGCGGTCTTTTTGGTGCGCATCTTGGTGTGGGTCATCTCCGGACATTTGGATGTGCCGTTCGTACCGACGCCGCCTCGGTATGCGTCGACCGTCGCGCTCGCCCTGGAAGTCTGGCCGGGCGATGTGGTGTATGAATTGGGAAGCGGCGACGGCCGTTTCGTCCTTGCGTGTGCCTCGCTTTCGCCACGTTCGCGATTCGTCGGCATCGAACGCAATCCCCTCCTTCACGCGGCCGCGCTCTTCCGAAGGTATCGCGCCGGCAATCCAGGCAACGTGGAATTCCGTCGGGGGAATTTCTTCAGGACGGATTTTTCGGAGGCGAACAAGGTGTACGCATACCTGCTCGATTCGGTCATGTACCGCCTCCAGCCGAAGTTCGAGCGCGAGTTCAAGGGCCGCGTCGCATCCCGCGCGTTCCCCTTCGCTCGCAAGGAACTTTCGAACGTGATCGCGCTCACGGAAACCGTTGGCGCCCACGGGCAGCATTTGTTGTTCGTATACGATTTTTGAATTGTTTGCCGAAGTGCGGTTTACAAAATCACCTCCGCATTCTTGCCCGTCGCGCTCCAGGTGTCGTGATTATTGTAGACGAGGTCCTTCCCTTTCTGTTTTTGGGCCAGTTCGATGAGACGATCGATGAGCTTTTTAGGGTCGGGATCGAAGACGATATTCTCATTGGGGCGGTGCGCGGCGTCGATGACCTGCCGCAAGAATTCATCGGTGTGCCAATCGCCTTCCAAGATACCGATGGGCCGGCGGTCTTCGAATGCAACCGCGAACTCGTTTAAGGTGCCGATGCGGCCTGGTCCGATAACGACGGCGTCCGACGAGCGCACGAGGAGAAGATCGCGGCCCGAGTACCCAAAACCCGTGTAGACGACGACGTCCATGTAGTCGAGCGGGAGCTTGTACGTCTCGAGGTGTTCGCGTTCGGTGGAAGCCGGAGAAAATCCTATTGAAAATCCGCATTCGTCCTTCGCACCGATCGCGGCGTACATTGGGAATCCGGTCGTCGCGCCGGTATTGATGATAGCTCCCGCTTTCGCGATCTCCCGCCCGAGCTCTTTCGCTTTTTCGAACGCGTCCAGACCCGAATAGGTCGTGTCGGCAGAACCGGAAACAGCGACCTTCACAATGCCGTACCCGTCGGGCAAACGGCAAAAATTCTGTGGGACCGCGCTGTGATTTGGATGGAGTACTCGCTTCGCCATTCGCAGGATTATATCACCAATTTATCGAAATCGAATCTCCCAGGGCCGGGACGAGCGCCTCGACGCCCAAAAAGTCCTTGATGCGCTGCGCGAGAAAGCCGGACGCCCTCGGTTCTCCCATGACAACGAAGGCTTCTTCGAGGGAATCCCCCGCACTTTCCGCAAAAGCGAGCAGCTGATCCTTGTCCGCGTGGCCGGAATAGCCGGTGAGCGATATGACGCGCGCGCGGACCTGGATATTCTTCCCGTCTATCACGACATTGTGCTGTCCGTCCTGGATACGCCTGCCCAGGCTTCCGGGCGCCTGGTAGCCGACCAAGAGAATGACCGAGTTTTTCTCCGAAAGGTAGCGTTTTTCGTGCGCCCGGACCCTTCCGCCGGACGACATCCCCGCACCAGCGATGATGACCTTCGGGTCCGGCATCGCGTGTATCTCGCGAGATTCGGAAACGCGGGGTGTTTCGAGGAGTTCCGGAAAAGAAAAGAGGGGGCGGCCGGCCCGACCCTCCGCCGCAGCGGCCGCGTTCAGCTCATTTTTATATTTTTCGAATACTTCGGTTATCCGTATCGCGAGCGGCGCATCCAAGTACACCGGCGTCAGCGGGACCTCCTTTTTTTCCATCATTTCTTTCAGCTCAAAAAGGAGCACTTGCGTGCGCTCGATGGAAAATGACGGGATGAGGAGCGTTCCCTTTTTCTCTCGCGTCTCTTCGACAGCGGACTTTAGTATTTCGCGTCTCGCGGCGCGGTCTTCGTGCGAACGGTCGCCGTACACACTTTCCATCACGAGATAGTTGGCACCTGCCGCCGACTCGACGTCATGCAAAAGCGGTTCGGGAGAGTTGCCGATGTCGCCGGTAAACAGAATTGTCCTGCCGCCTCGCTCGAATTTGACCATTGCCGAACCGAGAATGTGCCCTGCGTCGAGGAATCCGACCTGCGCGTCCCCAACGGCGAACGATTCGTGATATTCATGGGTCTTCCAGAGCGAAAGGGCCCTCTCCACATCGGGTCGCTCATACAAAAAATCGCACCCGTACCGTTCCTTTTCGTTCTGCATCACGGAAAGCGCGTCCTCGAACATGAGCGCACTCAGCTCTTTCGTCGCGGGCGTCGAGAAAATGGCGCCGCGAAATCCGTCGCGCACGAGCTTCGGCACCCGGCCGATATGGTCCTGGTGCGCATGCGTCACGAACAGCGCGTCGACGGACGCAGGATCGTACGAGAAGGCTTTTAGGTTCTCCGGGTCGCACACGCGCTCGCGCTCGAGCGCGCCGCAATCCACCAGTAGCTTCTTGTCGCCCGTATCGAGCAAGAAATTCGCACCCGTCACCGTTCCTGCGCCGCCACAGAACGTGATACGCGCGCTCATAGGTATCCGAGGAGAAGCGCGCCGACCGCGCCCCCCAGAACGTCGTCGAAGAGGTCTTTCGCCGTGTCGACAGGATAGCTCATGAACAACGAACCGCCGATACCGAAAAGGTATTCGAATAGTTCCCACGCGACTCCCACAGAAAATGCCAGCGCTATCGCCTGCATGGGACGGACTCGTATGCCGAACAGTCCGAAGAACCACGTGCCGGCCAACGCGACCCAAAGTCCGCCGAGAATGTGCAGCGGGATGTCCCACCACCAGATCGTGAAAAGATACCGTTCGTGAAATCCAAAATAGAAGTAGAGAACAGCGATGAGGATGAATATGACCGCCTGCGCCGTGAATGCTCGCATCGCCGTATCGTACACCAAAAAACCCGCCTTATCGGCGGGTTTTTTGGTGCGGCGGGTACGGCAAGCCTGGGCTTAGAGACCAGGTGGGTTTCCGCAGCATGCAAACAATAGTCCGCAGCAATATGAGAATCCCGTACTTCTACCAAGCAGGTTTAAGTACCAGCCGCTACATGGAAGTATACACCCACAAAATTAAGAACGCATGTAGAGGAAGTAGGAAGTGTACGGCAGAGGTGCGGGTGTGTTGTTTAGCGAACATCGCGCGCGACACGTTCGGATTACCGAGGGTATTTTTTGCAGTGGTGATATGCGTTGAAGCCGAGATGAGTAAGGAGTTCGAGAAACAACACACCCGCACCTCTGCCTCCTACTTAATTTCAAAGACGTGCGAAGAAGGGTTGTGTGCGGGGTGGAATTGCGTCGTGTGCACTTTGTCGCCTTTTATCTCGAACATCGCATGCACCGAGGGGCCGCTTGGATGGTGCTCGGTCGCATACGCCTTCCCTTCCTGCACACGATACAGGGGCTTCGAAAGATCGGGACGTCCGTCCTTAATGTCGTAGATATGCCCCTTGTCCATCGCCATGATGGGCTTTGCGATGTGAAGTCCTCCTGCATGGCCGTAGGTCGACTGGTGCAGGTACTGCATACTCACTCGAAGATGCCTTCAAGTTCTTTCGCGTAAATAATATCCTCGTGTTTCACTTTGTAGTCGATGAGTTCCTCCTTCTTGAACCAATGCGGGATCTCCATTTTTGCTTCGTCGACGGAACCGGAGGCATGTATCAGGTTGCGTACCGCGCGATCGTCGTTGTCAGACATAACGTATGAATCGAGGACGAAATCGCCTCGGATGGTGCCTACCGCCGCGCCACGCGGCTCGGTACCGCCCGTGATCTTCCTGACGAGCTCCACCGCATGTGCTCCTTCCCACACCATCGCGATAACGGGACCTGCGGTGAGGTACTTTTTGAGACCCTTCAATATCTTCGCGGTGATCTCGAGCGGGTCCTCCGAAGGCGGCGTGAGGCCTCTGTCGCGATAGCCTTTAATGGTCTTCTCGCCGGTTACGCGGCGCCAGTTGGGGTCGAGCGTGTAATGTCCTTCGACCTGTTCTTCGGTTGGCACTATCATTTTCAGGCCGACGAGTTTCAACCCCAAACGTTCGTAGCGAGTGATGATCTCGCCCATGAGTGCGCGCTGGATGGCGTCGGGCTTCAGTAATACGAGCGTGCGTTCTTTGGATGGGTGTTGCATGAGCACTACTCTAGCACATTTCTTCGCAGCTGCTATTACTTGCCCGAAAACACCGCTGTTTCGAGTTTTTTCAGGCGATGTCCGTGCTCGTCGAGCTGCACCTGGATGATGGTATCTAAGCGACGGTTTACTGCCGTGAACCCCTCGTCCATTTTCTTCTCCAGTGCACTTAAGCCTTTGTCGACCCCATCAATCTTACCGCCGAGTTCAATACGGATGTCTTCTCCCTCCTCCTTGATGAGCCGGGCAAGCGTATCGAAGTTATTTTCTTTTCGTTTCACCATGATGGAAATATATCATGACCCTCTGAACGGGGATTCAAACAGGAACGCGCATATATGCCCAGCCTCATTCTTTTGCTGGATTTTATCTTTATTTTAGAACAGTTCCATCCCTCCCTCGATAACGATTACCTGCATTTACTGGACTTTTATCTGCGCCTTGCAAGTGACGCTGTTGCTGCTCGCGTCATAAAACTTGAATGAATAGGTCCAGGTCCCCGCTTGCGAGAACAGAAGTGTCACGGCACCGTTCGTCGGCCGCGTGTTCAACGTGTCGGTTGTTTGCTCGACGGCGCCCACAGAACCCCAAGCCAGTATGACCTCTTGCCCGACAGGAACGCTTGAGGTGCTGAAGAGCATTGCGCACGCGAGCGACTGACCACCTTGCATGGCGGCCACTTGTGCCTCGACTGTGGCGACCCTGGTCGCAAGCTGGAGAGGCGTCGGTTCGACCGGAATTGCGCTGTCCGCAAGGGCAAAACCGGGCATCAACAGCAACGCGCTACACACGATCGACGATACCGTCCTCATTTTTGGAACTATAACACAAACTCAATTACGGCCGCGTTTTCTGCCCATACTGAAACCCGTGAGAGCCGCCACAAGTAGCCCTAAAAAATAAGGAGCCGCTGCAATGAGTATTGTCATTTGGAGTACGCTGTCTCCCCCCGTAATGATACCGACAACGAATGCGACACCAATGATCGGTGGAGCGCCGAGCGCGATCGGGAAGAGGGTCCACCCTACCAATATCAAAATTAATGGTATGAGAAATATCAACAATCCAAGATAAATTCCATGCGTTAGTGTCGGAACGACATCGGTGATTTTGAAGTAACACCAGGCGAATATGAGCGGAAGTACTACTCCGGCGATAGCCAGAGAAAGAATGAATTCCAATGCAGGGCCAGGTCGCGAACTAAGTGAGCCTACAACGACCGGAGTAAGGGCCATCAGAACTATGGTCAAAAGCGCCATCCAAACTGCCCGACCCCATTTCATAGTCATTGTGGCTGAGCCGAGTCCAAATTTTGAGCGGTGGCCGGGCGCGAGGGCATGGCGAACTTGCGCCGGACTTCCTCTTCTATTTCTTCGCGCGGCTTGCCATAAGTGGTGTAGGAGAGCTGCTTCAGAGCGTCTACGCACGAATAATCGAACTGCGGCAGAGTGACCGTCTGGATGGTGAACGGGCGCGCCGGCGCGCCGTTGACGAGCATTGCCGCGACACCGGTCCTGTTGGGCAGATTCTCAAGGTCCTGCGCGTTGAAGGTCGGTGCGAACTGCTTTTCGAGAAATTCCGCGTCACTCGTGCCGATACGCATCGCTATTTTCGTACCAACGTTGCCGATGACCGCGTCGCGGATGTTCTCCTCGAGCTGCGCGATGAACTGGTGCGCGACCGTGAGCGACAACTTGTATTTTCGAGCTTCCGAAAGGATCGTCGCGATCGAAGGCGTGGCGAAGTTCTGGAATTCGTCGATGTAGAGGTAGAACGTCGGGAGTTCGCCGCGTGTATCGACACGAGAGAATGCGGCTTGCAGGAATTTCGAGACCAAGACGAGCCCGAGGAGCGCCGTATTGCGGTCGCCGAGGCGGCCTTTGGAAAGGTTGGCGAGGAATATCTTTTTCTTGTCGAGGATCTCGCGGAAATTGAACGCGGAATGCTCCTGCGCGATGATGGGCCGCATGATGTCGTTGGTGAGGAAAACGTCGAACTTGCTCGTGATGTAAGGCGCGACGTTCTCAAGCGATGGGTCGCCTTGCGCTTGCTCCGCGATCTTGCGCCAGAATTGCACGATGATGGGGTTGTTGCAGCGCGAAAGTTTCAAATTGCGGAACTGCGGGTCGGCGAATACGCGAGGGATCTCGACGAACGTCGAGCCTGAATCGGGATCCTCGACGACGAGCTGCACCGCATTGCGGTAGTACTGCTCGAACATGGGACCGAACGCTTCCGGCACGTCCGCGTAAAGTTTGCGAAAGATGCCGTACACTTCGTCCACGACGAACGTTTTCATCTCGGGACGATTCCTGTCGTACTCAAGCATGTTGAGCCCCATCGGCCGTGCGGTGTAGGCAGGGTCGAAGTAGATGACATCGCCCGCGCGCTCGGGCGGAATGCTCGCGAGCACATCTTCGATGTCGTTGCCGTGCGGATCGATGAACGCGACGCCGTCGCCGTTTTTTATATCCTGCAATATCATGTTCTTTATGAGCCCCGTCTTGCCGGTGCCGGTCTGACCGATGACGTACGCGTGGCGAAGCCTGTCTTGGGGCGCGAATTTCACGCTGGTTTCGGTCGCGCCGTAACGATTCACCCCTATCGTGATGCCTTCTTGCGACATCTCGACGGGCGCCGGAGCCTGTTTGGCGAAGCTGCGCTTGAGCTCACGCGAGGTCGTTACGCGTTCGGCGGTGAAGTGGAACATTGAAGTGATCTCTCCGAGCGAGAGCGGCATCGCGTAGGATGCCTCGAATTCCCGATAGGTGAACTCCCGCAAGAACTGTGCAAGGCTCCAGCTGCCGACTTTCTTGAAAACAAGGCGGTTACCTTTGGGGTCGTCATACTGGCTGAAGGGGGCGATAAGGTTTGAGAGAATATCGTCCGCGCGCTGTTTCGTCGGCGCAGATGCGACAAGGCGTACCACCGTTGGCGCGATGCGTGATTTTATCTTTCGCCCGATCTCTTCAGATGCGACCTGGTCCGCACTACGGCGCATTTCTTTTTCTTTCTCTTCCTGTGATTTTGGCAAAAAGATCGACTTGAATGTTTCGTGCGTCACTTGCCCGAGCGTTGTTTCCGCAACGCTGAGTGCCTCGTGGAGCGTCTTGCCCTTGCCGAGCTCCTCGACCATCTTCTTGTAGTGACGGTTGTAGCGGTCGCCTTCGGTACCGACGACTATCTGCGCTGCGGCGCCCTCGCCATGCTTGGCGATCTTGGCGAACGCGGCAAGGAGCACGTTCATCGGGTCGTGTTCGAACAGATCCGGCGTTTTCAGCGGATAGGCGGGGTGCTCGGCAAGTGTTGCGTATGCGGCCGCGTGAGCGCCTTCGTAATTAAAGATGTTGTAGTCGCCGCGCTGCTCGCTGATGCGCGCGTTTGGGAAGACCGACGATATCAGCCGCTCTGCGAGCGTTTTTTTCTCTCCCGGCACTGCGAGGTAGAGCGTCGCCTCTTCGCTGCCCTCCGGCACCGCTATCTCGAGCGAAAATCCCTCGTCTTCCGCGATGAGCGACATGAGCCCGGCGTACAGCTGCTCCGACGACGAGAGCAGCAACTCTAATTTCTGTTGGCGGGCTTCTTCTTTGGTCCCCTCGCCGTGCGCCTGTGGTTCTATTTCAAAAAGCGCGAGATGGAGCGCGCGCTTCACTTTCTCCGGTATCCCAAAACCCTTGTCCGGCAATCCTTCGGCGAGATATCGCACGAGCACGCGATGGAGATCATCTTCAAGATGAGGATTCTTCATCCGCGCGACGACGGAAAGCGCGTTACGGATGCCTTTTTCCTGCACGATCTGTAGCAACCCGTCAATCTGCCCGTCGTGTGCTTCGGGTTCGAGATGGAGAACGTTGCGCAAGATCTCGTGCTCGGGCATGACGACCGCCTCATGCAAAATGGTCGTCGCCGGCGTGTCCGCGTATTCTGCTATTTCCCGCTTGGCTATCCTGTCTTTTTCAAAACGATTGGGTGCCGCTTCCAATTCGCGCTCCTTTTCAGCCACTTTTTCGCGCAAATACTGCAATTCCTCCTCTGGGGACTTGAATTTCTCCAAAGCGGCCGCGCGCTGCCGCTCCATCGTGGACGGAGGCATGGGGAAAGTATATCACTTTAGATTCAACTCCGAACGAGATACTATGCTTTGTATGAAGGTAATTTTGTACATGGCGATGACCGCGAACGGCTACATTGCGAAAGAAAACGACGATACGAGTTGGGTCTCGAAAGAAGAGTGGAATAGCTACAGTGCGGCTGTTCAAAAAGCGAGAAACATGATTATCGGACACCGAACCTACGGCATTTTAACTACACAACCAGAATTTTCAGAATTAAAAGATGTAAAAATTGTTGTGTTGTCACACTCGGACATTCCTATGTTGAATAAAAATCATGTTGTCGCACATTCTCCCTCAGAGGCTCTAAAGATTCTGGAAGGCAATGACGAGATAATCGTTGCAGGAGGAGGTTTTGTTAACGCCGCTTTCCTGTCCCAAGGTCTTATAGGGGAAATATATCTGGATGTGGAACCAACGATACTGGGGAGCGGTATACAACTACTCAAGAATGGTGACTTTGAGACCAAGCTCGAACTGCTCGGAACTAAGCAATTCTCACCGAATGAAATCCAACTTCACTACAAAGTGGTTCGATAACCCTAAAGACTATATCCGCACCGAGTCGTAGAAGCTCGCCGCTTTGGCGCCGATGTCTTTGCGGTAGTGCATGCCTTCGAAGTGGATTTTCTGCACGGCGGCATATGCCTTGTCGATAGCGTCCTTTGGGGTGCCACCGAGGGCGGAAACGCCGAGTACGCGCCCGCCGTTCGTGACGAGACTGCCGTCTTTGAATGCAGTGCCAGCGTGGAAGACGACAATGCCCTCCATCGCTTCAGCCTCGTCGATGCCGGTGATGGGAAATCCTTTTTTATACGAATCCGGATACCCTCCGGAAGCGAGCACGATGTTGGCAGCGAATCCCCTCACCCACTCCACTTTGGAAAGTAAGTTGCCGAGCGTGTGGTCGACGCACGCTTCCAAAAGGTCGAGTAGATCGCTTTTCAAAAGCCGCATGTAGACTTGCGTTTCCGGGTCGCCGAAACGCGCGTTGAATTCCAAGACCTTCGGGCCGTCGTTGGTTATCTTGAGCCCGGGATACAAGAGCCCTTCGAACTGCGCGCCGCTCTTGAGCATCGCGTCGAGCGCAGGGCGGACGACCGAGCGCTCTATCGTCCCCATGAGTTCCGTCGAAACGAAAGGGACCGGCGCTATCGTCCCCATGCCGCCGGTCATGTTTCCCTCATCGCCGTCGAGCGCCGGCTTGTGGTCTTGCGATGAAGGAAATACGAGCTGATTCAAGGCATCCGAAAGCACGTGCACGGAAACTTCCGGCCCTTCAAGAAAATCCTCGATGACGACTTCTCTTCCTGCCTCGCCATGCACCATGTCCACCATGACGGCTTTGAGTGAGGATTCGGCCTCTTCCATCGTCTTGCAAATGTAGACCCCTTTACCCAACGAAAGCCCGCTTGCCTTTATGACGACAGGCACGCCGTGCGCGTGCACATAGGCAAGTGCGGTCGTGTGAGAATCGAATGCCTTGAACTGCGCGGTCGGGATCTTTGCGTCCTGCATCAACTTCTTGGCGAACGATTTGGAACTCTCAATGCGCGCTGCCGCTTTCGTAGGGCCAAAAATGCGCAGTTTCCGCGCGCGGAAAAGATCGACGACGCCGAGAGCGAGCGGATCATCCGGCCCGACTATCGTGAGCGCGATTTTCTTCTCACTGGCGAATGCGGCGAGTTTCTCGATGTCTGTCGCTACGATGGGCACGTTCTCGCCCAGACGTTCCGTGCCGCCGTTTCCGGGGGCGATGTACAGCTTCCCGATGCGGGGTGACTGCTTCAGTTTCCATGCGAGCGCGTGTTCCCTTCCGCCACTGCCGATAAGAAGAACATGCATCGGGCTCTTATCCATATCCATCATTTTACTTCCAAAAAAAGTAATCGAGCAGTTTTTGTACGTTCTCGTCATCCTCATTACCAAAAATGTAATGCCTAATATCCGAGCCTCTTCGACTTTTCACCTCGATCCACCCCTTCCGTCGTGCGTACATACCGGCTGCTTCTGGATTGTCTTGCTCCACAATTCCATCCTCCAGGACAACTGGCAATTTGGAAGTGCGACTCAAGTCTTCTACCTCCGAAAGCAGCTGCGACGCGAATCCCTTCCCCTGATTCTCGCGCTTGTAAACGTCGAGTCTCGGCACTTTATAATGTGGGACCGGATAGGTTTGCTCCTCGACAGTTACGTGCCCTACTACCTCTTTCAAAGCCCCTTGCTCTTTTGTGCTTTGCCCGAATTTCCGTATCTCTATAAAGTTGAGCCGACGTTTCGCCTCCCCAAATTCTTTCTGGATCGGCTCGCGTTCCATACTATTCCCGGGTCAAAATTTCCGGCCCCTTTTTCGTGATGAGTACCGTATGTTCGAAATGCGCGGTGTTGCTACCATCCTTGGTGCGATACGAAAAGCCATCTTTGTCGACGAAAAGGTCTCCGCTTCCGAGCGTCATCATGGGCTCGATGGCGATGACCATGTTCTCGACCAACGGAGCCCCTTCGCCCGGCTTTCCGAAATTCGGGATGTGCGGTTCTTCGTGCACCTCCTTGCCGACGCCATGACCCGAAAGATTGCGCGGATAGCCGAAACCGTACTTGTCGGCGATCTCTTCGACCGCATAGCCGATATCGCCGGTCGTGTTGCCGATTTTCGCTTGTGCGATGCCCGCAGTGAGCGCTTCTTGCGTGCCCTTCAACAATTTTTCATCCTCCTTGCTCTTCGAGCGGCCGACGATGACGGTGACCGCGTGGTCGGTGCACAGCCCTTTGTGCCAGATCCCGAAGTCGAGGCACACCACATCTCCCTCTTGGAGCGTTGCGCTGTTCTGCACGGCTGGCGAATGCACGATGATGTCGTTGACGGAAAGGCATAGGGCCGAGGGATACCCCACTTTGTCGCGCTTGTCCTTGTGGCCCAAAAAGGCCGGCTTATCGCCGTCCTTTTCGACCATCTCTCTCGCGCGCTCTTCGAGCGCCCGCGCCGTTATTCCCGGCACCGCGAGTTCCGCGAGCGCTCTCACGTGCTTGGCCAAGCGTCTTCCGCCCTCACGTAAAATTTCCCGCTCCTCTTTCGTTTTGGCTATCATGCGAGTTTGAGCGCGGAGAGGATGCTCTTATGGATGGTTTCCGTGTCCGGTTCGCCGTCGATCGTGTGAATGGTGCGTCCACGGCTCTTTAGAAGTTCGAGCTGCGGCAACACTTCCGTCTTCGTCCAGGCGAGGCGCCTGCGAATGGCTTCTTCGGTGTCGTCGTTGCGGCCGCGCGCGAGCAACCGCTTCACCGCGGTGTCGTCGTTGATGACGAGGTCGATTATCTGGAAATTATCTCGCTTCAGAAAGGTCATCATGTCGTCGAAACACCGGGTTTGGTCGGGACCACGCGCAAGACCATCCGCGATGATGTGTTCACTGCCCGTAAGATTATCGACGATCTTTTTCGACTGCAGGTAGATGGGCATGAAATCGGGCATGCGTTCGCCTGCGTCTATGACTTGCCCGGTGAGCTTCCCCGCGTACGAACCGGTATCGCGCAGATTCCGCAATTCTTGCCCCATGTCGATATGGATGATGCCGCGATTCGATTTCGCGCGCAGGAATTCCATGAGCATCTTCACCTGCGTGCCCTTGCCCGCGCCCTGCGAGCCGAAAAATAGTACGGTGACGGGTTCCATCATCCGAGATTGTAGCCCTCTTTCTTCAGAATTCCAACGACTTCCCCAACGGCGGATTCCAATTTCCCATCTTCGTTGGAGATCCGGTAGTCATACCACGGAGCCTCGTTTGCAACTTCGTTCTGCGTGAATTTCACACGTTCCTGCCACTCTACGTCGCTCATCGGCGAGCGTTCGCGCACGCGCCGCTCGAAGGCGTCGAGCGAAGGCGGCATGATGAATATCGTGGTCGCGTTGTAGTGCTCTTTCAAATATTTCGCGCCGACTATCTGCACGACCGCAAGCACGACTTTTCCCTCTTTGAGCCTGCGTTCGATATCGGGTTTATATGTCCCGTAGTAAGTGTCGGTGTCCATCCGGTGGTAATGCTCGAGGATATTTCCGACCTCAAGTTCTTTTTTGAACTGCTCATTCGTGAGGAAGTGGTAGTTGATGCCTCCTTTCTCTCCGGGCCGGATCTCGCGGGTCGTCGCGGTAACCATAAGCGTTACGTTGGAAAAACGCTTTACGAGTTCTCGCGCGATGGAATCCTTGCCACTTCCCGCCGGACCGGCGATGACGACCACCTGTTTTTCAAGCGCGTTCATTGCGCTCAATATTCGCGTATCGAGGTCTGCGCGTCAATTTTCTTGACCACATCGAGAACGACGGAGACGACGATGAGGAGCGCGGTACCGCCGATGGTGATCGCGGTGACGCCGGTCACACCTTCAACGATGAGCGGCAAGACCGCGAGTACGCCCAAGAAAAGCGCGCCGACCAGCGTGATGCGGGTGATGATGTTGCCGAGGTATTCTGCGGTCGTGCCGCCCGGGCGCACCCCGGGGATGAACGCGCCGTTTTTCTGCAGGTTCTTTGCCACCTGATGCGGTTCGAACGTGATGGCGGTGTAGAAGTAGGTGAAAATCACGACGAGCAGGAAGTAGAGCGAGCCGTAGACCCATTGATTGGCGAGCGCGTTCACGACGTTCTGCGCGCCGGATTGGAGCCAGCCGATAGAAGAGTGCGTAAGGAACGTCGCTATCATCTGCGGGAACAGCAATATGGAGAGTGCGAAGACTATCGGGATGACGCCGGCTTGGTTCACCCGAAGCGGCAGGTACGTGGACACGCCGCCCATCACCTTCATGCCGCGCACGCGGCGGGCGTAGGTGACAGGGATCGGTCGTTCGGCCTCGGTGATAAAGACAACTCCCGCAGTAATGACGAGCGCCGCAGCGACAAGCCCGACGATACCGGGGATCTGCGAGGCTTCAAAGGAGAACGCGAGTTGGGAGAGTCCGCGCGGGATACGCGCGACGATGCCCGCGAAGATGATGAGCGAGACGCCGTTCCCCACGCCGAATTCGGAAATGAGTTCGCCGATCCACATGAGGAGTATCGAACCCGCAGAAACGACCAGCATGTTGGTGAGAAGCTGCAACGGGGTAAGCGCCGGCACAATGCCGTTCTGCTGCAATAGCAGAACGAATCCGAACGCCTGGATGAGCGCGAGCGGCACGGTGAGGTAGCGCGAGTACTGCGTGAAGCGCATGCGGCCCGCGTCGCCCTCCTCTTGGTACATTTCCTTCAACTTCGGAATGAGGACCGTCATGAGCTGCATGACGATGGAGGCGGTGATGAAGGGGCCGACGCCGAGCATCACGATGGAGAGCGTCGAGAAGCCGCCGCCGGAAAAGACGTTCAAAAGGCCGAAGAATTGGTTGTTGGCGAGAAAATTCTGTAGCTCAACCGCGTTGACGCCGGGAGTGGGGATCGCGGCAAGCAGGCGGAAAACGATGAGCGCACCCAGGACGAACAGGATGCGGTTGCGCAACGTCGCGTCTTCGACGACGACCCGGAGTTTTTGAACGAAGGCTTCCCACATACTAGACGATGGAACCGCCGGCCTTCTCTATCGCGGTCTTAGCCGAAGCCGACGCGCCAACACCAACGAGAGAAAGTTTTTTGCTGAGCGATCCTTGTCCAACCACTTTTACGCGAACGCTGCCCCGCGAAGAAAGCGCGCCCTTTTCGACAAGCGATTTGCGCGTGACCTGCGCGCCGTTCTCAAAGAGTTTCTCCAGACGGTCGAGCGAGATGACGATGGGGGTAGGGCGCGGCACGTGCGTGCGACCGCGGTTCTTACCGTAGCCGCGGCGCTTGGGGATCTTCTTGATGATATCGCGGAGCGCGGGGCGAATTTTGTGGCCCGCGCGCGCGGTCTGCCCCTTGCCACCGCGGCCCGATTGCTTGCCGCGCGTCGAGGACTGTCCGCGCCCGACGCGGCGGTACGGGCGCTTGATGCCTGCGGGTCGTTTGAGTTGGTTGAGGGTTGCCATACGGATTCTGCCTGAAGATCGTTACTTGGAAATCGTTACTTGTCGTAATGCTTCGATCGCGGCGCGCGCATTGTTGACCTGGTTGTGGCTGCGCGAGAGAAGTTTCCCCGTGACGTCGGTGACGCCGGCAAGCTCCAGCACGGTGCGCACCGAAGAACCCGCGACGAGTCCGCGGCCCGGAGAAGGGCGGATGATGACCTCGGAAGCGCAGTATTTCGCCTCGACATCCTGCGGGATCGAACGGCTCTTGGTGAGGTTGAGGGATATCATCGCCTTTTTGGCGGCGCGGGTCGCCTTTTCTATCGCAAGCTGCGTGTCGGCAGCCTTACCGAGTCCGACGCCGACGCGGCCTTTTTTGTCGCCGATGACGATCGCGGCGGAAAAATTGAAACGTCTGCCGCCGGCCATGACGCGGGCGACGCGGCGAATGCCGATGAGTTTTTGTGCGAATTCGCTGCGCGCGCCATCCCGAGGACCGCCACGGCGGTCTCCGCGCGGACGTCGGTCGCCCCGTTGCGGACGCTCGCCTCTTGCAGGCACTGCGCGGCGCTCCGATGCGCGAGGAGCCTCCGCGTCAACGACGACTGGTGTTTGCGCTTCAACTGTTCCCTCTTCTTTTATGATCTCGTCTGCCATACGTACTAGTTAGAAATTAAAATTCGAGTCCCGCCGCACGTGCCGCGTCGGCGAAAGCCTTGATGGTCCCGAGGTACTGGAATCCGCCGCGATCGAACACGACCTTGGAAATGCCTTTTTCCTTGGCACTCGAAGCGAGCGCGGATGCGGCAGCTTCGGCCCGCTCGCGCGGCGTCTTCCCCTTTTGCGCGGCAGAAGAAACGGCGACTATCGTCTTCATCTCGTCGTCGTTGATTATTTGCGCGACGAGCTTCGTGTTGGATTTGTACACCGAAAGGCGCGGGCGCTCGCTCGTTCCAAAGACCTTTGCGCGGACGCGGTTGTGCCGGCGCTGTCGTTTGAGTTGTTTCGTGTTGGTCGCCATATGTTTTATGCAGCCGCAGTCGCCGCCTTCTTGCCCTGCTTCTGGCGAACGACCTCGCCTTCGTAGCGGATCCCCTTGCCCTTGTACGGCTCGGGCTTTTTTACCGCTCGGACCGTCGCGGCGAACTGCCCGACCTGCTCCTTGTTCGCGCCAGAGATGGAAATGATGTTCTTGTCCACGGCCGCAGTGACGCCTTCGGGAATGGCGACCATGACCGGGTGCGAGAATCCGACCTGGAGTTTCAGCTGTTTGCCGGACACTTCTGCGCGAAAGCCGATGCCTTCGACCTGCAACTTCTTCTGGAACGGCGTGTTGACGCCTGCGATCATGTTGCGCACGTGGGCGGCGTAGGTGCCCCACAAAGCGCGTGCGAGACGCGTCTGCTGCGCGGGGGCGACGAGCGCCTCACCATTGGAAACGGTGATGGAAACGGCCGGATGCAGCGTACGCTTGAGCGTGCCGCCCTTGCCCTTGACGGTTATCTCGCCGCCTGCCCCGCCGTTGGCGGGGCGAGCGACCGAGACTTCGGTGCCTGCGGGAATTTTGATGGGAAGTTTACCGGTGCGACTCATATGACTACCAAATTTCGAACAGGGCTTCACCGCCTATCTTTTCTTTGCGGGCTTCCTTGTCGGTCTTGATGCCGTTCGGGGTCGAAAGGATCAAGGCGCCATGGCCGAGGCGCACGGGCATGATCTCATGAACGCTCCTGTACATGCGGCGGCCAGGCTTGGAAATGCGGCGCGCGCCGCGGATGAGTGGGGCACCGGCATCGTTGTATTTGAGAACGACGTCGAGCGTCTTCTTTACCTTTTTACCTTTCTTTTCGATACCGGCGACGAAACCGGCGTCCTTCAACTTCTCCGCGATAGCGAGCTTGAAGGCCGAATATGGGATGGAAACGCTGGCCTTCTTGACCGCGCCCGCGTTCTTGAGCCGCACCAAGAAATCTCCGACAGGATCAGTGACCATACAAAATTACCAGGAGGACTTTTTTATTCCGGGGATGTTGCCTTCCAACGCTTCCTCGCGGAAACAGATACGGCAGAGATTGAAATCACGCATAAAACCGCGCGGGCGGCCGCACTTGAAGCAGCGCCGCACGGTGCGGGTTGAGAATTTCGGTTTCTTGTTGGCCTTCACGACCATCGACTTTTTTGCCATATAAGATGATGCCCTATAGGAGAATTCGGGGGCGTGCACTTGGCCTTGCGGCGAAAGTTATCGCGTTCCCGTTCGTGGCTCTGAATCCCTCAATTAACTTCGGGTAAGACAGAACCCCCTACGAGGCTTCGACAATATATGCGATGTCTCTTGCAAAGTCAAACAAATGGACAAAAATTGCAATCGGCATATATTGTCGACACTCACGTACCACTTTAGAGGAGGACGAACGATGAGTGCTCTCAACAACCGCCTCACCGAAGCCGAACTGAAGGCATTGCCCGGTCAATTCCGGGTGGTGAGGGTCAAAATGCGGCGAGCAGAAACCGAGCTCGTGCCGTCAGAATACTTCCTCGTCGAGGACTTCGTTGACAGACATGACGCTCTTGACCGTTGGCGCACGCTGCTCCATGAGAAACGACTCGAGGTTAAGGAGGTGCTCCGCTACAGGATCTACGATGACCATGGTCGCATCGTTGACGCGGTCGGCGCCATCATCAGCGAAGAAGAGCGGAAAGCGCCACCCGGCAAGTTCCGCATCATCTGCGCCGATATTGCCACCGGCACAATTAAGCTTGTTGCCGACCTTGATGATCGAGAGAAAGCAATCGAGTACGCGAAAAACGCTTATGAAGGCCCATATACTGGCCATCAAGTACATGACGACACTGGCGCGACCTTAATCGCAGTTTAAGGAACCACAGCTAACACAAGAAACGAAAACGACCGCCTCCCGGCGGTCGTTTGTTTTTATTTCTTTGCTTCAACTTCCCGAAGCGGGAGGCCGAGGTGGCGGAAGAAAGCTTCCGCTTCTTTTTTGTTCTTTGCGGTGGTTGTGATGGTGATGGCGATGCCGAAGATGTCCTTGGATTCCTCGTCTGCAGTTTCGGGGAAAACAGTGTGTTCGCGCAGGCCGATGGTGATGTTGCCCATTTCATCGATGGCTTTGGGTTGGATGCCGCGGAAGTCTTTCACGCGCGGGAGGACGATGTGAATGAGCTTGTCGAGGAACGCCTGCATCTTTGGGCCGCGGAGTGTTACCTGGTAGCCGACGACGTCGCCGGTGCGCGATTTGAAATTGGCAATAGCCTTCTTGGCTGCGCGGGGAGCCGCGTGCTGGCCAGTGATGCGTTCGAGCCGGTCTTCGACGAGTTCAAGACGCTTTTTGTCCTTGTTGACCTTGCCCACACCAGTCGAAACGATGACCTTGAGCACCTTCGGCGCCTGCATCGGCGAAGTGTAGCCGAACTCGCCCTTGAGAGCGTCGAATGTTTTGGATTGTGTTGCAACTGCGTTCATATAATTATGCGATTTCTTGACCGCTCTTTACGGCGATGCGAGCACGAGCGCCTTCTTTGCGTGAGATCTTAATGCGGGTCGGTTTGCCATCCTTGGGATCGGCGAGCATGACGTTGGACACGTGGATGGGCATCGCGACGTCGACTATCTGACCTTTGCGCGATTGCGCGTTGGGGCGGCGGTGCTTTTTGACGAGATTCATTTTGTCGAGAACCAACATGCTGCGTGCGGGAAGCACGCGGACGATGGTGCCCGTTTGGCCTTTCTCTTTGCCGGCGATAACGACGACTTTGTCTCCTTTCTTGAGTTTCATACGGTTGTATTTACACGACTTCGGGCGCGAGCGAACCGATCTTCTGATAGCCCGCTTCGACGACTTCGCGCGGGATGGGGCCGAACACGCGGTTCGCCTTGGGCTCTTTCGGCTCCTTGCCGGAACCAACGACCAAAACGACCGCATTCTCATCGAATCGGATATAGGAACCGTCCTTGCGGCGCAGCGCGTTCTTGGTGCGGACGACGACCGCGCGGTGGATCTCCTTCTTCTTCACGGCCTTGCGCGGCTGCGCGGTCTGGATGGAGATGACGACCTCTTCACCGATCCCTGCATAGCGCTTCTTTGAACCGCCGAGTACCTTGAAAACGCGTCCGATCTGCCCGCCGGAGTTGTCTGCTATTTTTACGAGTGTTCGGTCGTGGATCATAGATTATTCTGTCGTTTCGACGCGGGCGATGCGGGACGCGATGACAAAGCGCTTGTGGCGCGAGATCGGCCTCGTCTCGCGAATGGTCACCTTATCGCCGACCTGCACGGAATTGCCCGGGTTGTGCACGAGGAATTTCTTGCTGTGGCGGATGTATTTCTTGTACTTCGGGTGCTTCACGTAGCGTTCTACCTGCACCGTGCAGGTGTCTTTCATCGCCGACTTCACGACAATGCCTTCGAATGTCTTTCCGGTTGTTGATTTTGCATCCATACGATTACTTTGTATTCGAGAGTTCGCGTTCGCGCAACTCGGTGAGGATCTGCGCTATTTCCTTGCGGAGGTTGCGGCCCTCGCGCACGTTGCGGCTGCGGGAGCCGGCACCGCCGAAGCGGAAACTCCGCAATGCCTCGCGCTTGTCGGCCAGCGTCTTCTGCAATTCCCCTACCTCCTGTGTTTTGAGCGGATTAGCCATATGATCATTTATTCACGAGCGACGACCTTGCCCTTCAGGGGCAACTTGGTGCCGGCCTTGCGCAGTGCCTCGCGCGCCATTCCCTCCGGCGCACCGTCGACTTCAAAAAGCACGCGGCCCGGGCGCACGTCGACGACGTAGCCTGCAACGTCTCCCTTGCCGGAACCCATGCCCACCTCCGCAGCTTTCTGCGTGACGGGACGGTCGGGGAAAATGCGCACCCAGACCTTGGCGCTCTTTCCCGCCGCGCGAGTGAGCGCCCGTCGAGCCGCCTCTATCTGATTGGAGGTGATACGGGCCTGCGTAAGCGCTTTGAGGCCATACGCGCCAAAAGCAACGGTGATACCGCGCGTCTCCGGGCGCATCAGGCGCTTCGGGTTCCTCCTGCCCGTTTGCCATTTGCGGTGTTTTGCTTTTTTCGGTGCCAACATACGTTTATGCGCGGTTCTCTTTTCCCTTCTCAAAAATCTCGCCGCGGTAGATCCATACTTTGACGCCGATGACACCATACGGGAGATAGGCGATCTCTTTGGCGAAATCGATGTCGGCGCGCAGTGTTTGGAGAGGAACTCGGCCGCGTTTTATCTCTTCTTGACGCGACATTTCGGCTCCGCCGAGGCGGCCGGAAATGGCGATGCGAACTCCCTGCACGTCGCGGTTGGCCATCACCTTCTCTACCGTCTGCTTGAGCACGCGACGGAAGGTCTGACGTTTCTCCAGGCCTTCGGCGACCATATAGGCGACGACGGGAGCTTGCGACTCGGGCGAGCGCACCTCTTCAATATCGAGACGTACCGAAAGCTTCGGCGCGTCTTTCACCGTGCGCATAAGGGTTTCGATCTCTTTCGTTATTTTCTGGGAACCTTCGCCGCCGCGACCGATGACGAGGCCCGGGCGCGAGGTCTTGATGAGGATGCGGATGGAATTCTGCGAACGCTCGATCTCCACCGAAGTAACGTACATGCCGCGCAAGCGCTTTTTGAGGAAGCGGCGGATGGTCGAGTCGACCATGACGTTGGTGCGATAATCCTTCGGGTTCTTAGCGAACCAGCGCGATTTCCAGTCGCGGATGATACCAAGGCGGTGGGCGTATGGATGTACGGTGTGCGTCATATTATTCGGTTTTTTTGACCTTCTTCGGCTTTTTGGCCGGCGCACCCGTGCCAAGTTCGAGCGTAACGATGGACATTGTCTTCCTGAGCGTACCGGAGCGGCCGCGAGAGAACGGGCGGTAGCGGCGCATGACAGTGCCTTTGTTGACCGCGATGGATTTCACGTACAGAGAGTCCGGAGACGCGCCGGAGTTGGCGACGGCGGAGTCGAGCAGCTTGGCGATCGTGGGAGAAGATTTCTTTGGAAGAAAGTGGAGTGCGGCGCGCGCGGCGGGCACCGACTTGCCGCGTATCATGTCGGCTACAAGGCGGACCTTGCGGGGCGACTGGTGGTAATTTTTGAGCGTTGCTTTCATAGAAAATTATTTCTTCGCGGTCTCGGCGGTCGCCTTTGCGGCTTGAGCCGTTGCGATCTCCGCCTGCTTGGCGGCCATTTCGGCTTCCTTCTGCATCTTGCCTCCGTGCTTGATGAACTTCGTCGTCGGCGAAAATTCTCCCAAGCGGTGCCCGACCATGTCCTCGGTCACGAAGACCTCCTCAAAAGACTTGCCGTTGTGTACGGCAAAGGTGAAACCGACGAATTCCGGCGCGATGGAAGAAGCGCGCGCCCACGTCTTAATAGAGCCAGCATTCGGCTTGCGGGCGCCGACTTTCTTCATCAGTTTTTCGTCCACGTAGGGACCTTTCTTTAAGCTTCGTGTCATATCTTCAAACAAAAACGCCTGCACGGCGTTGGCACAATATATAGGATAGACTTTGGTACGTCAAATTTCCACGAGAATCCTAGAAAAAATCGAGGTCCTGTTGCAGGTCGTCGAGATTATTGTGTAGTAATACTTTTCGGGTTATGGTGGAAGTTGAGTTTAATCGGGAGGCTTCCATGGCTTGTGCTCTGGATTTGAGGCTGTTGAACGGCAATGTACTGACCGAAAAAAGGATCTATCGATACGTCGTCTTCAAGGTAAACGACGGACGCGGTACGGAGCGGATCGTTATCCGTGTAGCGGCTCGAAACGTCCTGGTCGGGCAAGTCCTTCACAATTTCAAGACCGAAGTTCAGCCGCTCGAGTTCGAAATGCTTGGCGGCGGGGAGCTCACCTACATGCCCTATGGGACGAGGTGTATCTTCCTGCAAGGGGAAAGCCCGGACATTGTTCGTGAATCGGAACGGAAAATTACCCTAGGGGTCTTCAAGCGGGAGCTTCCTGACTTTCACATCGCGGAACTTCCCTGAACTAGACCACGGCAAACGAAAAAGCCCGGCGCATTGCCGGGCTTTTGTTTTACTTTCGCTTTCCGACCTTTCGACGAGAAAGGATGAATACGTTGGAGTATTTCTTGGGGTGGCGGGTCTTTTGGCCCTTGCCTGTCGGCTTGCCCCACATGGACTTGGCGCGACGGCTGCCGCGGCCCTGGCGGCCTTCACCTCCGCCGTGCGGGTGATCGACTGGGTTCATCGCGGTACCGCGGACAGTCGGACGAATGCCCTTCCAGCGGCTTCTGCCGGCCTTGCCGTAATTCTCGAGGCGATGATCTTCGTTGGATGCGGCGCCGACGGATGCCCACGCGGTCCCGATGACGCGACGCACTTCGCTCGACGGCATCTTGAGGTTCGCGTAGCCCTGGTCTTGCGCGATGACTTCGGCGAAGTTGCCGGCGGAGCGCGCGATCTTGCCGCCATTGCCCGGCTTTATTTCGATGTTGTAGACGAACGTGCCGACGGGAATGCTTCCGATCGGCAAGCGGTTGCCCGTTTTGATAGGAGCGGTTTCCGAAACGACGAACTCATCGCCAACTTTCATTTTCTGAGGCAAAACGACGTAGCGCTTCTCGCCGTCACGATAGATAGCAAGACCGATGAAGGCCGAGCGCATCGGGTCGTATTCGATCGAGGCGATCCTCGCCGGAATGTTCTTTTTGTCGAACGTAAAATCGACATTGCGGTGGCGCTGCTTGTGGCCGCCACCCTGGTGGCGCGTCGTGATACGGCCGAAGGAATTGCGCCCGCCGCGACCCTTCGCGCCCTTGAGGAGCGCTTTCAGCGGCTTGTGGCCGGAGAGTGCCTCGCGATAATTCACGCGGGTCATCTGGCGCGAGCTTTTTGTGACCGGACGATAGGTTTTGATGCTCATATGATTAGCTGATGGTTATGGTTTCGCCGCTCTTGAGATAGACGTAGGCTTTCTTTCCGCCTGATTTCAAGCCGGCGCGACCCGTGCGCATGCTGCGCGTCGTCTTCGACGGGATGGCGACGATGCGAACTTTTCGAGGGGAAACCTTGTATGTCTGACGCACCGCAGCAGCGACGTCTTGTTTGGTCGCGTTGTCGGCAACGTCGAACGCATACACGCCCAATCCCTGTTGCATCGTCGCCTTCTCCGTAATGCGCGGATTTTTGAGGACGTGCGAGAAATTCCCCCGGCCTTCGCCAAGGTTTCGGCGGGCGGGCGCTTTCGTCTCCGCGACCTGTGCCGCAACCACGGGCTTCGCCTCCTCTGTCTTTTTATTTCTTCCAAAGAGTGCCATATCTTATTTTTTAGCCTTTACTTTGCCTTCTACGACCTTGATAGCAGCTTCCGGATTCTCGATGACGAGGTAGGAATTGCCGAGAACTGCAAGCGGGTTCAGATCGGCCACCTTCATGCACGAAACGTTGCCGAGGTTGCGGAAGCTCTTCTTCGAGGCCTCGCTCATCTCGGGAATGGCGACGAGCGCCGCGTTCTTTTTCTTGCTCGAGAGTTTCTCGAACCCGGAGACGCCGCTCAGGGCCGTGAGCATTTTCTTCGCGACGGCGGTCTTCGGTTGGCTGATGCTGAACGTGTCGACGAAGATGACCTCGCCGTCGCGCAATTTCTTCGAAAGCGCCATGAAAAGGGCCTTCGCGCGCATCTTCTTGGGGATCGCGCGGGCAAAGACCTTTTCCTTGCGCGGCCCGTGCGTGACGCCTCCATGGCGCCAGATGGGCGAGCGGATGGAGCCGTGGCGTGCGCGGCCGGTGCCCTTTTGCCGCCAGGGCTTCTTGCCGCCGCCGCGGACTTCGCCGCGATCTTTGACGTGCGCGACAGGCGTGCGGGCGTTGTCCTGCATCGAAGTCACTACCTGGTGCATGAGCGACTCGTTCCAGGCGACGCCGAAGATGCTCTCCGGCAATTCCACGCTGCCTGCCTTTTTCCCTTGGATGTTGTAAATATCTGTTTTCATACTTGTATGGATTAGCCGCGGATCTCGACGAGCGTGCCTGGGCGCCCGGGAACGGCACCGGATATAAGGATCGTGTTGGTTGCGGGGTCGACTTGCAGGACGCGCAGATTCTTCACCGTGACGCGATCATTGCCCATGCGGCCTGCCATGCGCATATTTTTTACCACCCTGCCGCCTGCGCGACCACCACCTCCGATAGAACCAGGCGCGCGCTCTCTGTTCTTCTGACCGTGACTGCGCGGACCGCCCTTGAAACCATGGCGCTTCACGACACCCTGGAACCCTTTCCCTTTTGAGATAGCCGAAACGGCAACGACATCACCCGGCGCAAAGACCGATACATCTATTTTGGCGCCGCGTTCCACGCCTTCGGCCGGAAATTCTCGCAAGTAGCGGGCCGGCTGCAAGTCCTTGAGGTGCCCCATGAGCGGCTTGCCGAGGTTTTTCTCCTTGCGCGTGCCAAAGCCGAATTGGACTGCCGCATAGCCGTCCTTTTCTTTGGTCTTCACTTGCGTCGCGACCAAGGGCCCGGCGATTATCATCGTCGCAGCGGAAACGACGCCCTTCTCGTCGAAGACTTGCGTCATTTTGCTCTTGGTTCCGAGGATGAATTTCATATCCTAAAAATGTGAACGCCCGCAATGGCGGGCTTTTGAAGCTCACCATTGGTCCATATACGGACTTGGGTGGAAGCACTATATACGAAAAAAGAAGGCGTGCAACTATGCCGCTATGCGGCGAAGCAGCATGAGTTTTTGTTTACCACATTTTTCCAAAATGGTTTTCTTGCGGCAGAGTCCGGCACAGAGAAAGAGAACGGTGGCAAAGCCGAGATATTCAAAAACTCATGCTGCTTCGCCGCACGCTCTAAGCCTGTGCGTGCGGATGCCCTAACTCGCGCATGATGCTGAAAAGAAGAATGAAGAGTGCCGCCGCCACAAAAAGCGCAATGGGGATGATGGGAACGGAGCCGTCGAGCCCGAACGCGCGGGCGAGCGAACAGGAGAACGTCGTGCACTGCGAACTCGGCGCGGGCAAGGAAGTCTCCGGAGTTTGGGTGGGCGCACGATAGGTGAGCTGCGAAGCCGTGAGGCCTTGCGCCTGTGCCTGGGCGGTGAGCGAGTCGACAAGCGCTTGTATCTGCGCCTGCGACATCGTTTGCGAACGCGGATCGGCCGTCACTTCGGCCTGGATGGTCGCGCGAAGTTGCGCGTCGGTTGTGGTCTGCGCATACGCAAACGCCGCGCTTGCCGAAACTATCGCAACCGCAAGGGCCAGCGGGAAAGCGAACGTCCGGAGAGAAACTCTCTGCATGCAACAACTATAGCATCGAGCCAGGCGGCGCGGACGTTTTTCCCCACGCTTACTGTTCCTGGAATACCGGCACGATATTCACCGTCGCGGAGCGAGTGAAGGTGCTGCTGTCGAGGGCCGTACAATTGAGCGTGTAAATTGTCTGCGATTGTATTTGGCTCGTTGGGTGAGTCGTGGTGGCAGCACAAGCGATCTGTGATGAGCAGCCCCAGCCCGAGCCGCCGTCCCCATTGGAACCGGTAACCGTACAGGAAGAGACACCGCCGGCACTCCAGGAAATCTTGGATGTGCCACCTGTCTTGAGTACCGACGGGACTGCGACGATCTCCCCAAGAGGCGATGACTGGGTGGAGAGCACACATTGCCCATCCTGGAGCGTGTAGTACCGCGGGCAACCGGTGTAGGTGCAGATGGCGTTGTTGTTCGCATCGGTTCCTTGCGTGTAGCCCAGAGGACAACTCGTGAAGACACACTGTTGACCTTGCTGTGTGTAGCCGACCGGGCAACTGGAGAAGGTGCAGGTCGTGTTGCCATTGCTGTCAGCCCCCTGCACGTAGCCGATGGGGCACTGGTCGAATACACAACTGGAATCTTGTTGTGTGTATCCGATGCCACAGGTCGGAACACAGGAACCGCCCTGAAGGAGTTCTCCTCCTGTGCATTGTGAGAGAACACATGAACCGCCGCCCTGGTCGGTGTATCCGCTGGGGCAGGAGCAAGACGCCGAGATGTCGGAAGAGGTCGTCCACGTAATGGACACCGAGCCATTGCCGCCCGAGCTTCCGCCATATGGTTGACCGCCTCCGCCGGAGCCGCCGGAGCCCACGGTCACTGTGATGTTCCCTGTGAGCACCCCCGAGGCATAGGTTTTCACTGCTTTACCGCCCGTGCCACCGGTTCCACCGGTGCCACCCCAGTCCGAGACCGAGCCGCTGTCGCTCGTATAAGACGAGCCAGGACCGCCGGAGCCGCCGGATGCCCCTCCGCCTGTTGTGTTGGTAGTGCCCCCGCTCGCAGTCCCGGAGGAACCGTCCGAGCCAGGACTTCCGTTGGTGCCAAAGTCTCCAGCGTCACTTATGTTCACGTTTCCCGCGCCACCACCGCCACCACCACCGCCACCGTTAGCCACGACGGACGTATTGAAGGAAGAAGAAGTGCCCGACCCGCCCGAACTTCCAGGCTGGCCGCTTATCCAGCCATTCGTCGGGTTGAAGTACATGGGTCCACCCCCGCCGCCACCACCACCACCTGCTCCCAGAACGGTTACGGTGAGAGATGCGTAGTTTTGCGGCACCGAGAACGTGGTACCTCCCGGGGGGGTGGGGGTCGTAAAGGACTGACTGCCGGGGTTTGCGGCACAGGTCGAGCCGTTCAACGTATATCCACTCGGACATGTACAACTCGGTCCCACGGTCTGCGAAACGCATTGCGTACCGTTCCACACCTGGCCCGAGGGGCACACGCACGTGCTTCCGCTTTGCGTTTGGCCGGCGGGGCAGCTGCAAGAAGGATATTGCGCGATGTCGAGGCCGTTGTCGCACGAAGTTGTGCAGTCCCCAAGGTATTGCGGGTCGGAAGGGCATGACGCCGGCACGATGGCGAGGCCGCCCCCGGAGGCATCGGTGAATTTCACTTCAGGCGAGAGGTGGCCGGCCGCGTGACTCGATGCTCCGGCTATAAGCAGCGCGACTATCGCGAGAGCAAATGCGTACGCAACATACCTCTTTATATCGAACGTTTGCGCATGACTCTGTCCGCTCATAGGGTTTTACGTCATTGTACCGTACTCGTGGCAAGCGCCAGTTGGATGGTGTGCACATTGTCAGCCACGGCTTGCCTAAAGGAGGCGACGCCTTCCCCCGCGATGGTTGGGTCGTTGCCGGGATAGGCATGTGACCACTCGGAATCCGTGACGGTAGCTACAGCAGCCTCGGCTTTTTCGGCAGCAGCAAGGGCAGGCTGGTAGAGGCCCAACTCATAAAGCGCGGTCGCGTTCGAGTTGAGAAGCCACGGATTCTCCGGATATATCTTCAGGCCTTTGGTCGTGAGATCGGCCGCTTCTTGAAAACGTCCCGCCTTGAGTAAGACCCACGCATCATCATTAATGGCGGCCCAGTCGTTGGGGTCGAACAGCAGGAAATGCGTGTAGTCAGTTATGGCGTCTCCATAATCGCGCATGTATCCCTCAATGAGCCCGCGCACGTAATAGGAATTCGGCTCGGAGTCACCGTGAAGCATTATCTGGAAGTCGATCCTCGCCAGTGCCTGCTTATAGTCGCCGCGCAAAAAAGAAATGCGCGCCAGTTCATGATAGAGATAGGGAGTCGACGGATCTTTCTTCGCCGCGAGAGTGAAAAAATACTCGGCACGATCGAGGTCATACTCGCTCGGGTTCGTCGCATCGAAATGTCGCTCTCCGTAAGCGAAGGCCCGGGACGCCGAGGGATCGACCGCGTAAGCCATGTCCTCGTAGACATTCGTCGCGAACGTGTGCGCTTCAGGCGCCAAAAAAAAGAGCGCGAGTGCGATCACGATCGCCCACGCCGGATAGAACAGTCGATCGGTCGACACGGCCGCCATGCCTATTTTGTCGTCGTTGTCGAAGTCTGAACGATTGTCGCTGAAAAATCCTTAGCCGTCCACCCTAAGGATTGTAGAAATGTCCTGAACTGAGGGTCGATGGCTGCGAGCGTTGCAAGACTTCGTTTCGAGCTTGAATTGAGCGCACCCACATACGATTGCAAGGTGGAAACCACGGTTACGCCGCGGTGCGTCGGGTCTTGATAAATCGGAGCGAGAACAGATTCTATGTCCGCGAGGCGCGACGTCCCGTAAGCAGCCGCTAGGAACGATGCATACCATATGCGAACTTGTCCATCTTGGGCACCCTGGAGCGCATAGCTTGCGAGTGCAGTTGTGTATGCCTGACTAGCATCACCCAAACTTGTGTCGCCCATGATTTGAAGCTTTCCGAGAACGAGAGCCTTCAACGCCTGAGCTTCGGGTTCATAACTCGGATAAGGAACCTGGTCGAGCGTGGCAAGAGCCGCATCCCCGGCAAGCAGTCGGTTCTTCAACTTCTGTTCAAGGGATGCGAATTGTGCCTTGCCGGCAGGAGAAGTGGTGCCAACCAGGCTTTGGTTGAAAATGGAGGTAGCGAACGTGTTCGCAATGTTGTATTCGGAAAGTGGCAACGGCTTGATCGCGGTCGCATACAGAAAGAGTCCTCGCGCCGTTAGATTTGTGCTGGTCGCTACGTACAGACTCTTATATGCGGGTTGCTGTAACATTGCTAACACGGAGTTCGCGGCCGGATTGCGCGAGTACGCAAGAGCTAGTTGCTCGGCCGCAAAAGCACGTGTATCCGGAGTATCCGAGTTCGTCGCAACCACTTGTTCCAGCTGAGTGACGGCGTTTTGGTAGTCCCCGGCGTATCCATACGCCACCCCGAGATACACCGCAAGCAACTGCATCTGGTCGGACTTTGCCGCTGAAGCAAGCGCCTGCTTTACACTCTCGGCGCCTGCGCCGTAGTCGCCTTGTCCTTCTTCTTGGAGCGCAAGTGCGAACGCTGGATTGTCCTGCAGGGTTTCATACCAGAGGTCCTGGTTTGAAGGGTGAGAAGGCTGTGCAACAAAATTTTGTTCATACAGGAATACGACGGCAATTATAGCGAGCAGAACCGCCACCACCATTCCTACAATCGCTATTCCCGTTGTCTTGCTCATACAAAAATTTACTGGGTTGTTTACCCTGCATCGCCCCCGCCTGCGTCCGCGCTCGCACTATCGGCTCCGCAATCTGAGCACCCACTGCCGGCGTCACCGTAGTTGCAACTGGGAGCATCGCCAGAGCCGCCTCCACCCCCGTCTCCGCCCCCGCCGCTACTCGGCGCGTCGGCATGCGCTATCCCGTTGTCCCGTTCCCTGAAAAGCAGGCGTGATGCTCCACCAAAATCCCTTGAAAATATGATAGATAGAAAACCGAATACGATCGTCGCGGAGAGAAAGATCTTCCGCAAGAGACCCCGAGTATTCTTATTGGCAGAACGCATGCACCCATAGTACCAGGTACTTGCCGCTGAGTCGCATGGCGTGTGGATACTTTGCAGTAACCCAAGCGGCAGGCTGTGGAATGGCCCTTGTGCTAGAATCGCGGAATGCTCATCGACGGAGTGCGGTTTGATGACGTCGCTCAAGAAAATCGGGGGCGACGAGCCATAGTTTCTTTCCTCGAATTCATTGAGCGAAGGCTCGGCGTCACCGTGCTGTACGATAAAAGGCGCGTGCCGTTCGGTCGCGCTGACCTAGCAGAACCATTGTCTGTCGCGACGAAGCTCATCGACCGGGGCGTCGTGAGCTGGTACGGTCCTACGGAAGGATTGCCAGATGAACCAGGAGTGCGACACTGGATCTGTCGAGTGAGAGACTCCGCGGAAAACTTCGCCGGCGGTTCGTCGGTCGACAACGATACGTCTGCTCTCTTTGCAGCGCTCGCAGAAGGCCTTGAACGTTACATTTGGTGGACACAGCGCGATTACTTCGTCCGTCCGCGACGCGGCACGATTGACGAAATGCGAGCTCGCTTCCCTATCATCGCTCCACATCAATTCGTTTCTTTTTCAGAGGCACAACGCCTGCAATCGTCACAGTTTCGCCTCCCTCCCGAAGCATCGTATCTATGGATTGAAGGGACATCACTCGTAAGCGGTAAAAAAATCTACGTGCCGGCGCAAACTGTTAGTGCGGCGTGGGGTCCATTTAAAGTATCTCCTCAGGAACCGCTGATACGAATGCAACATACCACAGGACTTGCGACATGGCCGACAAGGATCGGCGCGCGGCTCGCCGGGGCGCTTGAGTGTATCGAACGAGAATCGTATATGATCATGTGGTTTAATCAGCTTTCACTGCCGCGCATACACCCCTCTTCGCTACGAACACGATCAAAGACACTCGACGCTATCATTTCTCGCTGCGAACGCTACGGCCTACGCGTACACATCATCACAATGCTTACTGATGCACCGACACATGCCGTTTGTGCGATCCTTGAGGACCCTAGTCCGGTCGGTCCTCGTTTCGCCTTCGGGCTTAAGGCACACCGCTCACTTGCGGATGCTTCCGAAAAAGCAATCTTGGAAGCATTGCGTGCGCGACGCTTTACGCGCAAGGCCGATCCCGACGAGTTTTATGACCCATCAAAACCGGTCGACGATATCGGCCACCGAGGTCGCGTGCATTACTGGCAAGACCCCGAACATGCACGCCATCTTGAGTTCCTAGTCTCTGGGGAAGAGAAAGACCCCGTTCGGGCGGCCTGGGAAGACGACACACCGCAGATGCAGTTGGAACGGATCGAGAATTGGTGCCGAGAAAAAGGTTATGAGTGTGTTTCGGTACCCTTGACCTCCTCTAAGGCGAATCCGACCCCGTGGCACATCGAAATGATCCTTATGCCTGATTTGCATCCAACACACCTTGCCGAGCGGATGCGACATCTCGGGGGAGAACGGCTTCAACTTGTCCCCCGCCTGTTCGGCTACGAACCTTTAGAACAACCATTCGTCGAACGACCGCACCCATTCTGTTGATATGACTTTTTTTCTTTCAGATCTCCACGGCGACTTGCGGCGCGCTCGCCTTACTAGACGCGGGGCAACGCACGACCCGAAGGACGTCCCGAGGGGTTTGCATAAAGAATACCCTCGCATGCAGCAGTTCGTCTTGCCGCGAACGGAGCTACAAACTCCGCTTTCTCAGGCGCTTCGCCACAGACGCTCCTTTCTCGAACTGCGCAACGAAGGACCGCTTTCCACTGACGATCTGGGAGCAGTGTTTTCGGGGCTGCGGCGACACGATGGTTCGGTGCGGCGTCGATATCCTTCCGGCGGCGCGCTTTTTCCGATCGAAACGTACATCGTTTCCAGAGGGATCGAAGGGGCGGGCTCGGGGGTGTTCCATTATCATCCGACCGAACATGCGCTCGAGCGGCTCTGGGACGTTCCAACTGACTTTTCGATGAGTGATCTGGTACGCGCCCCAGAGGCGCCCGCCGCTTCCTCAATCGTCCTCTTCACGAGTGTGTGGGAACGTTCGTCCGCAAAGTACGGCGATTTCGCCTATATGCTGGCGCTACTTGAAGCGGGACATTTATCGGAAAATATCCTGCTCGCGGCTTCTGCGTGCGAGATTGGTGCGCGCCCTGTCATCGGGTTTTCTGACGAAGTTGCTCTATCTCTGCTCGACATAGACGAACGGCTCGAGCAGCCAGTCCTCTCGATCATCCTGTGCCGAGGAGAAGACACCAGGAGCTCCCTACAAGAGGTACACGATTGAATCACATGGACAAAAAAACCCTTCGCGAAGCGATAGCGAAAGACGTGATCGTACATTTCTCTCCAGAACGGCCCATCGTCATGGTCGATGAGGCTTCGTATGCGCCGTGGCTCTTCGACTTCCGCGCGCTCTTGCTGCAGCCTCGTTGGCTGGATGCGTACGCGGAATTCTTCTGGGATGCATGCGCAAAAAGGTATCCGTTCCAAGTTTGCGCTATGGAAAGCGCTGGCATTGCCCTCGTAGCAGCTATCGTGATGAAAAGCATGGAACGTGGAACACCAGTGAACGGGCTTTTTATTCGAAAGTCGCGTAAACGACAAGGACTCATGAGACGCCTCGAAGGTGCCCCGACACGCGATCCCGTTATTTTGGTGGACGATCTCGTCAATTCCGGGAATACCTTCACCACGCAGATACAGGTCCTGGAACGCGAGGGGCTGGCCGTGTCTGACATGTTCGCGCTTATCGCGTTCAGGGATGACACTGCGTACGCGCCGCTGCTCGACAAAAAACGCACAATGCATAAGCTTTTCACACTCGAAGATTTCGGTCTCTCACTTACAACGCCGAAGGCGAAGAGAGCGGCGCTCACACAGCTATGGCATTTTGCCGCTCCCAACCCCGCCTTTAACTACGTGGTACAAAAGTCCGCCCCCGTTCTGGATGCCGAGCGTGTCTATTTTGGTAGCGATGCGGGAACTTTTTATGCGCTGAACCAGAATGATGGTTCGGTCGCCTGGTCATTCGAAACGGGCAAACATCCGGCTGGTAAAGGAATCTTTTCCTCTCCCGCTCTCCACCGGGACACCGTCTATTTCGGCGCATACGATGGTAACGTCTATGCGCTCGAAGCACGATCGGGCACTCTCAAATGGAAGTACGAAGACGCGGATTGGGTCGGCTCTTCACCGTCGCTTGCGCCCGACCTCGGTCTTCTCTTCATCGGCCTTGAGTTCGGGCTTTTCCGGAAACAAGGCGGCATGGTCGCCTTGAGAATGGATACCGGTGAGGTTGTATGGCAGCACCATAGCGGCGAGTGCACGCACGGATCTCCTCTGTACATACGAGAAAAGAACATGGTCGTCGTCGGAAGCAACGATGACATCGTGTACGCATATCGAGCCGATTCGGGTGCTCCCCTTTGGCAGTATCGTGTGCAAGGTAGCGTAAAATCATCCTTTGCGTACGACCCGAAACGGCAGCTTATTCTCTTCGGTTCACTCGGCGGACTGTTTTACGCCCTTGATACCGATGGTACGCCGATATTCGCGTACGAGCCGAGCGCGGGGAGTTACTCGACACCGCTCGTTATTGGCGAGACTGCGTATTTCTCCTCGCTGGACAAAGGCGTCTACGCCCTCGACCTTGATACCGGATCGAAAAAATGGGAGTTCCGCACTGCCGGCCGAATTTTTGCCTCTCCACTTTTGGTGGAAGATGCCATTTACATTGGCTCTAACGATGGGAGACTGTACGCGATAGATCCTGAGACTGGCGCGGGGCAATCAGTCTTTCAAGCGACCGAACGTATCGTCAATAAAATTGCATATAACCCAGCGACCAAGCGTTTTTTCATGACGACCGTTGCCAATGAACTCTATTGCATGACCAGAACGCCCCAGTAAAATGGGTACATATGCGCTGGCCTTTTTCTCATACCCCGGATACGGGTGCACCGAGATTTACTCGCAGATATGGTGCGTTGCTCGATGGCGAAAAGCGACTCCTTACCATCTCCCCGTACCCCTCAACCCTTGTATTTTTAGAGGAGTGCACATCGGGTTCGTTTTACGTCCAGGAGGTGAACTATCCCAATTATCCCGACTCTTTCTTTCTCGAAGGCGTCCCTTCCGAGTCATACCCCGAATGGACTTGGACGAACGAGCGATTATTCGTGCGCACACCGTCCGAACAGGTAACCGATGCGTTGCGTGGCCAGGCGAGCCTCACAACTGAAAAAGGAAAGGTTGTCGGACGCATTATGACCACCATAAGTGCCTCGCGCGATCGAGTCGGAACTGGCGTCGCTTTCCAAGAAACCGTCTATGCAATGAAAGCCGCTCAAGCAAAGGGCTTCAAAGATTCAGGATACGACGAGCAACGCCTGCTGGAATTTCCCTTCGTCGTTCAGTACGCCGACTTCGCGAACATCGACCCGAAACAGGCTGCCAACGACATCCTTTTCAAGTCCCAAATGGATGAAGACCAGCTCGCGAAAACGGAATTGCTCCGGCTGCGTTACTTCAACAACGCCCGTGAAGCAAAGACGGTAGAGGAACTCACGGCAACTTTACAGCGTTTCTACAAAGATTGTTATGGTGCGGTCATCTGACGCACCGCGCCTCCTTCATTATGCGCCGCGCATTGTTGCGAACACGGCGAATTTTGATCTGCCGGGTATCGAGAGGTTCTCCAACTATTTCAAGATATACGGCCAGGGAGTCGCCCCGAACGACCGGACTGGCACTGTGCGTTTTCCCATACGCACGGAATCGCTTTTCCCCATTCCAACACTCAAATCAACTACGAAGACGTTCGAAGAACTATGCAACGACCGGGCGCGTGAATTGCTTGCACACGCAGATAAGCTCGGCGTTCCGCTCTACACATTCTGGTCGGGGGGCATAGATTCGACCCTTGTGTTAGTGTCGTTCCTAAAAAATGCTACCCCTGAGCAGAAAAAGAATATTACGGTACTCATGAGCGAAGAATCCATCGCCGAATATCCCACCTTTTACAAAGAATACATTCACGGAAAACTTCAGACTGAATCGTCTGGACATTTTCCGCTCCTCCTCGGCGGCGAACATGTCATCGTCAACGGCGAACACAATGACCAACTGTTCGGCTCTGACATCGTTGCGAAGTTCATTGCGATGCTGGGCACGACACCACTACATCAGCCGTACTCCCGAGACACGATTTTCTCGTTTTACAACTCCCTTGTGCATGATGACGAGGTGACGAATTTTTATATGGATATGTTCGAGCGTGTTAAGGACGCGGCTCCTGTCCCCGTAGAAACGAACTACCTGTTCTTCTGGTGGATAAATTTTGCGTTGAAGTGGCAAACGGTTTCCATGCGCACGCTAACGTTCGTTTCGAAATACATGGCACCACGCATAACGCCCGAATATGCTGTATCGAAGTACCTGCCGTTCTACCGCACCGACGAGTTCCAACTCTGGAGCATGAATAATCTCGACAAAAAAATAAGAAATGAGTGGCGCACCTACAAATGGCCGTGCAAAGACGTTATCTATGACTTTACCAAAGATGCGGAGTATCGCGACAATAAACTGAAACGCGGATCCCTTCATTTTCTTGTGGTCCAGCAGAAAGTCTGGCCATTCATCGACGAACAATTTAAGTTCTCCGAAGAACTAGATCGCTCGACGTATTACGAACCGAAGAATGATTTCATATAAAAGATGGGGGCTGAGCAACGCCCAACCCCCTTCATCCGACGCGCCCTTCGTGCTTTAACTGCTGCAGTTGTGGGTTCGCTTGCACGAACGCTGACAGCCGGGAATGTTTGCCGTCAGCTTTTGCGCAACGCGCGACGCGCAGTGACTGTAGCAGTCGTCCGCACAGACTTTGTCGACCGTCGTAACTTTCTTCTCGTCGGCGGCCTGACAGACATTGATCATCGCCAGCGTCGCGAGAGCCGCAAAGAACATGAGCTTTCTCATCGCTCTTCTCCTTCACAGGACAGTTGATGAACTCACATTGTACGTTTTACCCACAGGAAGTCAATTTCGCACGCACTCCCACCCCTGAAAGCTGTCATAAAAAAATTATATAGTTCAACTTTTACCTGCGGCGATTCCGCGAACGAGTGTCCACAACGCATCTGCTTCAGCACTATCGGCTTTGACACACTTGAACACCCGCATCGAAGGGTCCTGGTTGAAATGTCGGGCGGCTCTGCGACGACGGTTCATCGCCTCGCTAAGATTCTTTACCAGCCCGAGTTTTACCATCCGTCGCATCCGCTCCTCCACATGCGCCTCGTCAGAGTCCACCCATACAAACACGACCGGGTCGAAAAACTTCTTCGCTTCGGTAATGAAGTAGTCGCGCGGTCCGATCCGGTGAAATGCCTCCTCAATAACGGTGTCCGGATACATTTTTGAAAGACGCGGGAAATCATCAACGATGCGCTTGTACAGGAACATCCGTTGTTCTTCGCTTTTTGGCGGTTCGGTCACCTCTTTTACGCTGCCGTCCGACTGGAACTCGGGGTGGTGCATCTTCTTTGCCTCCGTGTCATAGAGATAAAACTTCTGTCGGTAAGCGAGCTGTTTCGCGAGCATCTTTCGTCCACTCCCCAAAAAACCGCCGAGCAAGATGAGCATACGGCGTAAGTATTGCATAAAAAATAAAGGACCGCCTTGCAGGGCGGCCCTTCTTTTTGCGTGGTGTTTTCGAACTCATCTGTGCCGGTGTGCATGTGGGTGTTGCATACGATCGGCCGCATCGACGTGTTTGTGCGGATGCCCTGCGGCCACGAAAATAAGCGGCTCGCTGACATTTTCGCTAACCCACACGCCATGGGGATATTCCCCCGGAATGTGGATTACGTGTCCCGCCCGGACGGGGATATTTTCCCCATCGATATGCACGAACCCCTCACCAGAAATGAAAAAGATCTCGTGCTCGCCTTCATGCTCGTGTAGAGGAAATTTCGTGCCCGGGTTCATCTTCACGAAATCGGCACCGATCTTGGTGCTGTCTTTTTTGTCGCCTTCGACGCCGCGTTTTCCGACAATACCCGGGAGCACCTTACCATCCGCGTCCAACATGGGAAGCCATGCCCCTTCGTTGATGTGGCGCAAGTGCCGTTCGCGGTCCCACGAGCGATCCTCGATCCTTAGTTCAAGATCCATTTTCTATATCCTCCACCTGCGGCAGCGTTCATGTTCATCCGCAATCTGCCCGCACCCACTGTGCGCCACGAAACACAGAAAAGCAATGCTCGTGTGGCTCATGAGACGAGGCCCATCATGGCCTTGAACTCCGTCGGAACGGTCGACTCTCCGTGAGTGGAAAGGACGCGGTGTTCTATATCATCGAATGGTATTGTCCGTGGAATCTCTTTGAGGAACATGTCCATGGCGGGATCGGTATCGTACAAACCGGTTTGCGCCGCTCGGTGCATCGCGACGAGCATTTCTTCGGAGGTGCCCACGCATTCGAATGGCTTGATGCCTTGCAGCCCGAGCAGTTGCCTGAACACCGGTAACAGCGCCGTATCTTGATACAAGTTGCGCCCGAAAATACCGACAACCGTCTCCTTCGGTAAAAACGCCGTGAGACCTGCAAATATGAAAATGCACTTCGCGCACTTGCCGCACCAACCGGAACGCGGGGCGTTTTCTTGTTCGTCAGGAGACACGTGAGAATTCATGTTGCAACTGCAGAATGCATCGAAATACTTCGAATATAGGCTGAAGCGGCGCGTCGTTTCAATCTCGGTGAATTGGCGCAAAAGCGAAAAAACTTCCACGTCGGGCGTGATGAACGTTCGCACGTACTTCCGGGTGAGTTCTTCCGCTTCCCTCGACTTGGTCCACTGGTGATTCACGTCAAGACCGAGATACTTGGTGTTGCCAATGTCGGCGCTTTGCTCGTTCGAGAAGACAACATACCGATAGTCCCACAGTGTGGCCGCAAGGAGCGCCTGGAATCCGAGCGTGAGTGTAAAAAGTCCGCCGGGCGCGACATTCATTCTCTGTGCGGTCCTCGCTGCTGCCGGATCGACCCTGCGTTTCACCGTGATGTTCCTTGTTCCGATGTGCTCCGCGACGCGCTTCTTTGCGCCAACATTCGCCAACGTGAACAGATCGAAGCCGATGCTGGCCTCTTTGAGCATTTCCGCGGAGACGACCGTATCCTTGCCGCCGCCGTTGAGGAGAAGGGTGCGTGGGGAACGTTTGAATCTTGTTGACAACGGGCCTGACCACCACCGAGTGCGGTATGGGAAGGAAACCAGCCCTCTGTGGTCTATGTTTGATCTATAAAAGAATTCCCCGAATCCCTTCGTATACACCTCATTCCAAAAATCTGCTTGCGCGCGAGTCAGGCTAAATCCTCTGATGACAAGTTCTCCCGCATGATCGAGTTTCCAATACGCGCTGCCGTGCAGTATGGTCAGACTTTGCAGTAGTTGCGAAAGAACAGGCTTTGGAATACGCTCCCACATCGTCCGCGTGGTGCCAGGAAATTCGAGCCGATCGTCATATCGCGCTTGGTGTCCGCCTTCAAATTCGACCAGGTAGGTGAACGTGATTACGGACTGATCGGTGTCGAGCGAGTATGATTCAAACGTAAAACGACGGGCGACGGACACAGCACGATTATACAAGAATCCCATTCGGGAACCATCGCATATGAAAAGGCGGCCAATGTGGCCGCCTAAATTCGTCTTCCAGCAGTGTCTCCAGGTCTGCCGCTATTTGTAGTACGGACAGGCCAACTTCCGGAGCATCTGGTACCGGCTCGTGATAACCCATTTGTGGATGCTGGGGTTGTACACCCCGCCCGCCCACTGATTACACTTACCGGTGAGACTCTGGGGCTGAGGCGGATAAGCCTCCGCATACGCCGACGTCGATTCCGACGTAAAGCGCGACGCCGCCGACGCTGGCGCGACGGCAAGCATGGCCGCAAAAACGGCCAAAACGATCTTTTCCATCGGATTACTCCAACGCTCCGGGGCTACGAGGTCGACCTCGTTCCGAAGACTAAGGGGATTATACCATGATAGGCAATCTGGTCAAGATTGGCCTGTTTACTTACATCATCTTCACGTCGATGTTGACGCCTGAAGGAAGATCAATGTTGGTGAGGGCCTCGATGACCTTCGCCTCGGGATTCAAAATGTCTATCATGCGCTTGTGGATGCGCATCTCAAATTGCTCGCGCGAGTCTTTATCTATAAATGCGGCGCGATTGACGGTGTACTTTTTTATATCGATGGGGAGCGGAACAGGGCCAACGACCTTGGCGTTGTAGCGGGCCGCCGTGTCGATTATCTGCTTGACGGAGCGGTCCAAGACGCCGTGCTCGTAGGCACGCACGCGAATGCGCAGCCGACTGGGGCCAGCCTCTTTCTTCGCACGCGAGGTGCGAGGTTTCTTGGTTGCCGTCTTTTCCGCTGTCATAGAACCCGCAGAGTATGCACTACTCCTCTAAAAAACGCAACATTTGCCTTGCTCAATGCATCAGCGCGAATGCCGCGCCGATATAGTAGGGCCAGATGAGTATCGCGAGGACGGCGCTCCAGAAGGAGAGCTTCAAGAATCCGATGGTGAAAAGCCAGGCGGCGAACCAAATCCCGCCGGAGAACATGTGGTTCTCTATTTTGATCCGGGGCATAGGCCCATTGTAGCACCTACATTTCCATAATCTCCATCACCTCGATGGAACCGTTCATGCGCTTGAGGTGCGGGCTGTCGGTGAAGATCTTCGTTGCCGCATCGTGCGATTCTGCCTGCACAATAGAGTAGCCGCCAATGTCGTTCTTGATGTCACTCGTACCCGTGCGAGTAACCGCCTTGGTCTTCCCCACCGGCGCGCCCATATCAACGGTATCTGCTTTGTGCTTCGTCATCCATTCCTGCCACTCCGCCTTACTTTTCTGCTGGTCTTCCGGCGTCATCTTTTTCATCGCCGCCGTGAACTCTTCAATAGGGGCCTTATACAAAACAAAAAACTTTTTCATATGCTTACGAAATTACCTCTTAATAGTCTGCAAGTATAAGCCTCTTATCATGAAAAACCTATTTATTGACCCTTGCACCGTTCCGTACTAGCCTACGGCATAGGAAGCGGTACGCCGTATCGCACACTGGTCGGGAGACGGCTATGACAAGCGTTGCGCAGGAGAATCGGACGATTGCATTGCCCGAGAAAACTGAGAAAGCTCTGAAGGCACTTCAAGATCTCGCCTTCACGTTGCAGGAACAAGCCCGATCATTCGGGTTCGAACCGGAGGTCGTAACCGATACCAATAGCCTGCGGAGCTGGCTCGCCAAGAGTCGCGATGTTCTTGTCCGCGCTGAAGTTATCGTCAGGCTGAAATTCATGCTCGATGCGGTCTTTGGCGCGAACGAGGAAAACAACGACGCAACGGAGCGGTGGATCAATGTGAAGCACAATGAGCTCGGCCGCAGGAGCCTGAAGGAGCTCATGACGAGCGGGGACATGGACGATCTCCGGCTCGCGCTCAGTACCGTCGAAAAAGTCGTCGGCTGACCGCACGACCAACGCCGCGCAGAGGGCCGCCCTCTCGCGGCCTTCTCATTTGCCCACAAAGTTATTGAATATAAAAAATACCGCGCGGTCACCCGCGCGGCAAAGATCCGGACATCCACGCTCTTCAGCGGGAGCGTGGAGGAAAGTCGTCGAAGGAACGCTTGAGTTTCTCCAATGAGTCGAGCATGCCGGGAGGAGCGCCAATATCCTTGAGTTGCTCGATAGCCCGGTCGATCTCCGCCTGCGGCGGGCTGACTTCCGCCTGTAGCTGCGGTACCTCCGCGTGGTGCGTCCGTGCGAGCCACTCCGCATACTGTATGTCGTTCGCACGCACGGATTCCTGGATCATGCACCTGACGACGGCAGGTGACTCTTCCCCTTGTGCCGGCGGGGATGCTTGTGGCATATCCAGAATGCCGGAGACGATGACGCATGCTTCTCGGCGCGCATCGCGAAGCAGTTGTGTATCTTCGGTGTTGCGGAGGCGCGCAGCCGTGATATGCACCGAGTATGTCCGCGGAATGCCTATCGCCGGCATTTCAGCGAACGAGAAGAATGAGTTGAGGGTGCCGTAGTACGGACAATCGCGCACGACGATGTCGATGGCGATACGGTTCGGGCTTCTTTGAGAAACAACCTGCATCGCCTTTGAGAACTCGTTGACACGTTCGGTCAGATCGAGCGCCCTGATGTCGGAATCCTTCAGCACGTTTGAGACGTGGTCGACGCACTCAACCGCGCGAACCGGCGTCGCAAGCATGAGCGCCCCGAAAAACGCAACGACTGTTGCCATGACCTTGCTCATGACCGTCCCCTTCTGTTGGGCTCTTCGTACATCAAAGAGCTGGGTTGAAGCGGCCCCCACTATCATCAACCGCAACGTTCCTGTCAAACTCACCCGCGATTCAAAATCCCTTGTGTGTTTTGAGGAACTCTGTTTCCGCCGGCGTGCTCTCGCGCCTCAAAATTGCGTTGCGGCTCGGGTAACGGCCGAATCTATCAATGATGCGCTTGTGCTTCCATTCGAATTTGAAGGCCGCCCACTGTGATGGGAGGAGTGAAAAGAAAAGCCGGAGTGCTTTTTTGTGCGCGTCGCGTGATTCGCTGTGCATGTAGGGCATGTAGAGAAAACGGCGCATACGAACAGAAAGTTTTTTGTCGTCCCCTGCGGCGATGGCGTCTTGCACGAACTTGAGCGCAAGCGCATCCCCCGCAAAGGCCTGCGGTGAATTCCGGAACATATTGCGCGGGAACTGATCGAGCACGATAATTTCTGCCAGCCGCCCCTCGGGCGACTTCCGCCAATCGGCCAACTCCCCTTTCATCGCGCCCTCGTAAACATCCAAAAACCGCCGCCGGATCTCCGCATCAAATTTCTCATCCTTTCGGAACCACTGCGAAGGCGTCGCCTCCTCGAACCAAAACCTTATAACGGTTTGTGACTCCATAACTAGGAAATATCAATCCAGAAACGAAGAGCGTCGTAACCCATTTCGGGATTCGGAATTTGATTCTCTAAAACTCCGCCGTTCTTTTCGATAATTTTGCGCGAGGCGATATTTCTTTCGTCTGACGTTACCAAAACGCGCTTGATGCCAAGTTCTTTTGCTTTCTTAAGTGCGAGTTCGAGTATTTTGTTGCCATACCCCTTGCCGCGCATACTTGGTCGAATGTCGTAGCCGATGTGCCCGCCTATTTGCATCAACTTATCGTTGAGCCGATGACGAAGTGTTGCGTGCCCGATGAATTCTTTGCCATCAATAAGCCAGTACTCCGTCATGGGCACATATCCTTCGGAAAGATTCTCCCCGCGCGAATGGCTCAACTCTCGGGCGACGAATCCATCAAAGTCCGCTTCAAGTTCCAGAATCGATAATTTCCGGTACCATCGGTTCCGATGCGTATAATCGTTCTCCCCCTGAAACTCCTTCACCGCCTGAATGAACGAGTCTTTATATTTCGTATCGGGCAACACGAGCTTCATATCACTCCCAGGGAAAATGTTGGACGTCGGGAAATTGACGCAGGAAAAAGTCTGGGACTATTTCTGATTTTGGCATCGTATAGAGGCAGGCCGTCCTCACTTCCGCCCCGCGCTCTTCAAGGAACTTCTTGCCGGCAATGAGACCACGACCTGTTTCGAGCATATCTTCAACGAGCAATATTTTCTTCCCTGAAATGTCGACTATAGCGAACGCAGAAATCTTGCGCTCGCCCTGCCTGTCGAGCGAGAGCGTGAACATATCTTTTACCTTCATTCGCTTCGAGAGAATAGTCGCCGGTATCACGCCGCCCCGTGCGATCCCGCAAATAATATCCGGCCGCCAGTCTATCCTGCTCTGCAGCTCGCGCATCTCCTTATCGAATTCGTCCCAGTTCACATCAGAAGAATATCATCGCGCAAAAAGAATGGTACCTGACACCACTTCCCTTCCGTCAGAATGGCGAGGTCGCAAGTTGGTATTCTAAGTTAGTTTGCGATGCATCCGATTTTATTGAAAGAATTATCATATTGTGTTTTATACCCGGCATTACAGTACCAATCACTGCCATAAACGGTCGCATTCGGTGGTGCAACAACTTTCACACAGCCGATTTTATTAAACGAGCTGTCGTACTGTGTCTTATAACCGGTATTGCAATACCAATCTGATCCATAGATGGAGGCGTTCGCGGGTGCCACAACTTTGGTGCAACCTACTTTATTGAACGACGAATCATATTGCGTTTTGTATCCGGTATTACAATACCAGTCTGAGCCATAAACCGTTGCGTTCGCTGGAGCGACGACTTGCGTGCAACCTATCTTGTTGTACGAGCTGTCGTATATAGTTTTATAGCCATTGTTGCAATACCACGTGGAACCATATGCAGTGGCATTAGCTGGTACAGAGAGATTTGTTGGGTATGTCGCGCTGTAATTACCTGGGGCCAAGGAACCCGACGAACCGTGAGTCGAAAGATATTCTGACAGTCCCGAATAATAGTTCGGATCTGTAATCCATGTTGGAGTGTCCCACACAGTATCTTTTGTGCCATAGCTTGGGTTATAGAGTCCCTGGCTAGGCGTATAGCTGTAATTATCGTATTTCAAACCATTGGGATTACTCCTCACATAAGGAGCCACGTAAGTGCCGTGGCTATTTACATATCCAGAGACATGAACTACGGCACTCGCTGAAAGTGGCGCAAAGGCAAGCAAGAGCACGATTGTCGAAGCAGCAATTGGAGACAATACCCCTTTCATAAATTCACTATATGCCGTATCGCAGGACTAGCAAGAGACAAAGCGAGAAAACCCGCCGTTCGGCGGGTTTTCTTGGCTTAATTCTAGAGAGAATCAGGCGACGATCTTCGTCACGACACCTGCGCCGACGGTTTTGCCGCCTTCGCGGATGGCGAAACGCATCTGGTCTTCCATTGCGATGGGACCGACCAACTTCACCTTGAAGGTGACGGTGTCGCCTGGCATGACCATTTCCACACCTTCCTTGAGAGTCACTTCGCCCGTTACGTCCGTCGTGCGGATGTAGAACTGCGGCTTGTAACCCGAGAAGAACGGCGTGTGGCGGCCGCCTTCCTCCTTGGTCAGAATGTAGACTTCCGACTCAAATTCGGTGTGCGGCTTCACCGTGCCCGGCTTGGCCAAGACTTGGCCGCGGTGCACGTCTTCCTTTTTGGTTCCACGGAGGAGCACGCCAGCGTTGTCGCCGGCCTGACCTTCCTGGAGGTTCTTGTTGAACATTTCGATGCCGGTCACGGTCGTCTTCGTCGTGTCTTTGATGCCAATGATCTCGACTTCCTCGCCGACTTTGACGATACCGCGTTCGATGCGGCCCGTAACGACGGTGCCGCGGCCTTCGATGGAGAAGACGTCTTCGATGGGCATGAGGAACGGCTTGTCGAGTTCGCGAACAGGCTGCGGGATGTACTCATCGAGCGCCTTCACGAGTTCCATGACGCGGTCGCTCCACTCGTTGCCCGGAGCCGGGTTCTCGAGCGCCTTGAGGCCCGAGCCGCGGATGACCGGCGCGTTCTTGCCGTCGAAACCTTGCTTGTCGAGCAGGTCGCGCACTTCCTCTTCGACGAGGTCGATGAGGTCTTTGTCGTCCACCATGTCCACCTTGTTCAAGAAAACGACGATCTTCGGTACGCCGACCTGGCGGGCGAGCAGGATGTGCTCACGCGTCTGGGGCATGACGCCGTCGGTCGCGGCGACCACGAGAATGGCGCCGTCCATTTGGGCTGCGCCCGTGATCATGTTCTTGATGTAGTCGGCGTGACCCGGCGCGTCGACGTGCGCGTAGTGGCGCTTCGGCGTTTCGTACTCCGAGTGAGAGAGCGAGATGGTGATACCGCGCGCTTTCTCTTCCGGTGCCTTGTCGATGTCATCGACGCCTTTGACCGTCGCCGAGTAGCCGTTGCCGGCCTTCGAGAGGACGTTCAAGATCGCCGCGGTAAGAGTGGTCTTGCCGTGGTCGACGTGTCCGATCGTGCCGACGTTGACGTGCGGCTTCGAACGATTGAATTCTGTTGCCATATTTTTGACAAAAAAATTAGCTTGTAATTATTAATTGCCAACGCAGTAAGTGGTGCTCCAGGATCCTTCGCTTCACGTTCGCTCGCGTCACGCGGGTCGCTAATCCGCACGAGTCGAAGTTTCAGGCAAAAGAATACGCACGGAGCGTGCGTGGCGACATAGTAGCAGAATGCTTTGGAGCGTCAAGGCTTTGTCAGCAGGTTTCTCTGCCTTCATTGACTGTTAATTTTATATGTGCCATAATCGAAGTTGTGGTGGACTGACGGATAACGGAGAAAGTCCGATGAACGAGCGCCCGCGAGTCGAACTACCGGAACAGAGCAAGTCGGAGGTGGGTTGGACGATTCTATGCTGCGTCACAGACGAAATCGAGCCCGGAAAAATACACACTGACGATGAGATCAAGGCTGTCGCCGCGACTTTTTGCGTGATGCGCGCGGCTCGAAATGAATTTCCGCTCACGATTCACGGTAAATGGCTTTCCGACACGAAAGAAACGGGAATCTTCGTGCTGTTCGGGACTTCGCCAGCGGACAAAGAGAGCACAAAAAATGCCGTCGATGAACTGCTGCGCGTACTAACCTATGCGCTCGGACAAAACTGCATGGAGTCGTTCGTCGGTGGGCAGAACTTCAACATGAAGCGCGGCGTGGGTCAGAGGCCTCCGGGAATCAGCTTGAATTGACCCTGAGCGCACTAACGAAAGGCCGTCGGCGTAAAGCCGACGGCCTCGTCTTTTTATTACTTCCTGGACGCGACGATCTCTTCCTGCACATTGCGCGGAACGACCGCGTAGTGGCTGAATTCGAGGTTGGGGACACCGCGGCCTTCGGTAGCGGAACGAAGCTGCGTGGTGAAGCCGAAAAGTTCCGAGAGCGGCACTTTGGCGGTGATGACGCGCGCTTGTCCACGCTCCCCCATCGCTTCTATCGCGCCGCGCTTGGAATTTATCATGCCGGTCACGTCGCCCATGAATTTCTCCGGCACGACGACCTCCAATTTCATTATCGGTTCGAGAATGACCGGCTTCGCCTTTTTCATTCCCTCCTGGAACGCGTTGATGGCAGCCAGCTTGAACGCGATTTCGGACGAGTCGACGTCGTGATAGGAACCGTCATAGAGGTCGACAGAGACGTCGACGACGGGGAATCCCGCCAAGACGCCGCGGTCCATTGCTTCTTTGATGCCCTTTTTGACCGGCTGAATGAACTCCTGCGGGATGACACCACCTTTAATGTCGTTGATGAATTCGAAATGTTCCTCGCGATCGACATTGTTCTTCACCTTCTTGTCCGGGTCGACCGGCTCGAGCGGTTTCATCTTTATCTTCACGTGACCGTACTGACCGCGACCGCCCGTTTGCTTGATGTGTTTGTACTCCGTGTCGCTCGTGCCCTGGATGGTCTCGCGATAGGCGACCTGTGGCTTCCCGGTCGTCGCCTGCACATTGAACTCGCGCTTCATACGATCGATGATGATCTCAAGGTGCAATTCGCCCATGCCGGAAATGATGGTCTCCCCTGTCTCGGCATCGGACTTAACGCGGAATGTCGGGTCTTCGTCGGAAAGCTTCGAAAGCGCCATGCCCATGCGTTCCTGGTCGGCTTTGGTATTGGGCTCAACACGCATCGAAACGACAGGCTCGGGAAATACGATGGATTCAAGCGCGATCGGGTGATCCGCATCACAGAGCGTGTGGCCGATCTTCACTTCCTTCATGCCCACCGCCGCGGCGATCTCGCCGGCGTAGACCGTCTTCACGTCTTCGCGTTTATCCGCCTGTAATCGCACGATGCGTCCCACGCGTTCTTTCTTGTTGTTGGCGGAGTCGTAGATGGTCTGGCCCGCTTCGAAGGTTCCTGAATAGACGCGGAAAAACGAAAGCTGGCCGACGAACGGATCGGTCTGAATTTTGAACACAAGTGCGGAAAATGGAGCTTCGTCGGAAGCTGGGCGAGTTTCTTCTGCGCCGGTATCCGTGTTGTGACCTTTCGCCGGCGGCACATCCAGAGGCGACGGGAGGTAATCGACGACCGCATCAAGGACGAGTTGCACCCCTTTGTTTTTGAGGCTTGAACCCGTCAAGACAGGGAAAATTTGATTCGCGACGACACCTTTGCGGAGGGTTTTCTTGAGGACATCGTACGAAATTTCTTTGCCGTCGAGGAAATCCGCCATGACCACGTCATCATTTTCGACGATGCGTTCTACCAATTCTGCGCGGTACTTCTTCGCTTCATCCATGAGATTGGCGGGAATATCGTAGGCGATCACGTTCTTGCCCATTTCTCCTTCGAACTTGTATGCCTTCATGCTGAGAAGATCGATGACGCCTTCGAACTGATCCTCCGCGCCGACAGGGATCTGCAGGCGCACCGCTTTTTTTGAAAGCCGATCGAGGATGGATGCGTAGGATTTCTCGAATGATGCGCCGGTGCGGTCGAGTTTGTTGATGTAGCAGATGCGCGGCACGTTGGCCTCCTCCGCGTAGCGCCAGTTGGTCTCCGATTGCGGCTCGACGCCGGCAACGCCGTCAAAGACGACAACCGCACCGTCGAGTACGCGCATGGAGCGCTTCACTTCCGAGGTGAAGTCGATGTGTCCGGGCGTGTCGATGATGTTGAAGCGGACTTTTTGCGAAATATCCGTACCCATGTAGGTCGGATTCCAAAAACAGGTGATGGCGGCGGCAGTGATGGTGATGCCGCGCTCGCGCTCCTGTTCCATCCAGTCGGTTACGGTATTCCCCTCGTGCACCTCACCGATCTTGTGGCTCTCGCCGGTGTAGTAAAGGATTCGTTCGGACGTGGTCGTTTTACCGGCGTCTACGTGCGCCACTATTCCAAAATTGCGTACTTTTTCCAACGGATAGTCTCGTGCCATAAAGAAAACGCCCGGAGGCGTTTCAGTAATGTAGCCGATTTAATAGAAAGTGCAAGAAATTCATCCTTCCCGCAGACGCGGCCGCAGATACTTGCTCAAGAGCGGGAGCACGTAGCGATCCGCGCCCCAATACCCGGCGACGCGCCACGCGAGCACGACCCCGATGCCGAGGGTATACATGATGGGATTCACGCTCACGGCTCCGGCAAGGAGGTAGTTGAGGTTCATAAAGATGCCGAAGAAAGCCGACAAGCCCGTGAGGAAGCCGATGACAAGCGCGACCCCCACCAAAAATTCTCCCCACGCGACGAGATGCGAGAACAATGCGGCATGCGGCAGAACAAAAGTCTGCAAAAACGAGGCGTACCAGCCTTGCACGTCCGGGTGCGCGCCGGTCGTTTTGGCGAGTGCTCCCTGTACAAAACCGGAAAGCGCGGTACCCGCACTGGCACCCACCCACGCAGCATCGTGCAGCTTCTCCCATCCGGCCTGCAACCATTGCCACGCGAGATAGAGGCGTACCAGGAACCACAGGCCCGCACTTCGCGTGTCGGCGGTGAAAAAATACGAGAACGGTGACTCCTCGATAAAGTACCGCTTCATAAGATTTATTGTAGCGCCAAAAACCCCGCTCCAAGCGGGGTTTTTGGGGTCGAGTGCACAACTGCACTTACCAGGCGAAGTGTGCGAAGGCTTTATTTGCCTCTGCCATGCGGTGCGTCGTTTCTTTCTTGGTGACGGCTACACCCTCGTTCTTGATGGCGGCTTTGAGTTCATTCAAAAGCGACTCGTTCATCGGCTTACCTTTCGTGCCCTCCGCAGCTTCCACTATCCAGCGCATGCCCAAACTCAAGCGGCGATTGGGGTTGACCTCGCGCGGCACCTGGTAGTTGGCACCACCGACGCGACGTGAGCGGACTTCGACGGTCGGCGATGCATTTTCGAGCGCCTGCTCCAAGAGCGCGACAGGGTCGCCGTCTTTCTTAAGGTCTTCCATCACCTTGTAGACGATCTTGCGCGCGGTGTCCTTCTTGCCGCGCTCCATCACATAATTGATGAGCTTCGATACTTTCACGGAGCCGTAGACTTCGTCCGGCTGCACTGGTTTACGATTTTTGACGGGGCGTCGCATATATTATTTCTCCCCCTTCGGTTTCTTCGCGCCATAGAGCGAGCGGCCGCGACGGCGCTTGTCGATGCCGGCAGTGTCGAGTTTGCCGCGCACGATGGTGTAGCGGATACCGATGTCCTTCACGCGCCCACCGCGCACCAACACGACCGAGTGTTCTTGCAAGTTGTGTCCTTCGCCCGGAATGTAAGCGGTAATCTCCATGCCGTTGGTGAGACGAACACGCGCGATCTTGCGGATGGCGGAGTTCGGTTTGCGGGGGGTTTTCGTCGTTACCTGGGTGCAGACGCCGCGCTTGAAGGGCGAGGAATAGAAGGTGGGGCGATTTTTGAGCGTGTTAAAGCCACGCGAGAGCGCGATGGTCTTGTCCTTGCCGCGGCGGGCCGTGCGGCCTTTGCGGGTGAGTTGGTTTATTGTGGCCATGTTTCAACTAAAAATCCCCGACGGGGACTCGGCGAGTGTACTATCTATTGAATACAAACGCAAGATATGGCAGGCTTTTAGCGGACCGGGAGCATAAGCTCCCGGAAATACGAGGACGAACACATGAACACCGCACTTGCCCTACCCTTTCAGACAACGCCGAAGACGCCTTCGTTTGCTCGAAGGATCTTTTCTTGGGTCGACAACTATCGCGCTTCCTTGGCCGAGAGGAAAGCAAAACGACTCGAAAGCGCCCTGGTCTATGCTCGCCGTAGTGCGGAAGCGCTAGAACGCGAAGTCCCGGGGTCGGTCGCGCGATTAGATCCGAAAGCGCTCAAGATCGAGTCGGATCGCGCGTGTGCCTTGGCTCAAGTGTTCGGCAACTTCTACGATGCACCTGAGAAGCTTCGCTACGGTCCCGTCGGCGTCGGATTCACGGTACCGATTTCGCTGGATAACCGCAGCATGAATCTTGCTTGGAGAATGGTTATCGATTCGTATCGCCTTATGGCAAAAGCCGCCTAATTTTCACTTCGAGCGGCTAGAATGCGCCTTCCATATAGGGGGCGCATTCTTCTTTTGCTTTTACAAAGAAAAGCCCGCAATACCGCTCGCAACTGCATATATAAGGTTACTGAACGCGCCGCCTAGAAGGAGGATAATGATGACGACCAATACCATACCGATGAAAGGATTCATCTCCATGCTCCGACGCCAGCGGGAGTAGCCGTACTGCCAAGAGCGAGGCAGGAGAGCTTCAAGCACCTTGGAGCCGTCCAGGGGCGGGATCGGAATGAGGTTGAAGATGCAGAGCATGACGTTGATGACGACCACGAGGAAGAGCGCCGTATTGACCGTCGGGCCAAGAACTTGAAACCGAACGATCGCACCAAAGATGAGCGCGATGACAAGGTTTGACGCAGGTCCGGCCCCCGCGACGATGGCCTCGCTGAATCGTCCTGGCCGCAAGTTGTAGGGATTGTATGGCACCGGCTTGGCCCAACCGAAAAATATCGGAGAGCCCGATAACGCGAGGAGAAGCGGCAAGAGAATGGAGCCGAACGGATCGATGTGCGGGATGGGGTTGAGGGTAAGGCGACCGGCATAGCGCGCGGTCTTGTCGCCAAGGTAATCGGCCGCAACGCCGTGCATCACCTCGTGGATGATGGCGGAGAATATGACGATGACGATGATGAAAACATCGGCGGTGATATCCATCGGGCCAGTATAGCAACTCTGCTAAATTCCGGGTCCCTCTTCCTTTTTCAGCGTAACGGTATACGCCAGTGTTCGCTTCGTTCTATCCTCTTCGAAACTGAACTCCATGTCCGGGTAAGACCGCGTGAGCGCGGCGGCACCTGCGCGAATGTCTTCCGCTGTACAACAATACGCTAACCTGCCTTCAATGTTCTTCGCCTCGGATGGAGAGCAAGAAAGTAGGTCTGGCCCTATTCCGTCTCCAGGATCAATTAAGTTTCCGTATTTATCTATGTTATACGTGTACGCAAAAACGCCACCGAGTTCTTTAACGTGTTCATAATATTCGGCAAACACTATTTTATCCATAGAACTCAGCGTCTCGCGCTCTTGCTTTCTTTTGTCGCGTATCCGCTGCACCTCTTCCGGCCCGAGCAGCTTTTCTGCATCTTCGGCGCGCGCCCACCCCTTCTTATTGGTCCACGACGGTTGCTCCGGATTGCCCATACATTGAAGTATAGCCGGATTGCCAGCTCACGTCTCTTTGTGTATAGTGCGCCGACGTATGGCAAAAGTGTGCGACATAACAGGCAAGAAGTCCCAGGTCGGCGGTGGGTATTCCAACCGCACGCGTGCGACCAAGTTCAACCCGACCGGTGCTCGCCGCCGTCAGGTAAATATCCAAAAGAAAACCATTTTCGTGCCGGAGCTCGGCAGGAAGATAACCATCAACGTTTCGACGAAAGGGCTCAAAACGATGAAAAAGCGCGGCGCATATAAAACGCTCAAAGCTGCAGGGATCGTTAGTTAGGTAGAAGTACTGACCGTCTGCCCATCGGAAACGAAGGTGACCGACCCGTCACAGGTGTCGAGCGTTTGGACGCCAAGTTCCGAGAATACCGAGGAGGTCGCTTCAATGTTGCACGATTGCGGTACGACGGCGAATTGCGGAGAAACGAATCCGACGAACAGCTCCGGGTCCCTGCCTGTCGCGAGGAGAACATCGGACTTGAGTTTTGTGCCATCCAGCGTCGCCAGGTAACTTTCGAGGGCAGGGGGACCGCACGAAAAGAAGAACGATGTTCTACCGTATACGAGCCTCATGACCAAGCAACCGTCGCTTGGTGCCATGTTGGATGCGTCGCGATCCGGGAAAAATATTTCCATATATGTACCGCTGTCGAGGTCGATCAGTTGCCCGCGCTGCGCGACCAGCAAACGAGTGCCCCGAGCTTCCGCGCTCGTGAGGGCGCCATCGAAAGCCTGCACCTGCGGTGCGCCGGAGCGTGCCGCGGAGCGGACTATCGTTGCTATCGTGTAACGCGAGAGTACATTCGTGAGCCCGCCGACTTTGTCGACGAGCGGAGCGGTCGCAACGACAGCATCGAGAGAGCGGTCATAAAAAGGCATCACGGTGCCCAGTTGTCGCAATATCGAATCATCAGATCCGCCGTCGACCAATACTTGCCGACCCGATGGCGCTTGGATAAAAACGGCATCTCCGGCTCCGACGTCGAGAAAAGAAACGACCAGCATTCCGCGATGATCTTCTCGTACATCCGCGTACCAGATCAAACTGGTCGCCGCAGCCAGTATGAGAAGGCCGGCTCCGAGAACCTTCACGCTCCTGCGCATCCGGCAAGTCTCTCACGCCACCTTCAGGAACCTTGATGCTATACTTTGCGTATCTACCCGTTATTCAGATTTTCTTTATGAACTACGAAGCCAAAACATTCACCTTTCCCGAGCTCGAGGGCATCTCAAAGAAAACGATGGACGAACATATCGGGCTCTATCAAGGGTACGTAAAAAATTTCAATGCGCTTTCTGCGTTGATGCCCGAACTTTCGAAGGACCCGAAGTATATGCCGGCGCTTCACGAGGTGCTGCGTCGACGGTCGTTCGAGTTCGGCGGCATGCGCCTCCACGAACACTACTTTCCGCAGTTCGAAGGCGGTGCGAAGGCGCTTGACCCCAAAAGCGCGCTCGCCGCACAGTTTGAAAAAGAATATCAAAAGCTCGAACATTTTGAACCCTACTTCAAGGCCGTTGCTTCGCTGCGAGGCCCTGGTTGGGCGATCCTTTACTGGGACGCATACGGTCGGCAGCTCCTCGCGGGCTTCACCGGCGAGCAACATCAAGGACATTTCGTCACGCTTCCCATCGTCCTCGCTCTCGATGTGTGGGAACACGCCTACATCCTCGACTACGGCGCTTCCGGCAGGGGCAAGTATCTGGATGCGTTCTTCAAAAACCTGAATTGGGGTGTTGTGGAAAAGCGTTTTGAAGCCCCTATTTCATGATATCCTGTGGGCATTAGGGAATAGTAAACACTTTATGAAAATCGAACGAGCCATTTTAATCGCGTTTTTGGGTAACTACCTGGTCAATAACGTCGTCGCTGCCATTGCGGCGTTCGTTCCTGCCGGCACGGGCACCTTTACGGTCCAGTACGCCACCTTTATCGTGGTGGCGGCAGTCCTCATCGCCATCATGACCTGGTGGTACTTGAAGACGGTGTCCCCTTCAATGGCTCTCAAAGCCGGCATTTGGTTCGGCATCATCGGCTTCGTCGTATCCATCGTGACCGCGTTCGTGACCGGCGTCTCGGGCGTTTTGGTCCAGACCGCTTCCTTTTCGACGCTCATGAGCGTCCTTCCGAACTTCGGGCCCTTCCTCTGGAGCTGGACGACGGCAGTTCTCTTCGGCTACTGGATCGTGCCGGGCGTTGTCATCGGCTGGCTAATGAACCGCAAGACTTCGAACATGCCGCAATCTTCGATCGGCGTATCGATGCCGCAGCGGACGATGTAATCTCATCGATGCTTCAAGAAAACGGCGGTCACCCCGCCGTTTTCTTTTTGAAGGCCGCAAACGACCCCAAAAGCGTCGCATATGCAAGGAATATCCACCACGCACTGAACGCGGGAATCGATATGGCAGCGAACGGAAGTGAAGCAAAAAGATGCGCGACGGAAATGACGTACCAGAGAAGTGCGTACGCCGGGAGGGCGACCATTGCAGCAATTCCCCCGAACAGCATCCCAGCGAGCGCCGCGACGAGTGAAAAGAACATCGCCCAGGGTACGGGAAGAAGCGCTAGAAGGTTGGCTGGAAGGGCGACAAGCGAAAGCGTGCCGTTCTGATAGAGGAGAAGCGGCAACACCATGAGTTGGGTCGCGCAGGTCGAGGCGAGAATTTCGCGCGCACCGAGCTTTTCCGGCACTCTTGAGAACCAGCCTGCGAAGGTTGGCGTGAACAAAATGAGACCGAGCGTCGCAAGCGCGGAGAGCTGGAAACTCGGGTCGAAGCAGAGCGTCCACGGATCCCAAGCGACCATGACGAGCGATGCGGACGCGAGCACACGTTCGCCAAGATACGTGCGGTGCGTTGCTCGCGCGAATACGGCGATGAGCGCCATGAGTCCAGCACGGGTCGCGCTCGACGCTCCCCCCGACATGCAAATGAAAAAGACGACCGTTGCAATGCTGCCGCCGAACTGCAAGGATCTCGGGGCCCACGCGAGCAACCGTGCGACCGCGTTCAGAACGACCGTGATGTTGTATCCGGAGAGCACGATCATGTGCACCAGGGAGTCGCGTTGAAAATCTCTCGAGAGATCCGGGCCGACCGAACGTTTATCGCCTACGGTGATCCCTCCTGCGAGCGCCGCCTCCGGGTCGGGCAAGACGTAGTCGAGCCCCTGTAGGAACAATTCTTTAGTGCGTATCGAAAACTTTTTTATCGGGTCTCCACCTTGCCCGAGTATCGAATCGATCTTCGCATAACCAAGTTGGTATTGGATGCCTTGCGCCGCCAAATACTCCGGATATTCGAATTGCCTGCCGAGCCCCGTGTCGAACGCTTCGGGTAATTTCAACGTTCCCGACACCTGTACATGCTCGCCGTACGCAACTCGCGCGTGTGCAGGAAGTTGCACCAGAACGCCAGCATGTACGGGCACGTTTGCGCCGACGAGTGTGGAAACGTCGAGTGTTACGAGCGTCGTCGTATCGCGCGCATCAGGCTCCTGCAAAATTATCCCTCCAAGTATGACGTTTTTGCCGAGGTCAGCCGTGAGGCTCGGGTCCCCTGTCGCAACAGCGACATGCATCCGAGCGATGCCCGCGGCGCAGGCAAAAAGCGTGACGGCCACAACGGTATATGTTTGTGCCTTTTCGCGATCAATGAACTGAAAAACGAGGGTGGCAGATCCGAACAGTGCGAGAAGTGCGACGAAACTCCATCCGACCGGCACGAACGAACGTACGAAAACACCGCATAAAAATCCAACGCAAAGCGCCCAAAAAATTCTCGACCCCATTTATCAAAATTGTACCAATAAGAAATCGCCTGCTATGCACCTGCCCCATCTATCGCCTCGTTCACGAGTCTGTCCGCCTCTTTGTTTTGCTCACGCGGAACGTAGACGAATTTTCTGGATGGAAAATCCGCAAGGAGCGCGCGGACTTTTGCGGCTTGGGACTTGAGCGCGGGTTCTTTTATTTTCCAATTGCCCGAAAGTTGCTCGGCGACGAGTTGGCTGTCGAGGCGAAATTCAATACTGCGACCGGCAAGTCCGATCTTTTTTGCTTCTTCAAGCGCGAACGCTACAGCCTCGTATTCTGCCCAGTTATTTGTCCGTTTCTCGCCGAGAAATTTCTTGAATTCGTATGTTTTTGCGGCATCTTGAATAACAACGCCGGCCCCGGCAGGCCCGGGGTTGCCGCGCGCACCGCCGTCGGTGTAGATGACGACCTTCGGCATGTTATGCCATCACGGAGGAACCTGCTTTTTGCTCCAACGTGCGGTATGCGTGCACGAGCGCCAACGATGTGACCGGAATGGTCACCAGGAGGCCGACAATGAGGCAGACGAGGCCAAGCACGTTCAGCAACAAGCAGAGGACCAAGAACCAGAGAATGCCCCACCGATGGCTTTTTGTGATGCGAGCGCTCTCCTCAAGAGCTTCCACCGGGCCGAGTCCCCGGGCAATTACGAGGTAGCGAACAAAAACAAGCGCGATCGCGACGAGGCCTACGAACACTATCGAAAGCGGCACGAGCGCGATGACGAACCAGACGCCGGCCGCCGCACTGCCCGCAATCGCGTATCCGACCCCGGCGATAAGACCGGAAAGAACGAGTGCCAGAATAAACGCCGCCAGAACGCAAAGCCCAACAAGAATACCTGCGCCAAGGTATCTCCAGAACGGGTGCGGTTGCCAATAGTCCATGACTTGCAGCGTTTCGGTATTTTCGACCGCTTTCAGCACGAAGTTGGTAGCCCCCATTTTGTATACCGTCGTCACGTATATGTTCGCGACGAACACCAACAGGGCGAAAACAGCGCCGAGTTTTTGCAGTTCGCCGAACGCCGCGCTGACGATGCCCACGATGATAACGGCGAGAAGTGGCACGCCTATCAAAAACCACGGGCGCTTTTTGAAGGTTTCCCACCCCAAGCGGATGCTCGCCTCTGCTGAGAATTCCATGTCTTGAGCGTAGCACGCTGTGAGTAAAAAAACATCCTGTGTGTGGAACAGTCCGGAGAATATGTTTGCTGACCGACCGGGAGTTATATAGAATTCGCCGGTACATATGGATGAATGCGAAGACGCCTGATTATGCGGCTCCTCTCTGTCATAATTCCCGTGTTCAACGAAGAGGACACCATTGCGACCATCTTGCGTGAGGTATTAGCGCAACCCCTGCTGGGATGGGAAAAAGAGGTCATCCTCGTCAATGATGGCTCGACAGACGGGACCAAACGAGCACTGGAACCGTTCTTTCCCCAAATTCATTACCTGGAACACCCTCGCAGTCGCGGCAAAGGCGCTGCGATACGCACCGCTCTTGTGGCGGCAAGCGGCGAGTACGTGGTCATTCAGGATGCCGACCTTGAGTATCGCCCGAAGGACATCCCTGCTCTGCTCTCACAGATCGAACGCACGAAAGCCGCGGCCGTGTATGGTACGCGGAAGAACGATCCGCATAAGCGGAACTCGTTCTATGCTCTCGGCAATTGGGCATTAACTGAACTCGTAAATGTTGTTTTCTCGGCGCATCTGCGGGATATCGGGACGGGATATAAACTTTTCAATGCCAAGACTCTCAAGTCACTATCGCTTCGCGGTAATGGGTTCGACTTCGATATGGAAGTCACGACGCTTTTGCTCCTGAATGGACGGTCTATCCGCGACGTACCGGTGTCGTACGAGCCGCGGGATTTCGCGCACGGGAAAAAAATCCGCGCACGCGATGGGTTCGCGATGTTGATCTCCTTCGCCCGCTGTCTGCTATGGCGGAACACCGGCTAATCCCTACTTCCGAGAGTCATCCACAGCGAGGATGTCGACGAGCCGGAGCGCGAGACCGCCACGGAACGAGTCGCGCTCGATGGTTGCCAATACTTTTGCAGGACTTCCGACCTGGGGAGCAAGGGAAAACTGCTCGGCCCGCCTGAAAAAATCGAACGCACGCACGGGGGCGAAACAGTCGCCATCGAGGGTCAACTCGATGTGATTCTTCTCTTTGCCGAACGCACGGACCGCCGTGACCGTCGCTTTCTCGATAAGAAAGACTGGCTTCGGGTTTTCGATACCGAAAGGGGCAAGAGAAGAGATCTCGTCGAAAAGCCGTCGGGAGATCTCGGAAAGCGTGATCCTGGCGTCGTGCTGGGCAGTTTCCTGAAGAACAGTGGTCGCACAGGCGGCCGCTGCACTTGCGAGTGCTTCTTGCAACTCGTGCACGCGCTCATGGGAAACGGAAAATCCTCCGCTTTTTGCGTGCCCGCCAAATTCTTCGAAAATGTTCGAGTTGGAGAACAATTCAACGACCGAAAGCGAGCCGTCGGAGCGGCATGAACCTTTCAGGCGGCCGAGCGCATCGCGGCCCCACAGGCACACGACTCCTCCGCGCTCTTCGACGACGGAGTTGGCTGCAAGACCGAGGAGCGCCGGTTTCCATTCGGGGTTGCCCAAAACGACGACTTGTTCTTCTTTGCGGAACCTGTCGCGCGCGCGGCGTTTTGCTTCGCGAACGATGGCGCCCGATTGACCTTTGCGTTTCGTATTGAGCGACTCGAGTTGCGCGGCAAGCGCATCGGCTTGAGCGGCATCGTGCGTCGTCAAAAGTCTAAGGGCAAGTTCTGGGTCGTCCATGCGCGAAGCCGCGTTGATGCGGGGAGCGAGGGAAAATCCAATGTCGTCCTCGGTCAATTCCGCTTTGCGCAGGCGCAGTTTATTGCACAGAGCCGAAATACCGAGCCGCGGGGATTTGCGCAACACCTGCAAGCCCCAAAACGCGAGTGTGCGATTCTCTCCGACGAGCGGGACCATGTCTGCGATGGTGGCGATGGCGACCAGGTCCAAGAGCCACTTTTCCCAGCCGTCTTGGATGGACGCGAACGCGGGCAGCGCGCGTTGTTTCCCTTCTCGCAACGTCGCACATGCGAACTTGAACGCGACAGCTGCGCCACACAATCCCCCGAACGGATACGGAGCGAGTTTCGGATTGAGAATTGCTACCGCGTCAGGCAGAGCACCCGGGATCTCGTGATGGTCGGTAACGATGACGTCGATCCCCTTTCGTTTCGCGTGTGCGACGGCCTCTACCGCCGTCGTGCCGACGTCAATTGTAATGATGAGCGTCACCCCGCGCGCCGCGAGCGCGTCTATCGCGTCGAGGTGAAAGCCGTACCCCTCCCTGTCGCGATGCGGCAAGTAAACTTCATAATTTTTATATCCGATTTTTTCAAAAAAATCAGACAAAATTGCCGCTCCCGGTATGCCGTCACAGTCGAAATCGGCGTATACGGCCGCGTGTTCACTCCTCTCGATGGCTGATAGCAACCGCGCGACCGCTACGTCCATGTCTTTCAGCAGAAATGGGTCGTGGGTGTGCAGGTCGTAGTCGGGATTCAGGAATGCGGCGATGTCGAGCTCCGACTCGATACTTCTTTTTGAGAGGAGGGAGCGCACGAGTTCGGATACTTCCATTCAACGAATTGTAGCATCCGCCCGAATGTACCATTCGGTACGGGCGGGCTATACTTTCGCTATGCCTGACTGTATCTTCTGCAAAATAGTGCGCGGGGAACTTCCTAGTTACAAGGTGTACGAGGACGAGAAGACGCTCGCGTTCCTCGACATTCGCCCAGTGAACGCAGGACACACCCTCGTAATACCAAAAAAACACTCGACCAACATCTTTGATATCGCTCCAGAGGATTGGCAAGCCGTCACGGAAGCGGTGCGTAAGATAGCGATAGCGATAGAAAAAACACTCAAAGCCGACGGGGTCAACATCGGTATGAACAATCGCGAACATGCCGGGCAAGTCGTTCACCACCCGCACGTGCACGTCATCCCCCGCTTCAAAGGAGACGGCCTCAAACTCATGCCGCAACGCTCATATCTGGAAGGCGAAGCCGATCAAACGGCAGAAAAACTTCGCACTGCGTTGAGATAAACATACATGGCGCCGAGAGTGGCGCCATGTGCATTTGTTCGAGACTGACTGGAAACGTTTCAGATCGTGCCCATCAGAAGGGCAATCGCCGCGATGACGAAGACTGCCGCGCTCGCGGCCAGGACCGTAACGACTTTCTCGCCCCAGTCCGCCCTGATTATGGTCTCTCGTATCTGGTGACTCATCTCATCTCAACCCCGCTAAAAGGGCCAGGGAACCTGACCATTACTCAGGCCGACAAGAATTCCCGTGATGCCCACGATGAGGACGATCGCGAAAGCGACATCTAAACTCGTCATTCGTTCCCGGGGGAACGTGCTGTACGGTTTCATGTTATCCTCCCTCTTTTCATTGAATAGGATGCCGGAATAAATGCAACTAGTTCAGTGCGTCTATCCCCGGCAGCGTCCCTTGCAACAAATACTCGAGCATGGCGCCGCCACCGGTCGAGAGAAATCCGACCTTCGATTCATCTATGCCGCTTTCTTGTATTGAAGCGATGGTGTCGCCGCCGCCGATGACTGCCTTTGCGCCGCGCGCTACTGCTTGTTCGATGAGCTGGGCTATCGTCTGCGTGTAATGCGTGTAACCGCTCTCATATATGCCGGTCGGTCCGTTCCAGAGAATGAAACTGGCACGCTCGATGTATGGCGCGATGAGCGCGATCGAATCGGGGCCAATGTCGACGATTTTTTCGTCCGCACCGACCTGCTCGGGCTTCTCTACTCGGGCCTGTTTGTTGGGCAATTCAGAAGTGACGTCCACGGGTGCGAGGAAGTGTGGATGGTTCAGAACATCTTGCCCAGGCAATTCTTTGGAAACGAGCGAAATGCCCACGGGCAGGCCCTTCGCCTTGAACACATCATTTGCAAGCGCGCCGGTCAGGAAGAGGTGATCATACGCCGCGAGAAGTGACTTGATGAGCGGTGCCTTGGTCTCGAATTTTGCGCCGCCAAGAATGGCGAAAGAGGGCGTAGAGGGAGTTCGCGCTGCGTTCAGTGCCCTCACCTCCTCGCACAAAAGTATGCCGGCATAGTGTGGGAGGAATTTCGGGATGCCAACTATGGATGCGTGGGCTCGGTGTGCCGCGGCGAACGCATCATCGACATATGCCTCACCGAGCGCGGCAAGCTCTTTGGCGAGACTCTCGTCGTTGGCGGTTTCGCGCGGGTCGCTCCGCAAATTTTCGAGCAGGACGATCTCCCCTTCGGCTATGGCGGAGACCGCGCTGCGCGCTGCTGGACCGAGAAGGTCTTGGACGTAGTGGACCGTACCGAATTGCTTCAACGCCTCGGCGACCGGCGCGAGCGATTCTCCCGGATCACGGCCAATGTGCGAGAGAACGATGACCTTCGCCCCCGCTTTTGAAAGGTATTCGACCGTTGCCCAGCCTTTTTTGAGCCGGAACACGTCGGAAGCTTTGCCGGCCCTATCGAGCGGTACGTTGAAGTCGCTGCGCAAGACGACGCGCTTGCCTTTCAGCTCGCCCGGGGGAATTTCATTGATGCATTTCATGCCAGCGACTTGATGAGTGCGGCGAACTTTTCCGCATCGGTTGAAGCCCGCCCGACCAGGAGTCCCTGCACGTCTCCTTCGACGATCATTTCGCGCGCGTTGCCCTCATCTATCGAGCCCCCGTAGAGTATTTTGATTCTCATGCCCTTATCACCATGCATCGCGACGATGGATTTTCTGATGAATATGGCCATTTCGTGCATCTGTCTGGGTGACATCGCCTTGTCGGCGCCGATCGCCCACACCGGCTCGTACGCGATGAGGATCTTCGAGAGGTTCCCGGGCGTAATATCGGAGAGCCCGGCGCGCAGCTGTTCTTTGACGAACAGAAAGTGCTCGCCGGAGCCGGAGCGTTTGTGTTCGCCCACACAAAAAATGGGGTGCAATTTCTGGGCGAGCGCGGCGAGCACCTTCGCTCGCGTGTCTTCGTTGGTCTCTCCCATCGCTCGGCGCTCAGCGTGGCCGATGATGACGGCAGAAGCCCTCGAATCCTTCACTTCCTGCATGGAAATTTCTCCGGTGTACGCACCGCCCTTCTCAAAATGTGCGTTCTGGGCGGCGAATGAAGCTTTTTTGCCTTTGTATCCCGTCGCGAGCTCCCGCAAAAAGACGGATGGCGGCGCGACGATGACCGAAACATCTTTTGCGACTTCGGCCGCCTTCCTCGTCACTTCAAAAAGTTTCTTCGCCTCGCGCATCGACTGAGGATTCATCTTCCAGTTCGCGACGAGAGTCGTTTTCATTTGCAGAATTGTAGCATGGGACGTCTCGAATGCGGCACAGCAAATTCATTGTCGAGAATGTTGTGCGAAAGTCTCACAGACAATGAATTTGCTGTGCCGCATTCGGTACCCGCTTACTCGACGAACGATTTCCACAATCGTACTCCTCCGGCAACGGCGAGAAGCGCAAGTACAAGGAGAGCCCACGGCGCAGCCGAGCCGAACGAGTTGACCGATTGTGTGACGTTGAATCCCTGCGGCGCTGCGCCGGCGTCGATGGTCGGAGCGGGAGCTTGCACGGGCACGGGGGCATTTTCAATATGTACCGTATCAGCAGGGGTCGCGTTGCGTTGCAAACTTTCGGACGTGTCCGCATGCACCTGCGCCGGGAGTGGCTGCAAGGATTGACCATTGGGAAACTGCGCAAGCTTCATAATCAGTTAGAGTACCAGCTCAATTGCTTATATCCGGATGTTGAGAGCGGGAATGACGGCGGCGGAGCATAGAGAAGATTGCTGTCGTACGTATCGTTGGTCGTCGCGTAGCCGGAAACGTCGTTATTGTTCCCGTCCACCCACGTCCAGGTCCACTGGCCGTAGGTCATGATGGAGCCATAGACGGTTATCGAATTCTTGAGGGCTCTGTCGTTCTGATAATACAGGAACTCGACACTGCCGTTCTGTGCGATGAGCGCACCGTCAACCTCCAAATTCTGCGGTGCCCCGTAGGAAACGATGACGTTCTGCTGAGCCAGAAGACCGAGACTATTGGTTCCATCCTTGGCTGCGTAGATAACGTTATTGGGAATGTAGATCGTGGGAGCAGTCGAGGCGTTGTACGGCAACGCCGCCGCAGCGACCATGACGCGTCCTTTCACCGTACCCTCGACCCATACCTTGTCCTCAATATAAAAAATGCCGTTCGCAGGAATAGGTTCTGTATATAAGAATGTTCGGTTCCTGTAATCACTACTGGTGTTTATTGCGTTGTTATTTACGTCCCACCCCGTCGGATCACTTTGGAGCGACGTTACTTTATAGACGCTCACGGTGCCAGCTGAATTGAAAACAAGCGAATAACCCTGCGCGTTGGATGGCGAAAGGTAATAGGTGCCGCCCGTCTCCGCCTGGGCCGTCGATTTGAGGCTCGCGAGGTTGGACGTAAGAGAAGAAAAGTCGACCGCGGGGACCGGATACTGCCAGAACGCCTTGATGGCTTGCGAAGCGGAGCCCCAGACGCCGTTTTCGGTTGTAGGGCATGGAGAACCTTGTCCTGAGGGGCATGTGTAGGTGGATTTAGCCGACATGACCGGCGCGTTGGTCGTGCCATCGAAGCGTACACCGTTGTTCGACTGCATTTGACCGCTCACGGTTTCATCGCTCCCGATCCAGATGATGTCGTTGCTCAAGAACGAGAACAGTGCGAGTGACGGAACGCCGTATTTCGCGGTTACGGTACGCGTCACTGCCGGGTTATCCGCCGTCCAACCCGTGGATCGGATAGTGACGATAGTGGAACCAGTTGAAGGCGGCGTGATAGCCAAACTGTAAGACCCCAAGGTCTGCTGCGTATCGAGGTCGGTATAAACGTGCACGTAGGGGCCCGCGTGTCCGGTACCGTCCTGGTAGTCGGCGGGATAATGCGCGAGATGCCACTGGTAGTAATCAACTCCCGCCTCCGCTATCTGCAAGGCTTCCTCGCGATCGATGCGCGTCTTTGCGACGCTCAATTCCTTGGCGATCACGTTGAAGAACGGGAGCAGGATGAGCGAGACGATCGCAATAAGAAGAAGCACCAGTATCATTACGTCGCCGCGTTCACTTGTTTTTGTTCCCATACTAATTTCCCAAGTTGGTCTTGAGGTTGCGTATAGCCGCGCCGGTCGAGATGGAGGACGTTGCGCCCTGTCCGCGCACTTCTTTCAGTTGTACTGACAAATTGAGCCTGACGTAGGTCACTTGGTTGACGTTGACCGGCTGCGAGATGGGTGTCGAGGTGCCAGCATAGGTGCCTCCGTAGTAGTAGAAAATGGTCGAGGTGCCAACGCCGGACACGCCGGTCACTACGCCCGTGACCTTTTCATTTCCAGAGTTGTAGGACGAGGGCGAACCGCTGGGCACGATCACTCCTTCGTAGAGCGTCGTTCCGGACAGGTAGTAGCGGATGCGGTCGACGGTCGTTGAAGAGCCGGTACCGTACGGCGAGAAGAAAATGATCTCCGTCGTCGAAGCTTCGTTCAGCGGGTACGAGCCGTCGTTGCCATACGCGGCATCGCGGATCTGATTAACGAAGTTCGTCGCCGCAGCTTGGGCCTGGTCTACGGCATTCAACGCGTTCGGATTCGTCGTAGAGTTCGTAAAAATGATGCGCAGAAGGTCTGCCGCGACGACCATGAGCAGTCCGAATACCGCTATCGTCACGAGTGTTTCTATCAGCGTGAACGCGCGAGAAGTTTTCATATTACGGGCTCAGCAGGACCTGCAAGGAGTTATAGCCATTGATGTTCACGTTGCTGATGGTTTGCGTCTGGTACCCGGCCATGCTCACGATGAGCGTGTAGTTGGAACCGCCTGAAAGACCCGCGAACATCGCTTGCCCGGGGGATGCGCAGCCGGAAACATAATTCACCGTGACATTGGAGACTACCGGCGTCGTCGACGTGCTTATCGTCGAGAGGAACATCTGATAGCGAAAATAACGGTTGTTGCTCTGCGCTGGGTTTATCGTCGTTCCCGGAGTCGTATAGTAGGTCGAAGCGGTGTCGTCAGGACCGACGAAATTCCATGTCGCGTCGTCGTTGTTTGTCGCTATCTGGAATTGAACGGACGTGGAGGCGCTTTGGGACGTCGGGTTCCAAAAGAGCGTCGTATACGAGGTGGAAGCGGTCCCCGTGTCGAACGAGGACGACGTCAGCGAACCCGACGAGGCGTACGAATTCGCGAGCTGCCGCAAGCGAACCCCCGTAGGGATGGTCCCCGTGTCGACATTGCCGTCGTCTGCGGCGTATTCATTCGGGATGGAGAAGTCCGTTTGCCCCGAACCTCCCGACCAATCGCTCTGATAGAGAATGCTGCCCGCGGTGAGAAGGGTCGAATCGTACGAAGGAGATTTGGTGAGTTCGACGGACGCGCCTTGGAGCGGGTTGCCCGTAGAGGCATCTTTTACGATAACGAGCAGGCTGTTGGAGGTCGACGGACCAAGCACGAGCGTCGACTGCTGCGATGTTCCCGGCAAAAGGTTGATCTGTTGTATCGGCGAAGAGCCGTAGATCATGTACGAAGCGCTCGTGATCGCGGGCGTATACGTGTCCCATTCCAATGGATTTAGGACAACCTGTCCTAAACTGTTGCTCGTGTAGGTATTATCGAACTTGTAGACGCCCGGCGTGCCGATGAGCTTCGTGCCGCGCAATTCGAGCCCGACCCCGGAGAGCGGCTGACATGTTTGGTCGACCGTATTGAGCGTCAAAGCGCTTTGATGGTCGATCGAGAAACTGACCCGGGTCACTTGGCCATTGGAGATGGTCGCGTTGGGCTTGGTGGGGTTGGGATTGCCCGGCGAGCTTGCGTACGTTTGATCGCTCGAATAACCGCTCTTCGTCGCCGTGATCTGATAACTTGAAACGCTATCCGGAAGTCCGACCTCGATCCAGTTCCCATTCGAATCTGCAGTTCGGGTCACGTTGATCGAAGGAGAAACTGATGAATTCGTGATGTTCAACGACGCCCCTGGCACCGGCAGCCCGTTGGCGTCGATGGCCTGCAGCGAGAGGGCGCCGCCGCTCGCGAGTCCTTCGAGTCCCTGCGGAACGACCGTGGTCGTGAATGGCACGACGAGGCCGTCGGCAAGATTCTTTACATACAATTTTATCTGTTTGTAATCGTTCGGCGCGGCGTCGGTGCCAGCTGACGCGGTCCCGTCCGCCGGATCGTCGACATATTCAACGGCGTAATAGAGCTGGTACGTGTTGCCGTTGTAGGTTACCGACAACGCGTTGGGCTGGTCCGCGAGGACCCCGTGCGGGTTGCCGCTCACGGTACCGATCTCCGAGTACGGAAGATTGCGCATCGCTTCGAAGTATTGGTCTGCGAGCGCGGCGACATCCTCTTTCTCGCGATACGCCCGCAAGGCTTTCGTCGAAGAAACCTCAAGGTCGTAGGCCGCGATGCCGAGCATCGCGAAGATCCCAACGGCGATCGCTGTCGTGATGAGACTGAATCCTCTGCTATTGCCACGGCCGGACATGCGGTCTCCCTAACTGATATTGTTGGACAACGAGTAGATTGGGGTGATCATCGAAACCGCGAAAAAACCGACCGCGGCGCCGATAACGAGCATGAGAATGGGTTCGATGATGGTCGACATGTCCCTCGTCGCGCGATCCACCTCGTCCTCGTAGAAAACGGCGAGTCGTTTCAACATTTCCGCGAGCGCACCCGTCTCTTCGCCGACCGCCATCATCTCCCCTACGAAGGCTGGGTAGAGATCCTCGCGCCGCACGAATGCCGCGGAGAGCGGCTCTCCCTGTGCCACCGAGCGCTTGGCGTCGGCAAGAACGCCCCGGAAGAAGTGGTTCTGTACTACCTCCGCCGCGATATCCAAGGAACCGATGACGTCGACGCCCGAAGAAAGGAGTGATGAGAGGGTGCGCGCCGTGCGTGCGGCATTCGCCTCGCGCACCAAATTCCCGATCACGGGAATTTTGAGGAGGACGTATCCTCCGGTCTTCCTGCCCATACCGGTCCTGAAAAAAAGGACGAGGAGTGCTCCGCCCCCGAGCACGATGAGCGCCGCCCATACCGTGTAGGCCACCAAGAAATTGCTGATGCCGATGATGATCTTCGTCGAGGTCGGAAGAGCGACGTTCATTTGCTCGAACGTCGAGGCGAGCGAAGGAACGACGTTTATCATCATGAACGCGCCGATACCGAAAATGGCGCACAGGATGATGCCGGGATAGATAAGTGCTCCGCGTATTTTCTTTTTCAACACGTACGTGCGTTCCATTTGATCCGCGATGGTCTGCAACGCTTCCGCCAAATTGCCTCCCTCTTCGCCGGCGCGCACCATGGCGACGAAAAGGTTCGAGAAGACGCGGGGGTATTTCGCGAGCGCGGCGTGCAAGGTGTCGCCGCGGCGTACATCGCTTCCGACCTGCGAAAGGACGCTTGAGAGTTTCGGGTTTCTTGTCTGGCGCTCCAGAACGGCGATCGCGCGAGAAAGGGAAAGTCCCGCCCCGAGCATTGCGCCAAGGTTTCTTGCCGTCAGGATCTTGTCGTACTCCTTTACGGTGGAGAAAAGGCTGTTCCAGTACTGCCAATTCAGAACGTTTCCGCTTTGCTCTTCGCCTACCGTGACGATCTTCCCGCCCTCGCGCCGCACGATACCGTAGAGTTCAAAACGGTCTGCGGCCTCTGCGGTGCCCTTATATACCTCACCGTCGTTTTTTTCGGCGGTGTACGTGAATCGCATTACGTAATTATACGTGATTATTCTGCGACAACTCTCAATACTTCCTCAA